>AR_comb_assmDRAFT_10131607_pt1 | contig 11849 bp, 8 predicted proteins | sample ArasoioldDNA_FD_10543 | JGI IMG/M metagenome (IMG submission 10543) | reverse complement strand
AGCGAGTCCTTGTCGGCCTGGCTCCGGAAGAGCGCGGCCTGGTCCTCGAACGCGGCGGCGATGGCCGGCGCGTCGCGCATCGTGGTGCCCTCGTCGAGCATGTCGGCCACGAAGCTCGCGGTTCCCGGCTTGCCAGACGGGTCGGTGTCCTCGCCGGCGCGGACCACCAGCTCGACGGTGGCGAGCGGCACGTTGTGCTGCTCGACGATCCACACCGGCAGCCCGTTCTTCAGCGTCTTCACCGTGGGGACCGGCGCCTGGAACGTCACCGGCGCTCCCGGTTCGGGGAGGCTCTTGCGGAACGGAGCGTCCGGGGTGCCCGTCTCGGACACCGCGCCGTCGGATCCGGGCGCCGCGGCCTTCGGCGGGCTGGCGGGGGGAGGCGTGCCGGAGGTGGCGCAGGCGAGGAGGAGGGTGGGGGCGAGCAGCGCGAGGCGGCCGATGCGGTCCATGGCGTGCGTCCTCACTGGGCCGAGGCCGTGCGGCTGGTGGCCGGGTTGACGATGAGCACCACGCGTTGGTCGGAGGCGAGGATCTTCCGCGCGGCGTCCTGGACCTGGGCCGGCGTCACCGCACGGTAACGGGCGACCAGCTGGTTGACGAACCCCGGGTCGCCTCGCCACATCTGCATCGCGTTCAGGACGTCGGCGCGGCTGCCGTTCCCGTTGAGCCGCTCGATGGCGCGGTAGAGGCGAGCCTCGATGTTGCGCTTGGCGCGGCGGAGCTCGACGTCGCTCGGCGGGGTGCGCCCGAGCTGTTCCAGCTCGGCGTCGAGCACCGCCTCCGCCTCTGCGGGAAGGTGACCGGGCTTCACCGTCACCCGGATCTCGGAGGCGCTGCCGAAGGTGGACTTGTCGGTCGCCATGTCCACCTCCTGCGCCAGCTCCCGGTCGAAGACCAGTGCACGGTACAGACGGCTGGTCTTCCCGCCGGCGAGGATCTCCTGCGCCAGGTCGTAGGGGAACCCCTCGTCGCTCCACGCGGGCGGGGCGATGACGCAGACGAAGACGCGCGCCAGCTGGACGTCGTCGGTGAGGGTCTCGCGAACCTGCCGGGTGATGGGCCGGGTCTGCACCGCGGGCGCTGGCGGCTTCGGGCTCTTCGGGATGGGGCCGAAGTACTTCTCCACCAGGGCACGCGCCTGCGCCGGATCGAAGTCGCCGGCGATGACCAGTGACGCGTTCGCCGGGACGTAGAAGGTGCGGAAGAACGCCTTCACGTCCTCGAGGGTGGCGGCCTGCAGATCCTCGTGCGAGCCGATGACCGCGCCGAAGTAGGGGTGCGGCTTCGGGAAGAGGAGCTCCACCAGCCGGACCTCCGCCTTGCCGTAGGGCGTGTTTTCCACGCTCTGGCGGCGCTCGTTGCGCACGACGGCCTTCTGCGTGTCGAGCTTGGTCTGGTCGAGCCCGTCGAGCAGGAAGGCCATCCGCTCGCTCTCCAGCCACAGCGCGAGCTCGAGGCGGTTCGCAGGGAGCGTCTCGAAGTAGTTGGTCCGGTCGTTCCAGGTGCTGGCGTTGAGGTCCGAGCTACCGGCCGCCTCGAGGAGCCCGGCGAAGTCCTGCTCGTTGCCGGGACGGTGCTTCGAGCCCTGGAACATCAGGTGCTCGAACAGGTGGGCGAACCCGCTCCGGCCGGGCGTCTCGTTCGCGCCGCCCACGTGGTACCAGAGGTTGACGCCCACGGTCGGCAGACGGTGGTCGGGGCTCAGGGTGACGGTCAGCCCGTTGGGCAGCGTGTACGTCTCGAACTGCACCAGGGGAGGGGAGGCGGCGAGCAGCAGGCTCGCGAGGAGGGCGGTCATGGGTGTCCTGGCGACGGAGAACGGGCGTCACCATTGCACCATTCCCCGTCCGTGTCCGACCACCGGCAGCGAGCGGCGAGCCCGTCGCCGACCCCGCTCACTGCCCCGGCGTGAGGTGCCCGAAGAGGAGGTTGAGCGCGAGCGCCAGGACGAGCGTGTTGAACACGAACGAGAGCAGCGCGTGCCCCAGCGTCGCCTGGCGCATCCGGTGCTGGGTGACCGTGACGTCGGAGACCTGGAAGCACATCCCGACGGTGAAGGCGTAGTACGCGAAGTCCAGCAGGCACGGCATCTCGGTGCCCGGAAAGCCCAGCCCGCCGAGGTCACCGTCGTCGCGGTAGTACAGGTGCGCGTACCGGACCGTGTACGTGGTGTGGCAGAGGATCCACGCGGTGACCACGGCCAGAAGGCACAGCAGGACGAGCTCCTGCTCGGCGCGCGGCGCCATCGTCCGCACGTTCTTCAGCGCCACGGTTGCCGCGAGGATGCTCACCGTGCTCGCCAGCACCACCACGGCCCAGACGAAGCTCCGGCCCACGTCCTCGGCCGCCGCGCGGCGCGCCGTCTCCTCCGGGCTCGCACGCAGGATGATCCGCCAGACCAGGGCGAGCAGCACCAGCGCCGCGACGTCCCAGCCGGCCACCGTCCGCAGCGGGCCGCCGACCTCGCCCGGAATCAGCGCTGCCGCGAGGCCGCCCATCGCCGCGCCCAGGAGCAGACGCCCCAGGGCCCGCCGTGGGCTCCAGAACGCCGCGGGCACGTGGACCCACGCCGGACTCGCTGGAATGGTCACGGTCGCGCTCCGGGCCCGTGCATGGTCCGCAGCTTATCGTCTGAGGCGAGTGGGGTGGCTCGCTAGGCGGTCTTCTGCAGCCGCGGCGCGGACTCCGCCAGCCGGTGGGCGATCTGCCCCAGCGTGCGCACGGCGGCCTCGACCTGCTCGAGGTCCGGATTCCCGGTGTTGAGCCGGATGCAGCTCCGGTAGCGCCCCGTGGACGAGAAGATCGGCCCGGGCGCGACGCTGATGCCCCGGCGGAGCGCCTCCTCGTGCAGCTTGAGTGCATCGACGCTGGCCGGCATCTGCACCCAGAGGATGGCCCCGCCCTCGGGCCGCGTCATGCGCGTTCCCTCGGGGAAGCTGGCGCAGACGACGCCGCGTACGTGTTCCATCTGCCGGGCCAGCTCTCGTCGGAGCGTGCGGAGGAAGCGGTCGTACCCGCCCTGCTGCAGGAACTCGGCGATGGCCATCTGCGGGAGGGTGGGCGTCGCGACGGTTTGGGCGAACTTCAACAGCTCGAACCGCTCCCGGAACCGGCCCGGCGCCGCCCAGCCCACCCGGAAGCCCGCGGCGAGCGTCTTGGAGAAGCTCGAGCAGTACAGCACGTTCCCGGTGCGGTCGAAGCTCTTCGCCGCCCGTGGCCGGGCCTGTCCGAAGTACAGGTCGCCGTAGATGTCGTCCTCGATGAGCGGCACCCCGGCACGCTCGCAGATGCGGACCAGCGCCTCCTTCTTCTCGTCCGGCATGCATCCGCCGAGCGGGTTGGAGAAGTTGGTCACCACCAGCACGGCCTTGATGGGCTGCTTCTTCAGCGCCGCCTCCAGAGCGTCGAGCTGCATGCCCTCGCGAGGGTGCGTGGGCATCTCCAGGGCGCGGAGCTCGAGCATCTCGAGGACCTGCAAGGTGCCGTAGTAGGCCGGCGACTCCACCGCGACGATGTCTCCACGGCAGCAGGTCGCCAGCAGCGACAGGTGGACCGCCTCCGCCGCACCGATGGTGGTGACGAAGTCGTCCGGCCCGAGCTGGCAGCCCCAGGCCAGGGAGCGCCGCGCCAGCTGCTGGCGGAGGGCGGGCCAGCCGGGCGGCATGTCGTACTCGATGCCCACGCCGCCAGCCTCACGGGCGAGGGCGGCGATGAGCCGGGAGAGCTTCCGTGTGGGAAGCAGCTTGGAGCTGGGCCGCGCCGAACCGAGGTTGACGATGCGCTCGTTGCCGGCGGCCATGTACATGCGCCGCACGAGCTCCACCACGCTCGGCTCGCGCGCCGAGGCCGGAGGCCGGCTCACCGGCGGCTCCTGCGGCGGCGGACGACGGAGCAGGCGGACGTAGTGGCCCGATTGTGGCCGGGCCTCGACGAGGTCCCAGGCCTCGAGCTGCTGGTAGGCCTGGAGCACCGTGGAGATGCTCACCCGCTCCTGCTGGCTGAGCTCGCGCACCGAGGGCAGCCGGTCGCCGGCGGCGAGGATGCCGGCGTGGATGGCGTCGCGCATGCGCGCTGCCACCTGCTCGAAGAGCAGCGGTTTGTGAGCGCGGGCGACGGCCATGAGGTGCTCCTCGGGGGTCGGATGAGAGCTGCTTCCTACAGGGGAGCTCCCCGGGGGACCAGTACAGTCAGGTCCTGTGAACGCCAGACAGCGCCTGTGCTGTGCTGCGTCGCGGCGGGGGTGCGGCGAACGGTGCCTGGCGTGCCGTCAATGGCCGGGAAGGTGACGCCGCAGAACCCCGGCGAGCTCGGACAGGTCGAAGGGCTTGTGCAGGACCTCCACCACGCCGGACGTCTCGGCGGTTCCCGGATCCCACCCGGTCATCAGGACCACCGGCGGAATGGGCCGTTTCTGGGAGCGAAGGATGCCCAGGAGCTCGGAGCCAGTCATGTCCGGAAGCTCGTGATCGAGCAGGACGAGCGACACCGGCTGCCGGTCGAGCACGGTGAGCGCCTCGGCGCCGGTCTGCGCGAGCACCGCGCTGTGGTTCCATTCTTCCAGCGTCTCGAGCAGCAGCGGGCCGAGGTCCTGAGCGTCCTCCACCAGCAGCACCGTGTCCGCCGGCGGACTCACGATTCGAGCGTTCCAGGTTCGAGCGCCGCGCTGTCCTCGGCGTCGAGCGCGGCCTCCAGGGCCTCGCTCTGCTCCGCCAGGAGGCTGTCCACGCTGAAGGCGTGGCCCACGTGGCAGCGATACCGGAGGAGGCCCCCCTCGACGGTCTCCACCATCGAGCCCTGACAGGATGGGCAGACGATCTGCGAGTGCTGCGGGGCCACGGTGTGAGCCCCCTGGGCCTCCGCCTCGTCCTGGGCCGGGACGCTCTCGGTGACCAGGCGGCCGAGGAGCGCTGCGATCGACCGCAGAGGCACGAGGTGGTCGACCTCGGCATGTGCCTGCGCGCTCTGCGGCGTCCCGGGAAACTGGGGGTCCGACTGAACCACGGCGAGGCCACCGCTCGCCTTGATCGCCCGGATCCCTTCGGTGCCGCAGGTCAGATTTCCCGTGAGAATCACCCCACCACCCGGTTCCCGTACATCCTGGCCGCCGTCCGGAAAAGAGGATCGACCGCCGGGCGGTGACCGTTCTCCTTGGGTCCCCGGGTGACCCGGACGTAATCCCGCTGCAACGTCAGATGGTTGTCGTTGGGTGCGACGTAGATCTTCCCGGGGCGGATCTGCTCTCCGTGGACGGCGATGTGCGCCGGGAGCGGTCCCCAACGGCCGAGGATGTCTGCGAGCCGCGAGCCCTGCTGCGGGACCGAGTGCATGACGACGAACAGGGCCGCGGGAAGGTCAGCCGGGAGGGCACCAACGATTTCGCGGAGCGCCGCCAGCCCTCCGGCAGTGTGCCGATCACGACGATGTCGCGGTGCGGTCCGAGCTCGCGACCGTTCCCGGGAGACATCGTGAGAACCTCATTCGTCCTCTTCGATCGGCCAGTGTGATCCCATAGTTGACATCTCATCAGGGACTCGCGATCCGTGAGGCATCGGGACGTCCAATGACTGACTCAACAAAGCCGCCGTCCTCTGCCGGAAACGGAGCGGAGCACGAACGGGCCGGAGCTCCGGAGCGCGGGCGGCGCGAGGGCGCAGCGGATCGACAGGAGACCGTCCCGAGCGGTGAGAACGCCGAGACGACTGCGTCCGGGAGGATTGAATCGGAGAGCGCATTTCCGGTCGTCGGCATCGGCGCGTCGGCCGGCGGTCTGGAAGCCCTGGAGACCTTGCTCAGCCGGCTTCCGCGGACCGGAATGGCCTTCGTGGTCATCCAGCACCTCGCTCCGGGCAAGGACAGCCATCTCTCGGAGATCCTCTCGCGCGCTGCCCGAATTCCCGTGACCCAGGCCACCGAGGGGGTCCTCGTCGAGGCAGATCACGTCTATGTCATCCCGCCCGGGGTCAACCTGGCGATGTTCCAGGGAAGGCTCCATCTCATGGACGTGCCGGTGGCACCGGCCGGCCACCCACTCCTTCCCGTGGACTTCTTCTTCCAGTCGATGGCCAAGGACTGCGGCGCGCGCTGCATGGGCGTGGTGCTCTCCGGCACCGGGATCGACGGGGCGCGCGGGCTCCGGGAGATCCGCGAGGCGGGTGGCCTCACGTTCGCCCAGGATCCGGCCACCGCGCGCTTCCAGGGAATGCCCATCGCAGCCGCCGCGGGCGCGGACTCGGTGCTCGCCCCGGAGGCCATCGCGGACGAGCTGGTGCGCATCAGCCGCCACCCCTATGTGGCGCGTGGTGGAGTGGCGCCCGACGGCGACGAGGGATTGAAGAAGCTGTTTCTCCTCATCCGCTCGGCCTTCGGGACGGACCTTTCCTGCTACAAGCTTGCCACCGTCCTGCGCCGCATCGAGCGCAGGATGGCGCTGAACAGGATCGAGGCGCTCGACGACTACGTTCGTCTCGTCCAGGCCCATGCCGGAGAGCTGAAGACGCTCTACCGGGACCTCCTGATCAACGTCACCAACTTCTTCCGTGATGGCGAGCCTTTCGAGCTCCTGCGCGACGTCGTCTTCCCGCGGATCGTCGAGCGCAAGAAGGCGGGGGACACCATCCGGGTCTGGGTCCCTGGCTGCTCGACCGGCGAGGAGGCCTACTCGCTGGGCATCGTCCTGCTCGAGACGCTGGGGGACCGGGCGCAGGAGTTCCGGCTGCAGATCTTCGCGACCGACCTCGATGAAGGGGCCATCTCCCGGGCGCGGCTCGGACAGTATCCACCCAGCATCGCCACCGACGTCTCCCCGGATCGGCTGCAGCGCTTCTTCCTGCGGAAGGAGAACGGCTACGAGGTGGGGCGGCGATTGCGCGAGCTGGTGGTCTTTGCCACGCACGACCTCACGCGTAACGCGCCCTTCTCCCACCTCGACCTCTGCAGCTGCCGGAACGTTCTCATCTACCTGCAGGCGTCGCTGCAGAGGCGGGTCCTGCGGGTCCTGCACTACGCGCTCGGGCCGGAGGGTTTCCTCGTCCTCGGCTCGAGCGAGACGGTGGGAGACATCCCGGAGCTCTTCTCCCTCTTCGACAAGAAGAACCGCATCTACGTGAAGAAGAGCGTGGCGAGCCCGGGCATCTTCGAGCTGGACGGGGTCACGCTGCGTGACATCCGTGGCGTGCGGAACGCGCAGGTGGATCCCACTCGCCCCCTGGCGAATCTCCAGCAGCTCGCGGACCGGAAGGTCCTCGATCGATTCGGGCCGGCGGGTGTGCTGGTGAACGAAGCGCTGGACATTCTCCAGTTCCGTGGCCGGACCGGCCCGTACCTGGAGCCGCAGCCCGGGTCCGCCACGCTGAACCTGCTCCGGCTGGCACGGCCCGAACTCCACGTCGAGCTGCGGACCGCAACCAGCCGAGCGCTGGCAGAGAACGCGTCCACCGCCGCCCGCCATGTAGGTGTCCGGGTCGGCGACGAGATTCAGTCGGTGTCCATCGAGGTGCACCCGCTCCGGGATCCGGAGACTGCGACCCGGAGCCTGCTGGTTCTCTTCCGTCCGGAGAACGAGAGTGGCCCAGCGGAGGAAGCGGACACCGCAGGTGGTCCACCGGCGCCCGACAGTCGGACGCAAGAGCTCGAGCGCGAGCTCCGCAGCACCAAGGAATACCTCCAGTCGACCATCGAGGAGCTGGAGACCGCGAACGAGGAGCTGAAGAGCGCGAACGAGGAGCTCCAGTCCTCCAACGAGGAGCTGCAGAGCACCAACGAGGAGCTGGAAACCTCCAAGGAGGAGCTGCAGAGCACGAACGAGGAATTGACCACCGTCAACGACGAGCTCCAGAGCCGGATGGACGAGCTCTCGGTCAGCAACGACGACCTGGTGAATCTCCTCGGTTCGGTCGACACGCCGGTGGTGATGGTCGGAATGGATCTCCGGCTGCGCCGTCTCACCGAATCCGCGGAGAAGCTCTTCGGGCTCTCCGAGGAGGATTTGAACCGCCCGGTGTCCATCCTCCGGGCGCTCCTCCCCCAGGTGGAGGTGGAGCGCGTCACGCGCAACGTCATCGACCGGCTGGTCCCGGTGCAGCAGTCCGTTCGTGTTCCCGACGGGCGGATCTTCGAGCTGCGTGTCCGACCTTACCGGACGGTGGATCACGTCATCGGCGGAGCAGTGCTCAGCATGGTGCTGCTGGAAACCGGTCTGGCCCGGGGGCAGATCGTGGCCCTCTCGGCGGTGCCCGCTCCTGCGCTGGTGCTGGACGGGGACCTTCGTGTGGTCTCTGCAAACGACGCGGCGGTCGACATCCTGGCCCGGGGCAAGGCGACCTTGCTCGGGCAACCGCTCGAGCGTCTCGGAATCTCGGAGCTTGGCGATCCGAAGCTCCGCGTCGCGCTCGAGCGAACGCTGCGCGAGGGCGCCCCTTTCCGGCATCTCCAGCTCGGTGAGCGCCGGCTCGCCCACGGTTCGCGGCTGGCACGGGACGGGGACGGCGGCCCCCAGCTGCTGCTCCTCCTGGACGGGGAGGGCGAACCGCAGTCGTGAGCGAGCCCGACGACAGCGGCGACCGCCTGGAAGGCCCCCCGCAGGAGACTCGCTCCCTCCGCGCATCGCTCAACCAGAGCGACAGGCTGCTCCAGGAGCTGCGCATTCATCAGATCGAGCTGGAGATCCAGAACCGTGCTCTGGCCGAGGCGCAGGAACAGCTCGAGGCCTCACGCGAGCGCTACGTCGACCTCTTCGACTTCGCGCCCATCCCTTATCTGATTCTGGAAATGGATGGCCGCATCGTCGAGGCGAACATCGCTGCGGCGCAGATGATCGGTCACGATCGCTCCGCGATACTCGGTAGACGACTGCAGACGCTCGTCGGGATCACCGACCCGCTGGCGTTCCGGGCGGTCGTCCGGCAGACCGCGGAAACGAAGCGGGAATGCCGGGCCGAGGTGACCTTCCGCACCGGGTCCCAGCAGGCCTACACTGTGGACATCCTTGCGGCGCCCGCGGCCGGTTCCGGTCGGGTCCGGATCGCGCTCCACGACCTCACCGCGCGCGTGGCTGCCGAGCAAGCTCTTCGGTTCCTCGGTCAGGCCGGCATTCGGCTGAACCGGATTCCCCTCGGCTCACCCGAGCTTCTGGAGGAGATCGCCGCGGCGGGTGCCTTCGGGACCGTCGACGGTTGCTGGGTCGAGCTGGACGGCAAGGAGAGCGCCGCCTGGCGAAGCGATCCGGTCCGGCGGAAGATGACCGAGGCGTCCCTTCAGGCGTTGCGTTTGCAAATCACCCGGAGCATTCGCGAGGCCCGAGATTCGGGGAGAGCGGTGTTCGGCCGCTGGAGCCTCGAGATCGAGGTGGGTCCATCCTCGCCCGTGCTCCAGACCTGGGTCAGCGCGCCGCTGCGCGAGGGCGGGAGCATCCACGGCACGGTGACGCTGTTCCAGCGGGTCACGCCGGAGTCGGAGGACGGCGTCAGCGCGTTGACCCACGAGTTTGCTCGAAGCGTGTCGATGATCCTGGAGAACAATCTCCTTTTCCAGCGTGCGGCGGAGGCCACCCGTGCCCGCGAGGAGATGATGTCGATCCTGGCGCACGACCTGTCCAACGCCCTGTTCTCCTTCCGGCTGCACGCGCAGCGGGGCCTCGCTCGAGGCGGAGAGCACGCTCAGCGGGCGCTCGCCACCGTGGCGCGGGGTTCCCAGTGGCTCCTCGGGCTGGTGAAGACCGTGCTCGACGTGGCGGAAATCGGGATCGGCGATCTGAAGCTGCAGCGGAAACCAGGAAACCTGTCGCAGGTGCTCGAGTCGGCATGCCTGCTCCACCAGATGGATGCGGATGAACAGCGAGTTCACATCGTCCGTGCCTGGCCGCCGGAGCTCTTGCTGGAGTTCGACCAGGAGCGCATCCTCCAGGTGCTCTTCAACGTGATGAACAACGCGGTGAAGTTCACCCCGAACGGCGGTCGCATCGAGATCGGAGCGTCCCGGGAGGGCGAGCAGGTCCGCGTGTGGGTGAGGGACTCGGGGAGGGGACTCGCCCCCGTACAGCTCGAGCGGGTCTTCGAGCGCGGCTGGCAAGAAGACCCGAAGCGCGGCGGCAAGGGCCTCGGGCTCTACATCTCCCGGCGCATCGTCGAGGCGCATGGCGGCACGATGTGGGTCGAGAGCACGCCCGGACACGGCGCGACGTTCCAGGTCGTGCTCCCCGCCGGGGCGCCGGCCTCCGCGTCCTGGCAGGATCAGGCCTCCGCCTCGCCCTGAGCATCCGGCTACGGCGACGATCTGCAGTCGGCGGCCGTTGCGGCCGCACCGGGCGTGCGCTAGGACCCCGCCCTTCTGCCTTCGATGCCCGCAGGACGCCCATTTCCCCGGTGGCTCACACTGGCCGCAGCGGCGCTCGTGCTCCTCCAGGTCTGCGGGATGGTCCACCTCGCGGCGGCTCCCCACGGCATCTGCTGGGAGCACGGGGTGGTGGTGGAGCTCGACACTGCCTCCGCGGGCGTCCGCGCAACTCCCGCTCCCGAGGGTCTCGCGCCGGCGATGGTGCCGGTCGTCCGGTCGGATCAGCATCCGCACTGCCCCGCGCTCTGGGTCTTCCGGCAGGGGCGAGTCGAGGCTCCGGGTGCTGCGCCGGTGCCCGGGTCCCTGGATCTTCTGGCGGTGGTCTCGAGCTCGCACGACGTTCCTCCGCGCACCGGATGGGCGCTTCGTCGCGCCCCGAAGCAGTCGCCTCCCGTCTGACGCCGGTTCCTCGCCACTGAGTCGTCGCGCCACGGCCGACCGGTCGCAGTGCGCCCGAGCCGTCCTCCGCCGTCGTCACGACCTCGAGACCCAATGTCCGCACCGCCGCAGCTGCCGTCCTCACCTGCAAGACCCGCCGTCCTGATCACGATGCTCGTGGTCGGCTGGAGTGCGCCCGTCCTTGCCGCCAACCTGGGCATCGTGCACGGCTCGGTTCACGACGAGAACGGCACGCCCATCCCCCGCACCCAGGTGAAGCTGCTCCGGGGCACCCAGCAGATCGACGCCCACGCCACCGACACCGCCGGCCACTTCGAGTTCGAGCAGGTGCCGTTCGGGAAGTACCGCCTGACCTTCGCCGCTCCCGATGGGCGCATGGATGACCGGGAGGTGCTCATCGCCTCCGGCGACGTGCTGGAGCTCGACGTCACGCTCCCCACCCTGGAGGAGACGGTGACCGTGGTGGCCCCGAAGCGTGAGGCCCCGCGCCCCACGACCACCACCGGCTCGGCCACCCAGGTTCAGCGCGAGGACATCCAGTCGAAGCCGCGGGGCGACAGCGCCTCGGTCAACGAGGTCCTCGCCACCCAGCCGGGCTTCGTCTACGACGCCCTGGGGCAGATCTACGTCCGCGGAAACCACGCCAACATCCAGTACCAGCTGGACGGCGTGCCGCTCCCGGACACCGTCTCTGGCCTCTTCGGTCAGTTCCTGACCGCGCGCCTGCTGGAGAACATGGAGGTCATCACCGGCGGGCTCCCGGCCGAGTACGGCCAGCGGCTCTCGGCGGTGGTCAACCTCAACTCCCGTCGGCCGGCGCCCGAGGGCGAAGGACGCTTCGACCTGCTGTACGGCAGCTACAACACGGTGAGCCCCGGAGGGTACTGGGGCCAGAAGGTCGGTTCGGTCACCTACCTCGTCGGTGGAAGCCTGAACTGGACGGACCGGGGCCTCGATCCGCCGAACCCCACGACCTATCTGAACGACAAGGCGCAGCAGGGACGGGTGTTCGCCAAGGTGGACCTGGACCTGAACGACCGCGACCACCTGTCCACGCTGCTGAGCTACTCGCACGACCGGTTCCAGATCCCCATCGACCCCACGCTGGTGCCGGGGAA
>AR_comb_assmDRAFT_10867506_pt1 | contig 11851 bp, 6 predicted proteins | sample ArasoioldDNA_FD_10543 | JGI IMG/M metagenome (IMG submission 10543) | reverse complement strand
GCGCGCACGCGGATCGCGGACAATCTGGCGGGCGCGGGGCAGCGCGGGAAGCTGTCGCGTGAGGAGGCGGATGCGGCACTCAGCCGCATCACGACAACGCCTGACATGCCGTTCTCGGTTCGGGACGCACACGTCGTTATCGAAGCCGTGATGGAAGACCTTGCTGTGAAGCGAGAGGTGTTCACGGGAATCGACGCGATCGCAGACGCCGACGCCGTGCTCGCAACAAATACGTCGTCGCTTTCAATCGCCGCGATTGCCAATGCGACCACGCGACCCGAACGCGTCGTCGGCATGCACTTCTTCAACCCCGTGCACATCATGAAGCTCGTCGAGATCGTCGTGCACCAGCGTGCGGATCCCGCCTGCGTCGAAGCCGCGGCCGCGTTTGCACGGACGCTGGGTAAAACGCCAATCGTCGTGCGCGACTCTCCCGGATTCGCCTCGTCAAGATTGGGCGTGCTACTCGGCCTCGAGGCGATGCGGATGCTGCAGGAGGGGGTCGCATCCGCTCAGGACATCGATACAGCGATGGAACTCGGCTACGGCCACCCGATGGGACCGCTGCGCGTCACCGATCTCGTCGGTCTCGACGTGCGCCTGCAGATCGCCGAATACCTGCACGGAGCCTTGCAGGCTCCTCATTTCGAGCCTCCCGCCATCCTGCGCGAGAAGGTGGCAAAAGGGGAGCTCGGGAAGAAAACCGGCCGGGGTTTCTACGACTGGCCTCGGCAACCTTCTGCTTAATAAGCCACATCGTGTCAGTACTCTACTTCCTGCACCCTTACGGCCGTATTGACGGCCACCGCCTGGTGACCTAGTTTCGACCCCTCTATTTCGTGCGGCGCGCACGCGCTCTCGCCATTTACCGGCTTCCATGGAGGACATGCCAATGACGCAGTTCTCGAGAACACTGCCGGGTGCGTTCACATTTCTTCTTTCCGCGTCCATCGCCTGGGCGCAGCTGTCGACCGCCCAGTTGAGCGGTCGCATCACCGACGAAAGCGGCGCGACGCTGCCTGGGGTCACCGTGACGGTCACGCAGACCGCCACGGGACTCACGCGCAACGTCGTCACGAATGAAAACGGCACCTACGTGCTGCCGAATCTGCCCACCGGCCCATATCGGCTGGAGGCATCGCTGCAGGGATTCCGTACCTTCGTGCAAACGGGCATCGTGCTGCAGGTCGCTGCGACACCAGTCCTCAACGTGGTGCTGGCGATCGGCGGTCTCGAGGAGACGGTTTCCGTCGATGCCGCCGCACCGCTCGTAGACGTGCAAAGCGCCGGCATCGGCGACATCGTCGATAACCAGCGGATCGTCGAACTGCCGCTGCAAGGCCGTCAGGTCACCGATCTCATCGTGCTCGCGGGCGCCGCAGTCAAGACCGACACCACGGACAACCCGCGATATGCGAAGGGCGGCGTTCGGATCTCGGTCGCCGGGGGCCTGCCGATCGGCGTGGCGTATCTCCTCGATGGCGCGGCGCACAACGACCCGCAGAGCAACATGAACCTGCCGATGCCGTTTCCCGACGCGCTGCAGGAGTTCCGCGTCGCCACCAGCGGGTTGTCGGCGCAGAACGGCGTACACGGCGCCGCGTCGGTGAACGCGGTGACCAAATCGGGCACCAACAGCTTCCACGGCAACGGATTCGAATTCCTCCGCCATCACAGTCTCAATGCGACCAGCCCGTTTGCCAAGATTGGCAAGGATGGCAAGCCACAGGACGATGGATTGGTGCGCAACCAGTTCGGCGGCACGTTCGGCGGTCCGATCGTGCACGACAAGCTGTTCTTCTTTGCCGGCTACCAGGGGACGGCGGTTCGGCAGCGGCCCGCCGACCAGATTGCCTGGGTGCCGACGCCTGCGATGCTGGCCGGCGACTTCACGACGTTCGCCTCGCCGCAGTGCAACAACGGCCGGCAGATCACGCTGCGCGGCGGGTTCGTCGGCAACCGCGTCGATCCCGCGCTCTTCAGCCCCGCCGCGATGAAGCTCGCGCAAAAACTGCCGGCCACCACCGATCCGTGCGGTCAGATCACATTCGGCACGAGCGAAGACAACAACGAAGGGCAGGGCATTGGGCGGATCGATTACCAGATGACCTCGAACCACGCAATCTTCGGCCGCTACATGGCGACAAAGCTCAAGCAGGATCCGGCCTACCGAGGCCAGGGTGACAACATCCTCAAGGCGTCCGGCGACGGGCTCAAGAACATGGCCCATTCGCTGGCACTCGGCGACACCATCGTGTTCGGCCCGACCGCGGTCAACGCCTTCCACGTGGCGTTCAATCGCACGAAAGTGAATCGGTTCAACACGCCCTATTTCGATCCTATCGACCTGGGGATCAAGCTGTACCCGTACCTTCGGGGTCAGATGCCCATCACGGTGTCGGGCGGCTTCAACTTCCCGGCAGGCTCAACGAAGGCGGACTTCCTGAACACCCTGTACCAGGTGGGTGACGACGTCACGCTGGTTCGCGGCGGCCATCAGTTCGGTTTCGGTGGCATCGCCGAGTACGCGCGCGGCCATTACATGTCCTCGTCTCGAGCATCCGGCACCTGGATCTTCGATGGCAGCGCCACGGGGCTCGGGCTCGCCGATCTGCTGATGGGCCGCGTGACATCCGTCGAGCACGGACGTCAGCAGGATCTGCCGGTGCACTCCTGGTACATGGGTCTCTACGGACAGGACACCTGGCGCGCCACGAACCGGCTGACATTCAATCTCGGCCTGCGGTGGGAGCCGTACTTCGGGCTGAGCGCGGAAAACAATGCCATCTCGATTTTCAACATCGACAACTTCCGGCAGGGCATCAAGAGCCAGGTCTTCGTGAATGCACCCGCCGGTCTCATCTATCCGGGCGACAAAGGCTTTCCGTCCGGACAGACCGGGCTGAACAAGCAGTGGACGAACTTCTCGCCGCGTCTCGGTTTCGCGTGGGACATCACCGGTGACGGACGGACGGCGTTGCGAGCGTCGTACGCGTTGACGTACGACTTCATGACGAGCGATTACCACCAGATCAATTCTTCGGCGCCGCCATTCGGCAACCGCTCGCTCATCGTCGATCCGCCGGGACGCATGGACGATCCGTACGCCCATCTCGGGGGCGATCCGCACCCGATCGAGACCAACCGCGACACGGAGTACCCGCCGTTCGGTGCGTTCGGTACCATGGAGCCCGATATCAACTCGCCGCGCGTCCAGAACTGGAACGTCACGCTGGAGCGGCAAATCCGCAGGAATTGGGGATTCGACGTGAGTTACCTGGGCGGCTACACGGACCGGCTCTGGGCGCAGACCGCGATCAATCCAGGCATCTACATGGGCGTCGATCCTTGCACGCTGGATGGCGTCTCGTACCGGGTGTGCTCAACCAACGCCAATCTGAACATCCGGCGCGTGCTCTACCGGGAGAACCCGGTCGAGGGGCGGCTGATTGGCGCACTCGATCTGAACGACGACATTGGATGGCAGTCGTACCGCGGCCTCAAGCTGTCGGTGCAGCGCCGGGCGGTGAAGGGCCTCAGTCTGAATGGCAACTACACGCTGTCGCGATGCGTCGGCACCGACACGCCGAACACCTTCAGCCAGATCAACTCCGGGTACACGAAGCCTGACGACCCGGAATTCGACAAGGGCTACTGCGATCAGGACCACCGGCACCTGGCCAGCGTCACGCTCGGCGCGGGAACGCCGGAGTTCTCCGGCGCGGCGATGCGCGCGCTGCTGTCCAACTGGCGCGCGGCGGGTATCGTCAGCGTCCGGTCCGGTGACCGCATCAACGTCATCAGCGGTCTCGACCGCGCGTTCACCGGCGTCCGGCAGCAGCGGCCCAACCTGGTGAGCAACGACGTGTACGCGCACACGCGGACGCTCAAGAGCTATTTCAATCCCGCGGCCTTCGCGCAGCCGGAGCCGGGAACGTACGGCAACCTCAAACGGAACGCGCTCGTGGGACCGAGTTACTGGAACGTGGATCTCGCGATTTCGCGGACAATCAACGTCGGCGCGACGCGGAACGTGGAGCTGCGCGTCGAAACGTTCAACCTGTTCAACACGTTCAACTGGGGGAACCCGGCCTCGGCCGAGAACTCCGGCGGACAGACCGCGAACTTCAACTCGGGCACATTCGGCCGCATCACGACCCAGGCCGGAGATCCGCGGATCATCCAGCTGGGCATCAAGTACGCGTTTTAACCCGTGGTTCGTCTGAGGAGGGTCTACCAAACGCGTTTTGGTATACCCTCTCCCGCATGCCGTTGCTGATCAGAGGGGCTGCGATCCTGTTTTGTGTGTCGGTGGTCGCGACTGCCCGGGCGCAGGATGCTGCGGCGCCGCCGCCGACGCCGGCCGTGACCCAGAGCTCCGGACAGCAAGTCCTGCAGCGCAAATGCGCCCAGTGTCATGCCGCCACGATGTGGACGGCGTTGAAGCAGGATCGCCGCGCGTGGGAGAGCACGCTCTACCGGATGGTCGGGCGCGGCGCTCTCTGGACACCAGAAGAGATCGGCGCCATGGCCGACTACCTCGCGCAGATTCGCGGACCGGTCAAGTAGAGGCCGACGCCTTCGGGTCGGCCGAGCACGAGAGGCACATCATGAAAGAGCTCGTCGCGCAACTTCTGGCCAACGGAATCTCGCGGCGCGACTTCGTGCGTCGCCTGGTGGCAAGCGGTGTCACCGTCGCTGCCGCGACTTCCATTCTCGAATCGGTTGATGCGCTCGCACAAACGTCTGGCACGCCGGTATCGCCCGAAGCGGTGAAGGTGTTCGAAGGCAACGGCGGCGAGGCGTTCGCCGAGCAGCTCATCGCGTCGGGAGTGAAGTACGTCTTCGGCAACTCGGCGAGCGAGGATGCGGAGTTCTATGAGGCGCTCGTCAATCGACCACAGTTGAACTACATCCTGACCCCGCATGAAGGACCGGGCGCCGCGATGGCCGCCGGCTACGTGAAGGCCTCGGGGCAGCCCGCGATCATGATGACAGCTGGTTCGGTCGGCCTGATGAACGCGCTCGGCCAGATGTTCAACGCATGGAAGGAGCAGACGCCGCTCGTCTTCTATGCGTATCGCACTGAAGATTCAAACGCCGCGGGACGGGACGGTTTCGAGGAGCTGCCCGGTCAGGAGCAGGTCACCGCGACGATGACCAAGCTGACGTGGGGCGCACGACGTCCGGAGATGATTCCGGAGACGGTGCGACGCGCGTTCAAGGTGGCATGGACGCCGCCATACGGGCCCGCGTACGTGACCTGGAACTCAGACTACACGGGCGACAAGATCAACGCCGAAATCATCCAGCACGACCAGGTCGATCCGCGCATGCGCGTCCGTCCAAACCCAACAGAGGTCGACCGCGCCGCGAAGTTGCTTGTCGACGCTCGGAAACCTCTGCTCATCGTCGGCGACGAGGTCTACAAAGCGAAAGCGTTCGACAAGGTCGTACAGCTCGCGGAGCTGCTCGCGCTGCCCGTGACGCAGGCGCGTTCGGTGCACGCAAGTTTTCCGCAGCAGCATCCACTCTGGGTCGGTGCGATTCCCGGCGCACGCGTGGAATCGTTGACGTATCCGACCGACGTCGATCTCGTCATCAACATCGGCGGCAAGCTGCAGCCGAATTCAGCCGCCCTCCTTGTCTCACGCAAGACGAAGTTCATCGACCTGCGGAACGACGGCAGCAGCGTCGGCAGCGTGCTGCGGACCGATGCGCCGCTCGTCGGCGACGTCGCTTATGGAACGGATGATTTGATCGCGGCAGTCAATCAGCTGCTGACGCCCGCGATCAAGCAGCGGATCGCCGATCGCGCCAGCGAGGTGCATGCGTTCAGCGCGAAGGCACGTCAGCTCCGCGCGCTCGTGTCGCGCAATCCCTTGTGGGACGCCGGCCCCATGGAAGCCGATCGCGTCACCTACGAAGTCGCACAGTGGGCGGACAAGGACGCGATTGTGGTGCACGAGGCCGGCTCGGTGGAGATCGCCCACAGCTTCGAGTTCGATCCGCGCGGCGGACGCGAGCTGTTCTTCTACTACGGTGCCCATCTCGGATCCGGCGTCGGAACCGCCGCGGGCGTTTCGCTCGCTCGTCCGGGAAAACAGGTCATCTGCCTGGTCGGCGATGGTTCGTTCGTCTTCGGGCCGACCGCGCTGTGGAACATGGCGCGGCTGCAGCTTCCCGTCACTGTCGTCGTTTACAACAACCACGCGTACAACGGACCCCATAATCGCGCCATCGCCAACCTCGGCGGCACCGGCAAATCCATCGACGCGAGCAAGTTTGTTCACGACTACCTGGGCAAGCCGAACATGGATATGGCCGCGATCGCGAAGGGTTTCGGGGTGGACGGCGAGCATGCGAACAACCCGACGGAGCTCAAAGCCGCGCTAGCGCGCGCCAAACGAAATGCGGCAAGCGGGAAGCCCTATCTCATTGACGCCCAGGTTGCTCGCCATGGCCCGGGATGGACTGACGATCCCTGGGTGCCGACTCGCCAGACCGCGTAAGCACGATTTCTTTCGTAGTTCATGCGTGCGGGCGCACGACTTGCAGTGGGCGTGCGTACGATGACAGACGAATCTACGACCACACCGCGCAGCGACGACGGGGAAATCAGGGGCGAGCACGACTACACGTCACAGCGCAACGACGCGACGGCGCCGACGACTGAGCAGATCCTTCGACAACGGAAGGAGGGCCAGTACGCCGCCGGCGCGGATGGGACGCAGGCCGTTTCGGGGCATCGGGTACCGGCGGAGAAGGCTGACGACTAGAACTGCTCGGCCGATACGGCAGCGTGTCGTTGCTGCTGCTGCCGGACGCGGAGGATTTCATCGCTGGCGTCAAACCGCGAGTCCACGAGCGGCCGCGGTGCAATGCCAAGGGCGACCAGTGCAGCGACCAGAGCCACAAACGTCCACGCTTCGCGCGGCCTCAATCCGAGCTGCAGGCTTGGATGCATTCGCACCTCCGCCCGGCCGCAGAAAAGCGAGAAGTACATCCGAAGGACGGCGAGACCGGTCAATGCGGATGCAGCCACGACCGCGAATCCCATGACCGGGAACACGTCAACAGCTCCATCGACGAGCAGTTCCTGACCGACAAATCCGAGCGTGCCTGGAAAACCAGTACACGCCAGTCCCATGGCGAGGAAGCTGATCGCGAGTACGGGCATGCGCTCGTAACCACCGTGATACGTGGTGAGATCGAGCCGTCCGCGCCGCGCCTCGAGCACGAGAACGCAGCGGGCAAGTCCCGCGAACGCCAGGCCCGCCGACAGCCACACCAGCAGGCCTCCGGCAAGGGCGGTCACGCTGCTGCAGTCGAGCCCGGCCATGACGAGCGCCGACTGACTCATGAACAGATATCCGCATGCCCGCCGCGCGCTGCTCTGGATCAGCGCGAGCGCTGCGCCATACACGGCGGTCCCAAGGGCCAGCAGAGCGATGATCCGCAGCATTTCGGGTGATGCACGCGGCACAATCAACACCACGGTGATGTACGCTCCGACCTGTGGCGCATTGAACAGGATCGCCGGGCCCAGACGGCCGTGATCGAAGACCTCCGGCATCCACGCATGAAACGGAACGATGCCCTTCCGGATGAGCGCGGCGACGACGAGCAACCACATGCCCGTCGTTTCCCACACGGTATGCTGTGCGGCTGGACTGACGAGCAACGCCACGCCTGCCGCAAACAGCAGCGTCGATAACCCGAGATAGACCGCCACCACCCGCCGCTGGTAATGGTGAGCGGGATCGGAGAGTGCGGACAGAAACGTCCAGAGCGACGCAGCAGACAATACGAGGAGCACGATCGCGCTCTCGGTGAGGAACGATGCCAGCGTCAGCAACGTGGCGAGGGCCGTTCGCCGCAGGCCGTCGCGGTCGAGTGCGGCGCGCGGTGTCACTGCCACGGTGAGCAGCCACAGGCCGGCGGCAAAGGGCAGGAGTGCCGACGAGAGCGTGTCGACACGAATGATGTTTTCTCCGTCAGGGATTCCGGTGAGCGCCGACGTGTGGATCGCGTAGTGACGCAATGCCGGCGAGACGAGGGCCGCCAGCGCCGCCACCAGCATCAGGAGCGCCGCGGCGACTGAAATCCTGCGCAAGCGCTCTACCTCCAGATGCAGAAAGGAGGCGCCGAGCGCAAGCGCCGGCATGGCAACGAGGCCGGCCAGCCAGAGAGCGGCGTCACTCATCCCGATCCTCTGCATCGATGGCGGCGGCCCGGTTCACGGGGAGAACAGCCTCGCACAGCCATTCATCGACACGCGTCAGCAGGCGCGTAAGCCCCATGAACGGTTCGACCACCCATCGATCGAGCGCGGTGTCAAGAAAACCGCGTTCGAGCGCCGCGAGAAACAGCCGCTGCCGGACACGATCGGACGGCAGCATCGCGACGCCGTCCGGATGGTTGCCGTGGCGACCGATCGTCTCCTCCAGGCCGTGCAGATCGTGGAGCACGTTCGGAGCGCTCAGGAACTGCAGCAGCCTGAAGCAGGCGTGCCCCGCCAGGTGCACGAATGCGATGGTGTACCAGCCGATCGCGATCTCCAGCACGATGAGACCGACCTGCGTCAGAGACGCGTAGGCCAGCGACGACTTCACGTCGCTCTGCACCAGCGTGGTGACGGCCGCAAACAGTGCCGTCGCGGCGCCGAGTACGCCCACGAGCAAGCGGGCGGCCGGCGCCTGCTCGAGCAGCGGCGCCGCGCGCAGCAGCAGGAAACATCCGGCGTGAATCGACAACGAACCGTAGTAGACGGCGCTCGACGGCGTAGGTCCCTCCATCGCTCGCGGCAGCCAGCTCGAGAACGGCAGCAGCGCGCTCTTGCACGCGACCGCGATAATCAGAAGGATCGCGATGATGGTCGCGTTGCCAACCGTCACACCTGCAGCGGACGCTGAACCGCCGAACAGCAGCGCCACACTGTCGGTGCCGGCCACGTGCCGCAGCAGAACCGCCGCAGAAAGCATGGCCGCGTCGCCGATTCGGTAGACCGAGACGACGCGGAACGCGTTCGCGACGGCCGCAGGCCGCTCGTGGAAGAACGCCACGAGCAGGGCCGAGCTGAGGCCGACCAGTTCCCATCCGACAAAAAGCACCGCCACATTGCCGGCGAGCGCAACCAGCAGGATGCCGCTGACGAACATCGCCAGCAGCACGAAGTAGCGGTTGTAACCGCGCTCGCGGTGCAGATATCGATTCGAAAACGCCGCGACGACGCCGGCGATCGCAGCGGACAACGCCGCGAACGCCAACGAAAGGCGATCGACAAGGAATTCGATCGCGATGCCACCCTCGTGTGACGCCGACCACGCGCCATACGACAAGGGATACGCGGTGTTTCCCGTTCCATATGCCGCCAGCGCGAGCAGCAGTGCGGCGCACGCTATCGTCATCGCACTGGCGGCGAGCGGACCCGTCCATCGCTCGCTCAGCGGCCGATCGAGGAGCGAGGCGATGCCGAGCGAGACGAACAGCAGCATCGGCGAGGCGACGCCGACCAGCACCAGCACGGTGAGTGGGACGTTCATCGTCATGCGGGCGCACGCGAGGGCTGCCCGGCCGCAATTTCTGCCGGGGGGACGAAACCGCGTTTTCCCTGATACCACGCCAACGATTCACCCGCGATGAGAGGGAGCGGCTGGTGTGAAGTGTGGGCAACGAATCCGTTAGACCGCAGCTCCCATAGGACTTCGGATTCCGGGTCCAGGGCTGCCAACCATAACCAGCGATTGCGCACCAGTCGCTCGATGTCGGGGTTCGCCTCCACGACACGAGAGAGGCGATCCGGCGTCGCTTCAACGACGATCGCCAGACGTGCGGGCTCGTGGATCTCGACCATCTGCCACGGGAGTCCGGTGCGCAGATCGCTTTGCGCCCCGTCCATCACGCCCAGCAGCGCGGTGACGTTGTGCGGCAACTTGGTGCCGCAGCCGTAGCCGGTCGGGTCGACGTAGCTGAAGTAGTACTCGAGATTGATTCCCGCGACGACCGGGACGACCGCCGCCATGATGCGTGCGAGGATGGCGCCGTCCGCGTCGCGCGACGGATCGTAGGAGACGAGAAAGGCTCTGCGGTCGAGGAAGATTCCTCGCGTTCGCCTGCGCCGGCCGATGATGCAGAACGCGTTGGTCGCGTGCCCGTACTCGGGGCGCGGCTGCGCCAGATCGTTGGCGCGCCCTTGTACGTGCGCGAGTGCCGCGGCCGGGGGATACCACAGCGGAACGCCGTCAAACCGACGGCAGCGCTCGTGCGCTTCGCGCCGCCGCGCCGCATCGATCGCGTCTATCGCGCGGCGGAACACGTCGCCCGACGCTTCCGGGATCAGATCCTCGTCAAAGAACGTGACCTCGTTGTTGCAGGTGTTGCGCTGCGCGCCGACAAACCAGGTCGCGCCGTCGATCGATAGTCCCTCACGGGCAAGCCACTGCCGCACGCGCGGATCGTTGGCCATCTGCGCGAACGAGCGTGCGTTCGGGCCGCCTCGCCCGCCGCCGCACGCCCCGCAATCGTGAGCCGATTCATGCGGATTGTTCAGGCTCACCGAGCCATGCCCGATGACGAGGACAAGTGGCGACATGCGATCGCCAAGGCCGGTGTCCTCGAGGACGCGCCGCACGATGTCGGCCATCTCGCGGACGGTAAAGCCCGAGTACTTGCCAATAGGCGGCGGCTCGTCGGTCCGCTCGACCTGCAGCCGCGTGCGCGATGCGGCCATCGTCGTGGTCTGGAGACGACGCCACCTGGAAGACAGCCACGGGAACACGACGCGAAAGACGAGCGGCACGAGCGCCAGCCACCCGAATGCCATCAGTACGGCACCATGCATCGGCAGCCGGCTTCCGCGATGCACGTTGTAGCCAAGGAACCCTGCCGCCCGCCGGCGCAGATGCCGCGTCCGTTCGATGAGATGGTCGCTGTCCTCCTGGATTTCGGCGACGTAATGCTCGGGACGGATGGCGACTGGACACAGCGGTCGCGGATGCGCGTCGGTGAGGCCCTCGTGGTACATCGCCACGTTGAAAAAGCCGGCGGTGCCGAACGTTTCACAGGCCGGGTCGACTTCCTCGAGATGCCGGCGAAACGATTCCTCGCGCTCGTCGAGGCAGAAGAGAGCCTGGAAAGCGGGTGTTTGTGGAAGCGGCTGCGGCCGATGCTGGACGAGTGCGTCGTACAAGCGATAACGGATCGCCCGCTCGAACGCCTGATGCAGAATGCGCCGACGACGGAGCCCATTCAGTTCCTGCAGTTCGGCCTCGAGCGCGGAAACGTCGCCTACCGTCCACTGTCGAACGATCGACGCGTCGAGGCCGCAGAGTTGCGCGACGTGGAACAGCGGCCACGCTCGTTCAACGGACGAGGGGGTCGAGGGCGCGCGAAGTTCACCGGCCAGCCAGGCCCGAAGGTTGGGCACTCCGCCGCGGAAGGAAAGCTGCCGGGCAGCGCCTTCGAGGGCGGCGCGCTCGAACAGAAGGCGGACCGCCAGATATCCCCGCAGGGTCACCGTGAGATCGCGGGCGGGCACGCGGTCCGGCCGTTCCTCGATCTGACGCACGATGCCGGCCCAGCCCCGAAGGGCGAGCAACTCGGCCCCGAGGTATTGCGCATGCTCGTCCTCGTCTACGCCGAGGCAAGCAAGGGAATGCGCGATCGAATCGAGAGCGCCGCGAGCCGCGGCGCGCTCTTCTGCAACGATTTGCGGCAGCGTTTGTGCCCAGCGGCCGCATCGGGCCGCGAGCGACGAGCGATAGATCTCCAGAAAGCAGCCATGGATGCCGCGCTCCCGCTCCGGCATCGGCCACTGCGTGAGCCCCTGATCGAGGTAGCCGGCGAGAAA
>AR_comb_assmDRAFT_10280097_pt1 | contig 11852 bp, 6 predicted proteins | sample ArasoioldDNA_FD_10543 | JGI IMG/M metagenome (IMG submission 10543) | reverse complement strand
CGGGGCGATCATCGCGCATCAGACGTCGTTCGTCACGGCGCAGCGCACGCAAGGCGGATTCGATCTCGGCGATGCGGGCACGACCCGATTCATCGTCGGGGCTGATGGTCCCAACTCACGCGTTGCACAAATCCTCGGACTGGGTCGAAACAGCAAGTTCCTGTTCGGCGTCGAGCACGAGTACGCCGGCGTCGAGATCGCTGAACCCAACCGCCTCCACTGCTTCATCGATCGGCGACTTGCGCCGGGTTACATCGGCTGGGTCGTGGCGGGCGTCGGCGTTGTGCAGGTCGGCGTCGCCGGGCGCGTGCAGTCGGGTCGGCTGACGGCGACCGAAGCCATCGCACCCTTTCTCGACAAGATCTCCAGCGTCGTCGACTTCAGGCCGGCCAAACCGATCTCGATCCGCGCCGGAATGATCCCGTGCGGTGGTGTGGTCCAACCCGTCGCCACACGCCGCGCGATGCTGGTGGGCGATGCTGCGGGCATGGTCTCACCGGTCACAGCCGGAGGGATCCACACCGCGCTCAAGCACGGCCTCGCTGCCGGCCATGCCATCGCCGACTTCCTCAATGGCAAGAGTGGCGATCCGCACGAAGCGTTCGTGCGGTCGTATCCGCGCTTCAGGACCAAGCGCGTCCTGCGGTTCCTCTTCGATCATTTCCAGAGCGACCTCGCCTTCAATCTACTGCTCGGCACCGCACCCATGCGAGCCGCCGCGAGCATCGTGTACTTCCACCATAAGGGCGCGTTCGATCGTACGTAGTGTCCGGCTTCAGCCGGGCCTGGGGATGTAGACGCGCTACAGTTCATGGCTGTAGACTGCCTACACCCAAAGGGAACCGTCGGCCCTTCCTGGCCGTCAGAAGAGAGCATCATGCGACTCCTGGACTGGCTGCTGCGGCGGCGCCGAGACGACGACCTGCAGGCTGAGATTCGCGCGCACTTGTCGATGGCGACGCAGGACCGCATCAACGACGGTGACGATCCAGAGCACGCGCGGCTGGCCGCCAGGAAGGAGTTCGGCAACGTCACGCTGACCCATGAAGCCACGCGACAATCCTGGGGCGGAACGTGGCGCGACTCGCTGCTCGATATCAGCCAGGACGTTCGCTATTCCATCCGCGTCCTGCGGCGCAGCCCCGGCTACGCGCTCGTCGTCATCGCCGTGCTCGCGCTCGGTATCGCCGCGAATGTCACCGTCTTCGCCCTCTTCAACGCCATGGCGCTCAAGCCACTTCCGGCGGTAAGAGACGCGGCGAACCTGGGAGTCCTGGTCGCTCGCACTTCCGCCGGCCGCATTATGCCGCTCTCGCACCCTGACCTTCGCGATCTGATCCGCACACAGCAGACATTGACGAGCGTCGCTGGCACGTCCATGGAGGCGTTCAGCCTCGGTCTCGGCACACACAGCGACCGCGTGTTCGGTGAGACGGTGACAGGCAACTATTTCTCCGTCCTGGGCGTGAGCGCCAGCCTCGGTCGCACGCTACTGCCATCCGACGATTTGTCGCCTGGCAAGCACCCCGTGGTCGTGATCTCCAACGCCCTGTGGAAGCGCACATTTGGCGCCGACCCGGCCGTCATCGGCCAGACGATTCAGCTCAACGCGCAACCCTTCACGATCGTCGGTGTATCCGAACCTGGCTTCCAGGGCACTGTCGTGGGCCTTGCGCTCGATCTGTTTGTTCCCGTGATGATGCAGCCGCAACTCGACGGAGTGGACCGTCTCGACGACCGGCAGGCCTCGCTGCTATGGGGTCTCGCCCGCGTGCGCGGCGGCTCATCGCTCGCGGCCGCTGATACAGAAGCGGCGTTGCTCTCCTCCAGAATCGATGCACAGCATCCAGCCCGCGAAGTCGAACAGCATGCCGCGGTCATTCCCTTGTGGCAGTCACCGTTCGGAGCGCAGACGTACATGCTGCCTGCGATTCTGGTGTTCGGCGTGATGGGCGCGCTGCTCCTGCTGATCGTCTGCGCCAACGTGTCAAATCTCGTGCTCGTCCGGGGTGTCAGCCGCCGCGGTGAGATCGCGGCGCGGTTGGCGTTGGGCGCCAGCCGCAGCCGGATTCTTCGACTGCTGCTGGTCGAAAGCATCGTGCTCGCCGTTCCTGGCGCAGTCCTCGGTCTTGCTGCGTCTCGTGCGATCGGCACCTTTCTCCGCGACGCGAACTTGAGTTCAGCTGCGCCGGTTCCTATTGCAGTTAACACATCCACTGACTGGACGTTCGTGGCGTTTGCGCTGGTCCTGTCGTGTGCGAGTTCGCTGATTTTTGGCTTCATCCCCGCGCTTCGTGCCTCGAAGGTCGATTTGGCCGGAGTCATGAAGGATGATCTCTCGCCGCGCGGTGGTTCGCGCAGTCGGATGCGCAGTGCACTCGTCATCGCGCAGGTCGCCGTCTCACTGCTGCTCCTCGTCGGCGCAGGATTGGTGGTTCGCAGCCTCGACGCCGCACGGACCGCCAACGTCGGCTTCGACGAGCGGCACGTCACTGCCGTGACCGTGGACCTGCGTTCGAGCGGCTACGATGAATCGCGCGGACGCGTGTTCTACGATCGCCTGCTCGACGCGCTGCGGGCCCAGCCCGGCAACGAATCAGCATCACTCGCCAGCATCCTGCCGCTCACGTTGGTGGACAGCAACTCACTAGAGCTCGCCGTCGAAGGGCACGAGCCGCGCAAGGGTGAGGACATGCGCCTGATGGTGAACACCGTTTCGCCGGGCTATCTCGAGACGCTGCGCATTCCCCTGCTCACCGGCCGCGACTTCGCGCATGCCGACGGCGACACGTCGCTGCCGGTCGCCGTCGTCAACGAGACGATGGCACGAAAATACTGGCTGACGCCGGATAGAGCGCTCGGCAACCGGATCCGGATCGCTCGCAAAGAATGGCGCACGATCGTCGGGGTCGCCGCCGACATCAAGTACGCCCGCGTCACCGAAACACCTCGTCCGCACGTCTATCTTCCCGCTGCGCAGAACTATTCGTCAGCGATGGTGCTTCATGTGCGATCGCAGGATGCAGAGCCGGCGCTGTTGGCGAGAATTCGTTCGACGATCGAGACCCTCGATCCGAACGTTCCGCTCGTCAGGACGAACATGCTCCGCGATCAAACGCGCTCCGCTCTCTCCATCTTCACCATGGCGGCTGGAACGCTGACCGTATTCGGCGCGATCGCCATGCTGCTCACCGCGATCGGCACCTACGGGTTGGTCGCGTATGCCGCGCGTCAGAGCACACACGAGATCGGAATCCGCATTGCCGTTGGCGCCGATCGACGAGATGTGCTCGGCCGGTTTCTCGGGCGTGGGATGCGGCTCGGCGCCGCGGGAGCCGCGCTTGGCGTGGTGCTCTCGCTGATGACGGCGCGTGTGTTATCGAGCCTGCTCTACGGTGTGAGTCCCACCGACATCGTCTCGTTCACCGGCGCTCTGGCATTGGTGATGACGATCGTCCTGCTGGCTTCGCTCGTTCCAGCCTGGCGCGCGTCGAGGACCGATCCGATCGCGGCGCTGCGTCATCGGTAGCCCGTAGGCCGGGTCCTGTTCTGCGGACCCGGTGCCAGGCTAAAGACCCGCCTCTACGATTTGCCGATGGCGTACAAATGGCGGTCGGTACGAATGTACCAGCGGCCATCCACCAGCGCAGGCGTTGCGAGCGTGGCTTCATCGAGCTTGTTGACGTGCAGCAGTTCGAACGTTGGCCCCGCCTTCAGCACGAACGTCTCGCCTTCATCGTTGGTGAAGAACACCTTGCCGTCGAAGGCGACCGGCGATGCCGAGAACCCTTCCCGCGAGGCCCGACCCAATCTCCCCTGCCACATGACCTTACCGGTCGTCGCCTCGAGACACGTGACGATGCTGGCCATGTCGTTGACCATGTAGAGATATTCGCCGTACAGGATCGGTGAAGGGACAAACGGCGAACCGCGCGGACTCGTCCACTGCAGATGCGTGCGGGTCACGTCGCCCTTGCCGCCGGGCTTAATCGCCAGCGTCGGACCGGCGCGTCCCGAGGAACAGAACACCATTCCGTATCCAACGACAGGAGTCGGAATCACCTCATAGGTCGTACCGCTGCAACGCCACAGTTCAAGGCCGTTGTCAGGGTTGTACGCCTGCACGCGCTGCTGGCTGCTCACGATGATTTCGTCGTGATCGACAACGCGCACTGCGATTGGAGTGCCCCAACCTGTGTCGGCGTCCCGCTTCGTGCGCCACAACTCCTTGCCGGTGCGTGTGTCGAACGCCGCGATGAACGACCCCGCGAATTGGTCCTGATAGAGGATCAGACGGTCCTTATAGAGCAGCGGTGACCCTGCGGTGCCGTGATAGGCGTCCATCGGCCCGAGATCGCGATGCCACACCAGCTTGCCGTCCATGTCGAATGCGACGAGACCGCGAGCGCCGAACGAAGCATAGACACGTTGGCCATCGGTTGCCGGTGTCGCCGAGGCGTGCCCGTTCTTGTAGTGATTGCCCTGATTCGATCGACCCGCGGGAGCAAACGCCTCCCACAGCTTCGTGCCATCCGACCGCTTGAATGCCATAACCGCCAAGCGGCTGCCGCGATCGTAGGCGGTTGTCAGGAAGATGCGATCACCCCAGACCACCGGCGATGAGTTGCCATCGCCCGCGAGCGGCGTTTTCCATCGCACGTTCTCAGTCGGCGACCACGCATCGGGATAGCCTGTGCCCGACACGAGCCCCTGCCCCGACGGACCGCGCCAGCGCGGCCAGTACTTCGTGCCCTCGCCTTCGTCAGCCACCATGCGCACGGCCGGCGCGGCCTCTTGCCCGGACAAGGCAATCGACGGCCCGACCAGCAACGCGCACGGGACGATGACGTTCAGAAACTTGCGCAGCATCTCATCGCTCGAAGCGAGTGTACCTGCGAATGAATTCACATGTCCCCGGAAAATGTTCATGTATCACGCGCACCTGATCAGCTTTTCACGCCGTCAGGGTTGGCCAGTGTATTGGTGTCGACGATGCACACACCTCACGTGTCATGGGTCTCTACGAAGTCATGGTCTTTGTTCACGTGACGGCGGCGGTGACTCTGTTGAGTGGCTCCGTTGTCCTCGTTGTCCTGGCCAGCGGCATCTATCTGACGAGCGTTGCCAACTTCTGGGCTCAAGGTTGGGTGCAGGCGGCGATCGCTTTCTGGATCGTGAACGCCGTCGTGGCTGGTGTGGTGGTAAAACCGGTGATCGGTCACGTCGTCGCCGCGGCAGCCACAGCCATCGACGGTCCTGTCGACCAACATCTGGACACGTTCCGCAGGTCTTCACGCTGGTCAGTCGGGGGCGACGTGCTCATGGCCAACGACATCGCGATGTTGTACGTGATGACGATGAAGCCGGATCTTGCCGGCTCGCTGCTCGCCGTTGCGGGAACGATACTGGCCATCGGTGCTGTTCGAGTCATCACGCGCGGACTCCACGGGTTCATCGTGTCGCGCCATTCGGTGGAGCCGCCCAGCCGCGCGGCCCGCTTATAACGCTGCCGGTCGATACATCCGATCGCGCCGGTATGTTAGTGTGCGGCGTCATGTGGCAATCCTGTCTGCTCGTATTCATCGCCAGTGCCTGCACGCTCGTCATCGAACTCATCGCCGGCCGCATCATGGCACCGTACGTCGGCGTTTCCCTCTACACGTGGACCAGTATCATCGGCATCGTGCTCGCGGGCATGTCGGTGGGCAACTACCTCGGCGGAGTCGTCGCTGATCGCCAGGCGTCGCGGCGGACGCTCGGCACTATCTTCATTGCCGGGAGCGTCGCGTGCCTGTTGATCCTGGTGATCACTGATTTCGTCATCGGTCAGACATTCCGCCTTTCGCTGCTGCCACGGATCGTCGTCTACACGACGGCGATCTTCCTGTTACCAAGCCTGGTGCTCGGCATGGTCTCGCCGCTCGTCGTCAAGCTGGCGCTCGCCGATCTGCAACGCACCGGCAATACCGTCGGAACGATCTACGCCTTCTCCACGGCGGGATCGATCCTTGGCACGTTCCTCACCGGCTTCTGGCTGATCTCCTGGCTCGGCACCCGCAGCATCGTGTGGATCGTCGCCGGCGTGCTGCTGCTGACTGGATTGGCTGTCGGCAGGTTTCACCGTGCGCGTGGCGGCCGAATCGCAAATGGATTGGTGGTACCCGTTGTAGCGCTCGCGATCTTCGGGTTCGTTTGGCAGGGATGGAGCGCCGGCAAGTATCGCGCACCGTGCGAGGTCGAATCCAACTACTACTGCATCCAGATCAACGAGACCTTCGAGAACGGAAAGCCGGCACGCGCCCTGATGCTCGATCGTCTCATTCACAGCTTCGTCGTCCTCGATGACCCCACTGCGCTCGGATACGGCTACGAGCGCGCATATGCGGATCTCACCCAGATGCAGTTGTCGGGTCGTCCGCACACCCATACGCTCTTCATCGGCGGCGGCGGCTACTCGTTTCCGCGATATATCGACGCGACGTATCCGAACGCCGCGATAGACGTGATCGAAATCGATCCGGAGGTCACCACAGTCGCCCACAACCAGCTTGGACTCGGCGACAAGACGCGTATCCGGTCCTTCAACCAGGACGCCCGCACCTTTCTCCTGGAGTGGCCCGACCCGCAGCAATACGACGTCGTCTTCGGCGATGCCTTCAACGATCTGTCGATTCCGTACCACCTCACCACCGTCGAGTTCAACCGCATCGTCCAGCAGCGGATGAAACCCGACGGGATCTACCTGGTCAACGTCATCGACAAGTTCGAGGATGGCGAGTTTCTCAAGGCCTACGCGAACGGACTGCGCGCGGTCTTCCCGTACGTCTACCTGTTCGGCCGAGGCAGCGAGTTCCTGCCGTTCGATCGCAACACGTATGTGCTGATGGCCAGCGGTCAGCCATTGAACCGCCCTGCGTTCGATGCGATCACGTCGAACGAGGGCATCGTCGATCGGACGACCGCCCTCGGGCAGGACCGACTGAATGCATACCTGAAATCAGGCCGTGCGCTGACGCTGACTGACGACTTCGCGCCGGTCGATCAGTTGTTGGCGAGGCTGTTCATTGAACGCGGCAATTGAAGCGTCGGTCATTGCCACGGATCACGGAGACGGGAACGTACATCTCAAATCGATTCGTCCCAGCCGCCTGACGAAGGGCGCCGATCGTGCACCGTAGCTCCTTAGAGTGACAAGGCAACGCACAGGTGCATCACCGCCACGCCTCCAAGTGCGAGTGCGATGAAGAGGTGTTGCGGCCATTCCAGGCTCGGTGGGACAGCAAAGCTGTCGATCCAATGCGCACCGAGTAGCTGCAGCGCGCGGTAGGTGAATCTCCTCACTTGGCTGCAAGTCCAGTTCGCCGTTCGCGACCGCGTATAGTCGAACTCGTAGTAACAGTTAACGGGATATCCGCCACTAGCTACGCCGGGGAGCAGTTCGTGCCGCGGTGGAATTCCCTTCTGGAGCTCCCGAAGACCAACCGGTGCACCTTCGGGAGACGAATACGAAATACCGTAGCTCGGATCGAGAACGAGTGGCTCGCCGTCAATGGACGCTTGCACGAGGCAGTGCTGTGCGTGACCGGCCCGGTGGTACAAGGTGATCTGAAACGCTGAGATCTTCAACTCGGCGAGCGCGAGTATCAGAAGCCGCGAACGTCCGGTGCAGCATCCGCCACGTTCGATCACGGCGGCCGGCGATGAGCCGAGGGACGCGAACAGCGTCGAGAAGAACACTGGATCGGTATCGCCTGGCAAGCTGTAGCAGGCCGCCGCCAGCCGCAGTGCAGCCGCACGCTTCTCAGGCGGACACGGCGTCACTGAGCGGACAAACGCCTTGAGGCGACGCTCGTCGCTCCGCCGATCAACCAAGAGCGCGAGACAAACCACGATCGCGGTCAGATCGACAATAGACAGCACACGCACGTCTCGTAGTCGCTTAGTCAGACCGAAATCGCGACCATCGCAACCAAATCGGGCTCCTAAGCGCCGCTAGTCGTGACTGCACAAGGCCAAGCACGTCGCGTGCCAGGAGGCGGGACGTCGCATGACTACTGCCTGTTCGTTCGGCGCTGGCCTATAGCGTACAAGAACGACGCCGTCCTCACGAAGATCTGCCCCTCGGACACCGCCGGTGAGCTGAGCGTGTAGTCGCCGAGATCGTTCTCGGCCAGCAGCACGTACTTGGGGCCCGCCTGGACGACGCTCGTCACGCCGTCTTCGTCGGTGATGTAGATCTTCCCGTCGGCGAGGACCGCGGATCCGCTGTAGGTCGCGTTGCGCAGACGCTGCGGTCCGTAGACCGTCTTCCCTGTCTTCGCATCGAGCACATACATGATGCCCCGGTCGTTGATGGAGTACAGATAGGTCCCATCCGTGACCGGCGTCGGCACGTCGGGTCCGTTATTGAATGACCACAGGACGTGGGTGCTGGTGACGTCGCCCTTGCCACCAGGCTTCAGCGCCAGCAACGGCCGCTCGCGCGACGGCGCAAAGATCAAGTCGCCGTGCACGACCGGCGAGGCGACGACGCGATAGCTGCCATCGTTGCGCGGGTTGAGTCCATCGGCGCGCCAGACTTCCCTGCCAGTCGACGGGTCATGTCCCGTGATGACATCACCACCGGTGATCACGATCTCTGTCGCGCCGCCGTAGCGCAGCAACGCCGGCGTGGTGTAGGCGTCGGGCGATTCGAAGCGCGCGTTCGTCAGCCGGTTCACGCGCCACACGGTCTTGCCGGTCGCCTTGTCGATCCGAAGCACGTATGACGGGTCGTCGGTGTGCATCCCGTGAAGAACCTGTACGTAGAGCGCGTCTTCGTGCAGTAAAGGAGACGATGCATAGCCCCACTGCAGCCCGAAGCGTCCGTACTCCTGCTGGATGTTGCGTGACCAGATCTCCTTGCCGTCGAAATCGAAGGCCTTCAGCACGCCCGTGCCTGTCATGACCCACACGGTGCGACCGTCGGTGACCGGCGACGGCGACGACATCTGCTGTTTCATCATGCGGCGATTGCCGCCGCTGAGTGGCCGCTTCCAACGCACCGTCCCACGGGACCGATCGACCGCCCACAACGACAGGTCACTGCCCTCCCCGACGTTGAGGAAGACGTGTTCGCCCCAGACGATTGGCGTCGCACCCGATCGCTCGGGCACGGCGAGTTTCCAGGTGATGTTCTCGGTGGCGGACCAGCGGACGGGCAGACCTTTCTCGCCGCTGATTCCATTGAGCAGCGGCCCCCGCCACTGCGGCCAGTGTTCGGCTGAAGCAGACACCCCGATGGACATGACAACGAGTGCGATGAGGAAGAGTCGGTTCGTCATGGATTATTCCGAACGGAGAGATGACAGCAGTGGTGCACGCGTCGCCGCATTCATGGCGACGATGGACGAAAGAAGGCCGGTGATGAAGACAGCGAAGAGAAGTAAGGCGCCGCCGCTCGTGATCGGCAGACGACCACCCCGCTCGGCGATGGCCGGCGCGATCGCCAGTCCGGCGCAGATGGCACCCGCTAACAGACCACATCCAAGCAGGAACACATTCTCGGCCACGACCATCGTCAGCACGTGGCCGCTTCGGAAGCCGACTGCACCGAGCAGCGCCAGCTCGCGCCGCCGTTCGAGCACATTGCGCAGCAAGACAGTGGCGAGCCCGATCGTGCCGAGGATGAGACCCAGCCCCCCGAGCGCCTGGAACGTCGAGAGATAGGTGTTCTCGACACGATGAAACTGCGCGAGTCGTTCGGCGGTGCTCGTGGCATCAGCGCCCAGGTCGACCATCGCGTCTTCGATCTGCGCGGCAAGGGCCGGCGCCTGCGCCTTCGGCGCGTCGACGAGCATCACGCGATACCCCTGCTGTTCGGGAAACAGCTTGGTGAAGTTCGCCTGAGACATGAGCAGCTCGCCCTGAAAGATGCTGTCTCGAAGCGCCCCGACGAGGCGCATTCTGATGTCGCGGCCGCCGCGCCTGATCACGATGTCTTCGCCGATCTGTTTGTGCAGCACGTAGGTCATCGAGTTGGCGTCGGCGATGACTGGAATGGCGCCGTCTGCTTCCTCATGTGTCAGAAGCAACCAGGGGTTGGCGCGTTCGGCATCGGTCGTCGTGCGCGCCGTCTGAAATGCAAACCGGCCTTGTGACAGGAACGCGTCTGTCGGCGCGAGAATCCTGGGATTCTTCGGCTCATACAAATTCAGACAGCTGGCATCGTCGCCGGGCAGCAATCGGAACGGCTCGAAGGTGATCGCTGGATCGAGATCGAAGAGGTTCATCGCGTCCCGCGCCGCACGGCCGTTCACATCGCCAACGACGGGCAGCAACGTCTCCACGAACACGCTGTATCCACCGACGCCGGATCGTGGCCCGGTATCTTCGAGGCCCTCGCCGCGACGGAACGCGTCCACGGAAATGAGGATGAACGTGGCCGAGGCGATGACCGCCATCGACAACACACTGCGCCCGGGACGATACCGCGCGTATCGGAAACCCAGACGCGACACCGATTGCCAGCCGCTGCCGTCGAGCGCGCTCGGTGTGTGCCGCCGCAGTCGCCACGAAAACAGACACAGCGACGCGACGAGCAACGCTGAACCCGCACCGAAGAATGCGCCCTCGCGGGCAATCCAACCCGCACTGCCAGCGAGAAGCAGCGCAACGCCGGTGACTCCGAGCGCCGCGGCCGCTATCAGACTTCGGTAGCGGCGGTTGTGTACACCGGCCGAACCATCATCTGCGCGCGAAATCTCTCCAGCCAGGAGACTGCGCTCTGAGACCCGGCGGAGTGACCGCAGCGTCCACCAGATACACGCGATCGCCGCGAGCACTCCACCAATCGCGCCCGCAGCCAGCGACATCGGCGTCACGTGCAACGTCAGCGACATCGTGCCGACTGCATCGACCCACCACGTCCGCAGCCCGTGCATGATGACCGCGGCATACGCCAACGCCCCGAGCACGCCAAGCACGCCTCCGGCAACCGCGAGCAACAGTCCTTCGCCGAGGAACTGGCGTCGCACCTGCGACGGAGCGAATCCAACGGCGCGCAACAGACCAACCTCGCGGACCCGCTGCTCCACACCCAGCTTGAAGAACAACGCGGCAAGAACCAGCGCCGACACAACCAGGAAGAAGCTGAAGTACACGAAGTACTCGCCGAAGTCAGTGGCGCCCCGAGATGCATCGAGGCTCTGCGCTCGGACGTTGCTGACGGTGAGACCGACCGTCAGCGGATCGATCGCCGACCGCAGCTTCGGCAGAAACTCGTCTCGCAGGCGATCGGCTGACACGCCTTCGCCGCCTCTCACTCGAATCGACGTGAGCTCGCCGTATCGCGAATGCCACAGCCGCTGACCGGCTTCCAGGCTCACGAAAGCCTTCGGTGTCGTTCGGTACTCCTCCCAGAACCGTTCGTCCTGCGGTCGCACGCGACGAAGATCAACCGGGAACGGCGGATCCCAGGACTCGAGCGTCGGTGAATCGCTGATGCCCGGAAACGTCGGCGCCATATCGCGGTCCCCGGTGCTCAGCGGAACAATCTTCGAGACGCGGAACATCGCCGTGCGCGTGACAATCTCATCCTGGTCGTACAGGTAGTACTCCATCGACAGAGAGTCACCTGGCTTCGCGTTCAGATCCTTCGCGGCCCAGTCCGTCAGAACAATCTCGTTCGGATCGTTCGGGGCGTTCGTGTCGTTCGGATCGTTCAGGGCCGTGACGAGCGAGTATGGGATTTCGCGATCGCCGACACGCAGTGTGTTCGCGAGATAGGCGAACATCGGCTGCGCACGCCAGCCGCTGCCTTCGAGCGCCTTCATCACGGCCGCGGCTCGTTTCGCATCCAGCAGGCCGGCATC
>AR_comb_assmDRAFT_10037563_pt1 | contig 11854 bp, 10 predicted proteins | sample ArasoioldDNA_FD_10543 | JGI IMG/M metagenome (IMG submission 10543) | reverse complement strand
AGTGGCCGAGCCGTTCGAGAAGGGCTATGCCCTCACCGTCGGGCACTCACTCCGCCGCACGCTGCTCGCGATCGTCCCGGGGGCGGCAGTGACCTGGGTGCGGATTCCCGACGTCAAGGACGTCGACGCGAAGATCAGCGGAGTGGACGAGGACACGACCGACGTTCTCCTGAACGTGAAGAAGCTGGCGGTGAACGTGCCCTCCGGCGAGCCCACCGAAACGCGCCTCGAGGCCACGGGGCCGAAGCAGGTGACCGGCGCGGACGTTTCGGAAGCGGGCGGAGTCGAGGTGCTGAACCCGGAGATCCACATCGCCACGCTGCAGGCCGGGGGATCCCTCGCGATCGATCTCGGCATCGGCGTCGGGCGTGGCTACGTGGCGGCCGACCGCCATCCGGCGGGGGCGGTGCCGGCGGGTGCGATTCCACTCGACGCCGCGTTCTCCCCGATCCAGCGCGTCTCCTACAGCGTGGAGAACGCCCGGCTCGGCAAGGTGACCGACTACGAAAAGCTGATTCTCGAGATCTGGACCAACGGCGCGGTGTCTCCCGAGGAGGCGCTCTCGCGGGCGGCCCGTCATCTGCAGGCCCACTTCTCACATCTGGCGCCGGAAGGGCGCGAAGAGGAGGACGAGGAGGTGGAGGCGGCCGGCGAAGGTTTCCTGCAGGAGAGCCTCGCCAAGCCCCTCGAGGATCTGCCGCTTCCGGCCCGGGCCATCAACGCGCTCAAGAATCACGAGATCATGGTCGTGGCGGACCTGGTCCAGAAGACCGACGAGGACCTGGAATCGGTCAAGAACCTCGGTGAGAAGTCGATCGACGAGATCAAGGCGGCACTGGCCACCCTCGGCCTCTCCCTCGGAATGCGCATCGACCCGAACCTGCTGGGCGCGCTCGGCCGGGGAGGCGCGAAATGAGGCACGGCAAAGCCGGCTTCAAGCTGGGACGCATCACTCAGCATCGCTGGGCGCTCTTCCGGAATCTGCTGGTCGCCCTCTTCCGTCACGAGCGCATCATGACCACCGAAGCCAAGGCCAAGGCCATCCGCGGCCTGGCCGATCACATGGTCACGCTCGCAAAGCGCGAGAATCTACACGCGCGCCGGCAGGCGCTGGCCATGATGCCCGACGAGACGGTGGTGAAGAAGCTCTTCGACACGATCGCCGCACGCTTCACCGATCGCCACGGCGGGTATACTCGCATCATCAAAGCGGGACTGCGGCCCGGTGATCGGGCGCCCATGGTTGTGATGGAACTGGTGGATCGGCCGGAGGAGCCCAAGGAGAAGGGGAAGAAGGACACCAAGGCCGAGAAGGCGCCCAAGGAGAAAAGCAAGAAAGCCGGCAAGGGCGAGGCGAGTGCCGGAGCGTCCAAGGGCCGGCGGAAGAAGGCGGCGGCTGCGGCGGGTTAGTGGTGGCGCGGTTACTGCTTCCCCGGCCAATCCTCTAGATCTTCAGGTTCTGTTCGATGCGGGGGCCTCGAAATGGCCCCCGCACTCTCCCAGTTGGCTACTTCAGGGTCTTCTTGAACAGGTCGAGGGTGCGGCGCCAGGCGTCCTCGGCCGCCGGCTTGTTGTAGACGTCGGCGCGCTCGTCGTTGAAGAAGCCGTGGTCGACACCCGGGTAGATGTGGATCTCCACTGACTTGCCCGCCTTCTTGATCCCCGCTTCCACCTCGCGCGCGGTCTGCGGCGTGACGAACGCGTCCTTCTCGGCGAAGAGTCCGAGAACGGGTCCGTTCAGTCGGGTGTAGTCGGGCTTGACGTTCGGGTGGATGCCGTAGAAGTCCACCACCGCGCTCACGCTCGCGTTGGTGCAGCCGGCGAACAGGGCGAGCTGACCGCCCATGCAGAAGCCCACGGCGCCGAGCTTGGGGGTCGACGAGTGGCCGGCCAGGTACTTCGCGGCACCGGCCAGGTCCTTTTCGGCGCGTTCGATGTTGAGCGCCATGAACAGCTTGCCCGCCGCATCCGGTTCGCTCGCGGTCTGCCCGTGGTACAGATCCGGGGCGAGTGCAGAATATCCGGCGGCCGCGAAGCGGTCGCAGACGTTCTTGATGTGACCGACCAGGCCCCACCACTCCTGGATCACCACCACCCCCGGGCCGTTACCGGACGGCGGAGTCGAAAGATACCCCTTCGCGGTATGTCCGTTGCTCGGAAACTCGACCATCTTGCCTGCCATTGCGTCTTCCTTTCTCGTTCTAGGTTCGCTCCGTGGACGCCGCCTTCTTCGGGACATCGGGGGTGATGCGCACCGTGAGCACGCGGCGGTTGTCGGCCTCGAGCACGGTGATCGTGAAGTGGCCGACGCGGAAGACTTCTCCGACCAGCGGGATCCGGTGCAGCGTGGTGAGCACGAGCCCGGCCACCGTTTCGTAGTCGCCTCGAGGCAGCTCCCACTCCAGCGCCTCGTTGACCTCGTCGAGGCTGGCCCGGCCCGCCACTCGATAGCTGCCATCGGGCAGGCGCTCGACGGTGTCCGGGGTTCGATCGTGCTCGTCGCGGATCTCGCCGACGACCTGCTCGACGATGTCCTCCACCGTGACGATGCCGACTGCGCCGCCATACTCGTCCACCACCACCGCCAGTTGCAGCCGGTTCCGCTGCATCTCGCGTAGCAGGTCGTCGATGTGCTTCGTCTCCGGCACGTAGGCGGCCGGGCGCATCAGCGCGCGCAGATCGCGGGCCTCACCGCCGCGGCGGAGCAGGTCCATCCCGGTGACGACGCCCACGATATTGAACGCGCGGTCGGTGAAGACCGGGATGCGCGAGAAGCCGCGCTCCTGGATGAGGCGCACCGCGTCCGTGGGTGACGCCGTCTCCGGAAGGGCCGCCACGTCGACCAGGGGCACCATGACCTCGCGCACCGCCGTCTCCCCCAGGTCGAAGATCTTGTCGATCATCTCGGCTTCGGAGACGGTCACGTCGGCTTCCTCGGGCTCCATCTGGAGCAGCAACTTGAGCTCCTCCCGGGAGACGAACTGTCGCGTGCTGATGGGTTGTCGCCCGAACAGGGCCAGAGCGCGTCCGACCAACGCATTGGCGCCCCAGGTGATCGGCGTCAGCACCCGCCCAGCGGCCTCGATCACCGGGAACAACCACAAGATGAGCCCGGTGGCGCGCTCGCGTGCGATCGCCTTGGGAATCACCTCGCCGCCGACGAGCATGAGTGGAGTGAGGCCGAGAGTGACGAGGATCGCGGCCGCGCTACCCACCACCGGGATCAGAGCCCACGTGGCCACCGTGGAGGCGGTGATATGGGCGACGGTCACGCCCATCATGGCGGTGGAGAGCAACCGTTCGGGATGGCGGAACGCCTCGAGATAGCGAACCGCGGTGCGATTGCCGCCCTCCGCGAGGTGCCGCAGGCGGAGGCGGTTGGCCGCGATGAACGACATCTCGGCGGCGGAGAACAGCGCGGTGATGAGCATCGCCAGGCCGATGACCCAGATGTAGATCATGAGACTGCCGTTTGGGAGGTGGCATCCGGCAACGTCACCAGCACCTCGAGTACCCGCGTGCGCTCGACCTTCTCGACCGCCACCCGGACGCCGTCGGCTTCGGTCTTTTCGCCCTTGTGAGGGACGCGCCCGAAGAGATCGAGCACCCACCCGCCCACGGTGTCGAAGGCGTCGTCCGGAATCTGCAGCCCGGTGGCGGTATTGAGCTCGTCGATGGCCAGACGACCGGAGACGCGGAAGCTCCGCGGAGCGACCCGCTGGATCAGCCGCTCGTCCTCGTCGTATTCGTCTCGGATTTCGCCGACCAACTCTTCGAGCAGATCCTCGAGGGTGACGAGGCCCGCGGTGCCGCCGTACTCGTCGACTACGACCGCCAGGTGGAGCTTCTTGGCCTGGAACTCGCGGAGCAGGGCGTCGGCCCGCTTCGAGCCCGGCACGAAGTAGGGCGGATGGAGGTACGGGCGCAGGCTGAAGTCGGCGGGGAGACCGGCGAGGTAGGGCAGCAGGTCCTTCGTGTAGAGCACCCCGACGATCTGATCGATCGTCTCTTCGTAGACCGGCACTCGCGAGTGCAGCTGCTCGCGTAGCAGGGGCAGGAGCTGGGCCGGCTCGGTGGTCACCTCCAGACAGAACATGTCCGGACGCGGCACCATCACCTCGCGCACGAGCGTGTCCTCCAGCTCGAATACCTTGTGGATCATCTCGCGCTCGCTTCGCTCCACCACCCCCTCGCGGGCCCCCACGTCCACCAGCGTCCGCAGCTCCTCCTCCGAGATCTCGGGCTGTCCGCGGCGCCGCTCGGAGCCCACGAGGCGAATGGTGATGGCGGTGAACGCGCCCAGCCCGACCCGAATCGGCTTCAACGCCGCCGAGAGCCAGATCACCGGTCGGCTCACCCACGAGGCGAACCGCAGGGGATATTCCACTGCGAGGGTCATCGGCAGGACCTCACCGAAAATGGTCAGCAGGAACACCATCGCCGCGATCGCGATGGCGAGGCCGTGGGAGCCGAACAGCTGCTCGGCGATGGCCGCGGCGAGCGCAGATGCGCCGATGTTGACCACCGTGATACCGACGAGCAGGGTGACGAGCAGCTCGTGGGGCTGCTCGAGCAACGGAGTGAGCGGGCCTGGCTTCTCGCCCTGCTGCTCGGCGAGCTCCTTCAAACGCGTGCGACCGAGGGAGAAGTAGGCAGCCTCGGCACCAGACAGAATGGCCGAGAAGAGGAGCAGGATGCCGAGGGCGATCAGCTCGGGCCCGACTCGACTATCCATGCGGTCTATCCATGGAAATGCTCATAACCCGCCCGAATCGTCACCGGGACGTCATCGGCGTCCAGGAAGACGACCTCCCCGCTCGGGCCGTCGATCTGGCCGATGATGGTGAGCGTGGTCCCGGTTGCGTCAGCAAGGCCTACGGCGAGGCTTTCGGCGGCCTCGTCGCCACAGGTCAGCAGCAACTCGTAGTCCTCGCCACCGCCCACCGCCCACTGCCGAGCATCCTGTCCGAGCGCGTCAGCAGCCTCGCGCGCGGCGGCCGCGATCGGCACATGATCGAGACGGACGCGCGCCCCCACCCCGCTTTCTCGGCAGATGTGGCCCAGGTCGGTGGCGAGGCCGTCCGAGCAGTCCATCATGGCGTGAACGCCCGCCGCCTGTCCCAGCCAGCGGCCCTCGGCGACGCGCGCGCGGGGCCTCAGGTGCGCCCGCGTGATCTCGGCCAGCCGGCCGGGCGCGACTCCGCGCTCGCGCGCACTGTCGAGCCCCATCTCGAGGGCGAACAGACCGGCAGCCGAGGCCCCCAGCGACCCGGTGACCGCGATCATGTCGCCGCGGCGGGCCTGCGAGCGGAGCCGGGGATCGCCGGGGTGCACGCCCAGCAGCGTGACGTTGACCATCCATCCGTCGGGCGACGCCGAAGTATCGCCTCCAACGACCGTCACGCCGTGCGGGGCCGCCGCGTCCTCCATCCCCGAGTAGAAGGCATCCACCGCGTCGACGTCGGTATCGGCGGGCACGGCGAGCGCGACGAGCGCCCAGCGTGGCGTGCCGCCCATTGCGGCGATGTCCGAGAGATTGACCGCGAGCGCTTTCCAGCCGATGTCGGCCGGAGCCGCCGAGGCGCGCCGGAAGTGGACGTCCTCGATCACGAGGTCGGTGGTGGCCAGCAACCGGTGACCAGAGGGGACGGCCAGCACCGCCGTGTCGTCACCGATTCCGACTTCCACGCTGGAATTCAGTGCCGCGACCCCGGTCTTCCGGATCCGGCGGATCAGGCCTCGCTCGCCCAGTCGGCCGAGGCTCACCCGTTCGGGTGGCTCTGATGCCTTCATCGGGCGGCGGGAACAAGAGACTGCGCCTCACGGCCCGCCGGCGCAAGGAGCCACTCGCGCGCGGGCGAGAACGAGGGCAGGTCCGGCCCCTCCGTGGGCATTGGGATCAGGCGCTCAGGCGTTCGCGTCCAGCTTCTTCTTCAGCTGCGCCTTGGGCACGGCGCCGATCACCTGGTCCAGCACCTTGCCACCCTTGACGAACAGGATGGTGGGGATGGAGCGGATGCCATAGCGGGCCGCCAGCGCGGGTTGCTCGTCCACGTTGACCTTGGCGAGGGTCACCGTGCCGTTTCCTTCCCGCACGAGCTCCTCGAGCGTCGGGGCGATGGCGCGGCACGGGGCACACCATTCGGCCCAGAAGTCCACCATCAAGAGCTCGGTATGCTTGCCTAATTCCGTATCGAAGCTGGCCTCGGTGAGATGAAGAGTCGACTCGGCCATGGATCCAAGGTCTCCTTGTCAGAGGGTCTGCAGGACAGCCGGTGAGAGTGCCATAAAAAAGCGCAGAGTCACGCTAGCATACGGCCCCCACCATCGCAAGTTGGGGCCCTCCCTCCAGCCCGAAGGGCTGCCCTCTCAACCTACGGTCCCGTGGTCGAAGGTGCCCTGACTGGAGTGCAGGCCGACGCTTCCCGGCAGTGCTTCTGACAGTCAGTGTCACCTGGCGGACGTCCACCGACCGTCAATAGAGGCCCCGGAGGCAAAATCTGCGCGGCGACGGCCGGAAAGCATTGAATCCATGAGATCTCCCGGACCGGGCCCGATGTGGTTGCCAGGACGGCAGAAAAGCTCGACTGGTAAGTGGCTTGCAGTAGACGAACCCTTCCGTCGAGCCGGGGGCCGGACTGTTCCGTGTCCCAGCAAGGTCACGCGACCGGGCGTTGAGCCGAGGAGGACGCTGAGTGGGCAAGGTGATGGTGGTCGATGACGCCGTGTCCGAGCTTAAGCTGATCGAGGGCATTCTCAAGTCAGCTGGTCACCAGGTAGTGTCCTACGAGCACGGGGAGTCGCTCGAGGAGCGGGTCGTCGAGGAGCGTCCCGACCTGCTCCTCTTGGACATCGTGATGCCCAAGCGCAACGGCTACGAGGTGCTCCGCGGTCTGCGTCGTGATCCTCGCACCAAGGACACCCCCGTCGTGTTTGTGAGCTCGAAGAACCAGGAGAGCGACCGGGTCTGGGGACAGCGTCAGGGCGCCGCCGACTACCTCGCGAAGCCATTCACAGCCGATCAGCTGCTCGGCGTCGTCCGCCAGTTCGTGAAATAGCCCTTGGACACCACGCCCCGTGTCGCCGCAATCCCGCCCTCGTCTGAGGCGACTCCTGTTCTGCGAGCCTGCCTCTTCTCACTGGGGGGTGCCACCTTCGCAGTGGACGTCCGGAGCGCACGCGAGGTAGCGGGGTTCGACGAGATTACCCGAATGCCGCGGGCGGTGCGGCACCTGGTCGGCGTGGCCAACCTCCGAGGCACCATCGTTCCGATCGTCGACATCCGTGGCGCGCTGGGGCTGTCGGAGGCGCGGCCCGCGCGAAGCGTACACACCCTCGTGGTGCGTGACGGCTCCCTCCTGGTGGCCGCCGTGGTCGACTCGGTCCTCGGCCTCGAGTCCTTCGATGCGGTCCTGCCCCCCGATACACCGGCGGCCTCGCGAGCCGACGGGCCTCGCGCGTTGGCCACCGGATGGGTGAGCTGGGCGGGCCAGGTCGTGCCAGTGCTCGACATCCCGCGGCTGCTCGCCATGCTGCGGAGTCCCGCGGGCGTCGTCCCCGCGCAGGAGGTGGCATGAAGCGGAGAGACTTCCTCGGTCTGACCGCGGCCGCGCTGGCGGGCCGCGTCTTCCCCGGTTCCACACCGGCGGCTCAGGGTGCTCCGAACGAGATCCGTATCGGCATGAGCGCGGCGTTCCGGGGGACGGCCGCCGCGCTCGGTATCGAGCTGTATCGAGGCGCCCAGGCGTACTACAGCGAGGTCAACGCGCGCGGCGGCATTCTCGGCCGGCCGATCTCGGTGGTGGCTCTCGACGATAGCTACAATCCGGAACCGTGCATCCGAAACACCATCCAGCTCCTCGACCGCGAGAAGGTATTCTTCCTGTCCAACTATGTGGGCACGCCGACGCTGACCCGCGCCCTGCCAGTGATCAAGCAGTATGCGGACCAGCACGTCGTCCTGGTCGGCAACTTCACGGGTGCGCAGCCCCAGCGCGAGGCGCCCTACGTCGATCAGATGTTCAACGTACGGGCGTCGTATCGGCAGGAGATGCTCGCCCTCGTCGATCGCTTCTGGCAGGCGGGTGCGCGCCGCTTCGGCGTCTTCTACCAGATCGACGCATACGGCCGAAGCGGGACCGACGGAGTGGCGCGAAGCCTTGCGGCGCGCAATGCCAAGATTACCGCCGAGGCCACCTACGTCCGGGGCGCGAAGTTCGAGGACGACATGAGCGCGGCGGTGAGCGCCCTCCGCGAGGCCGGATGTGACGTGGTGCTCTGCACCGGTGCCTACCAGGGCTGCGCCGCGTTCGTCCGCTCCGCGCGTGATGCGGGCTTTACGGTGCCCATCTCCAACGTGTCGTTCGTGGGCTCCGACGCGATGCTCGCGCTGCTGGTCAAGCACGGCCGGGCGATGGGCCGCGACTATACCCGCGCGCTCATCAACTCCCAAGTAGTGCCTAGCTACGACGACCCGACCCTGGCCGGGGTCACCGAGTACCGTGCGCTGATGGAAAAGCACAATCCGACAGTGCCGGAGGCCATCCGGGACGGCGGCTACACGGCCCAGCGGCACAGCTCTATCAGCCTGGAGGGGTACATCAATGCGCGGGTCATCGTCGAAGGCCTGCGACGGGCCGGGGCAAATCCGAGCCGACAAGCCTTCCGCCAGGCCCTCGAGTCGCTGCGCGGGCTCGATCTCGGCATCGGGGCGCCGCTCACCTTCACGCCCGAGCGCCACCAGGGACTCGACAGCGTGTACTTCACACGGGTGGACGGTGAGCGGTGGGTGCCGGTCGGCGATTGGTCGGCGGCGGTGAAGGCCTAGGTGTCCATGGACGGCGTGAAACAGCTGTGGAGGAGATATGCGATGAGAAGGCGCAATGACGAGCCGGGCAGGGAACGCCGCGCCGATGGCCCAACCTCGGATCGGGTACGGTTCGGCCTCCTGGGCAAGATCATCTTGTTCCTGGTCGCAATCCTCATCCCGCTTGCCGCGGTGAGCTGGATCATCGCCTACCGATCGCTCCAGGACAACCTCACCCGGGAGTTCACCGACAAAGGTAGCGCCATCGCCAACAGCCTTGCCAGCTCGGGCGCCGATCTCATTGTCAACCGTGACGCTTCTACGGTCCAGGCCCAGGTCGACGAGTCCGCCAAGATCAATGGCGTCGCGTACGTGATGGTCTACGACGCGCAGTTCACGCTGATCGCCCACACCTTCGCGCCGGTGGTGCCGAAAGGCATCGTGGAGCGCAACGTGGTGCCGGGGCAGTCGGCGAAACCGCAGATCAAGGAGATCACCTACGCGGACCCGCGGACGGGCCACGAGCGCGAGATCATCGACATCGGCGTGCCCATGTTGGGTGGTCAGCTCGGAACCGTCCGCGTCGGCATGGACCGCTCGATTATCAACGCGGCCGCCGTTCAGAGCGGCAACTCGCTACTGCTGATCTTCAGCGCCATTGCGGGCGCCGCGGTCGTGGCCGGGGTCATCTTCGCCCGACGGCTGACCCGTCCGATGAACGCGCTGATGAGCGGGGCTGAGCGAGTCGGCCGCGGCGACCTGTCTCAGTTAGTGCCAGTAACCTCCCGCGACGAGATCGGCCAGATGGCGGTCACGTTCAACGACAGCATCATGCGGCTTCGGGCGCTGGTCCAGACCGAGGCCGATCGTGACGAGGAGCGCCGCAAGCGCGAGGACCTGCAGCAGAACATCATCAAGTTTCTCGACACCGTGGTCGAGATCGGAAAGGGCGACTTCACCCGGCGCGGTGAAGTCACCTGGGACGTGCTCGGGAACGTTGTCGACGCGATCAATTTGATGGTCGAGGAGATCGGCTCGGTGGTCGGCGACGTTCGGAAGACCGCCCTGCAGGTGGCGGCGGGTTCCCAGGAGACCATCAAGATCACCGGTGACCTCGCCCAAGCGGCCCAGACGCAGTCGGCCGATGCCAACCGCGTGACCCAGTCGGTTACGGACGTGACCGTGTCGGTACGACAGGTGGCCGACAGCGCCGACCAGAGCGCGAAGGCCGCGCGGCAGGTGCTGCATGCCGCGAGCAAAGGCGAAGAAGCGGTGCGCAACAGCCTGGCGAGCATGCAGCAGATCCGGGCCGAGGCGCAGACCATCTCCAAGAAGATCAAATCGCTGGGCGACCGCTCCCTGGAGATCTCCGACATCGTGAATACTATCCAGGACATTGCAGCCCAGACCCACCTGCTCGCTCTCAACGCCTCGATCGAGGCAGCGGGTGCTGGTGAAGCGGGGCTCCGGTTCTCGGTGGTGGCCGATGAGGTTCGGAAGCTAGCCGAGCGGGCCACCCAGGCCACCCGGGACATCGGGACTCTGATCAAGGCGGTCCAGGTGGAGACCCAGGAGGCGGTGGTGGCAATGGAGTCGGGCACCCGTGAGGTCGAGTCCGGCTACGAGGTGAGTCTGAAGGCAGAAGAGGCGTTGCAGGAGATCGGAAAGATCTCCCAAGCCTCGTCCGAGCTGGCCGGCGAAATCTCGTACGCATCACAACAACAGGTTCGCGGGGCGGAGGCGGTGGCGGGCGCGGTACAGGCCATCGCGAACGCGGTAACAAGGACCGAGCAGGGCGTGCAGCAGAGCCGACGGAATGTCGAACAGCTGGCCAAGCTGGCGGAGGAGCTGACCATGAAGCTCTCTCGCTTCAAGCTGGCCATCTGACGATACGGCGAAGGAGCCGAGCGGACGGCGGAGATGGCGGATCGACGCGAGCGTGAGCTACTGCTTGGGATCTTCCTCATGGAGGCCTGGGATACTGCCGGGGCTTTGGAGGAGGGACTCGGCCTGCTGACCGGTGCGGAGGCGCCGTCGTCCGAGAGTCTATCGCCTCTGGCGGTCTTTGCTCACCGGCTCAAGGGGTCGGCGGCGCTCCACGGCTTTCCCGGCGTGGCGGATCTGGCCGCGGCGGCCGAGCGGCTGCTCGAGGGAGTGCCCGGGGCGTGCGCCGAGGAGCGGAACCGCGCAGCCGCATTCCTCGACGACCTGGTGAGCCTGCTCAAGGAAGTCTTCGACGGGATTAGCGCGGTCGGCGTCGAAGATGGGGCGCGCATCGATGAGTTCAAGTCGCGCTATCCCACATTTATCCTATCGACGTCGACCAGCCCTTCATCTGCCGTGACGCCGGTCCCGGCCGCAAGCACATTCGCCGCTGCCGGTTCCTCACCTCTGGCTGATCTGAGCCGGTTCTTCATTGAAGGCGGCGAGGTTCTCGAGTACTTCCTGCCCGAGGCGACCGAGCACCTCGACACGCTCACGACGTCGCTGCTCGCCTTGGAGGGCGGAGCGCGCGACGAGGAAACGCTCGCAACCATCTTCAGAGCTGCACACACGCTGAAGGGTGCAGCGTATACGGTGGGCTGCGGCCCCATCGGCGACACCACTCATCAGATCGAGGACTTGCTGGGAGCCGTACGCGATCGCCGCTTTCCCGTAACCCCGGCGGTCACGGAGGCGGTGTTCGCGGGCATTAGCGCGATCAAGCGGACGCTGCAGGCCGGGACGGCCATCTCGGAGGAGATTTCGCAGGCGCTCGAGCAAGCGACGCTCGGGCTCCGCGCGCTACTCGCGTCGGAGATCGCCCGTGAGTCGCAGCCTGCCGTTATGGAGGAGCCTGCCGCACGCGAGACCGTGCTCGAGGAGGTTCCGGAAAGTTCGTCGGCTCCGAAGCCGTCACTTGTGCAGGTATCCGGGGTCGAGGCACTTGCCGGATTCGTGCGCCCAGAGTTCCTGGCCCGGCTTGAGGCCCTGCCTCGTCCCGCGCCGCGCTCGGCCAGCGCGCCCAGCGGCCCGAGCATCCGGGTACCAGTCGAGCGTATCGACACG
>AR_comb_assmDRAFT_10012896_pt1 | contig 11855 bp, 9 predicted proteins | sample ArasoioldDNA_FD_10543 | JGI IMG/M metagenome (IMG submission 10543) | reverse complement strand
CCAACTACAGAGTGTTGTGCACGCAGTCGTCGGGCGGTAAGGAGATCGGATGTGCGGCGGTCGGCGCTCACTGTTTGGTCTCAATCTGAAACTTAATTGTTGATCATTCTAGGGGCCATAGATTTATAATGGAAACTAAAAGATTTTATTATTCCAATAATTCATCTTGATACGAGGGACATCGAGTGGAAATTCGCCAGTTAAGGGCATTTGTCGCGATCGCGGAGTCCGGAACATTCACCGCAGCAGCGGCACGGGTGCATGTGACGCAGGCGGCCATCAGCATGCAGATCCGGCAATTGGAGAAGGAAATTGGTGCGAGGGTATTTGTGCGTGCGCCGCGTCACGTAATTCTGACTGAGGCTGGCGAGCATCTGCTGCACCGGGCGCGTCAGATCCTGCGTGAACATGACGCCGCCCTTGAAGAGATTGCCGAGTTGGCCGGCGCGGAACGCGGACGTTTGCGAATCGGCAGCGCCTCCGCGATGGTCCTGACTGACCAACTGCCGCGCATTCTTAAGGAATTGCGAAAGCAACATCCAAGTGCGGAGATTTCAGTTACGTCAGGGACAAGCGAAGCGTTGGTCGAGCAAATTGTCGCAGGGGAACTCGATATCGCTTTCGTTTCTCTTCCCGTCGACGTTCGCGGTATTCAAACAGATCGATTGAGCGAAGATCAGTTGGTGGCAATCGCCTCGCCGCGACATAAGCTCGCAAAACAAAAAACGATCAGCGCCTACACATTAGCTGGAGAGAAACTGATTCTTGGCGAGCGTGGCGGCAACACGCGTCGGTTGATCGATCAATTCTTCGCGCAGGCCGGCGTGTCGTTGAAGGTAGCGATGGAGCTAAGCCGCCAGGCAGCGATTCGCCGAATGGTTGAAGAAGACATGGGCGTTGGAATTGTGCCGCTGCAATCCGTGAAGGACGAAGTTGAAAGTGGCAAGTTAGTGCGCTGGTGGATTGAAGGTGCCCAGATCAATTGGGAATTGGGCCTCGCACAGTTGAGTGGCGGATACGAGTCACCGATCATGCAGAAGTTCGTAGCGTTAGCACACGAGACGTTTGCGAGCGAGGCGAATACGGAAAGCGCAAAAAAAGCAATAAGTAGGGGTAAAAACAAAAAGTAAGAATTTTCTTTGCCAGCATGTCGATTCTCAGGATCTGAAACGTCGTATGGTTGAAAGAGAAACTTCAATCAAAGGAGCAGAAGATGAAATACCTGTTGTTGATTTACCACGACGAACCGACCTGGCAAGCCCTGACGGAAGCAGAACGCATAGAGATCTACGGTGAATACAGAAAACTAAGAGAAAAGTTGCTCTCGACTGGTCAATTTATCACCGGCTCTCAATTGCAACCGATTGCGACAGCCACGACCGTGCGCGTTCGCGAAGGCAAGGAACTGGTGACCGATGGGCCTTTCGCTGAAACGCATGAGCAACTTGGTGGTTATTTTCTGATCGAAGCGAAAGACCTTGATGAAGCGACCCGCATCGCGGCGCAAATCCCATCAGCGAGAACCGGCTCGATCGAAGTGCGGCCACTGGTCGAAAGCGCAGAAGCGGTTGCTCGGTGAAGCTTTAGAACGAGAGCGAAGCTCTTCAGTCCCTCGCAGTCGCGACTGGTCAGCGTTCAAGATTCGTTCGTGCATTTGAACTCCAACGCTAAACAGCACTGGATAGCTTCGCTTCGTCCTTCATTCGGTCTGGCCGGTGGACTCGGTAATATCATTCGCAGCCTCGATCCGTTCATTGCACCACGGCAGCGAGTATGCAACGCTCGTCTGCATGTCGCAGTCGCAGGAATCATTAGATCGGGTCTTTCGTGAGGAGTACGGTCGAATCATCGCGACGCTCATCCGCATATGTGGATCGTTCGATCTTGCGGAAGAAGCATTGCAGGACGCCTTCACTTCTGCGGCCGCCAAATGGGAACGTGACAGCACGCCGCAGAATCCCGCCGCATGGCTGACGACAGTCGCCCATCGTAAGCTGCTCGACGCAATACGCCGCGAAAAGACTCGAACCGACAAGCAGGCAGAAGTCGAATACGAAGCTAATCGACTGGAACCTTACATCGAACCTGAATTGCCGAACGAAGCTGTAGATTTTCCTGACGACCGCCTGCGTTTGATATTCACGTGTTGTCATCCTTCTCTCAATCGAGAAGCTCAGGTGGCGCTCACCTTACGGACACTCGGTGGACTTACCACACCAGAGATTGCTCATGCGTTTCTTTTGAATGAAACGACCCTGGCTCAGCGGCTCGTTCGCGCAAAACAAAAAATTCGGCTGGCCGGAATTCCTTATGAGGTTCCTGCTCTCGACGTCATTGGACAGCGGTTGGTCGCCGTTCAAGCGGTTGTTTATCTAATCTTCAACGAAGGCTACGCGGCAAGCACAGGCTACAGCCTGATAAGAAATGATCTTTGCGCCGAAGCAATTCGTTTAGGGCGTTTGCTTTGCGAGCTACTGCCCGATGAACCGGAGAACGTCGGTTTGCTGGCTTTGATGTTACTTCAGGATTCGCGCCGCGAAGCTCGCGTCGACGGCCAGGGGCAATTGGTTGTTCTTGAAGAACAGGATCGTAACCGTTGGGATCAGAATGAGATTAACGAAGGCATCAAACTCGTCGAGAGCGCCCTGCGAATGCGAAGAGTTGGTGAGTATCAACTACAAGCAGCTATAGCCGCAGTTCATGCAGAAGCGAAGAACGCTGATGAGACTGACTGGCGCCAAATTGTTGCGCTCTATGAAGAGCTGCGCGGTATCAACTCTTCACCAGTCGTAGCCTTGAATCACGCTGCGGCGGTGGCAATGAGCGAGGGTTTCGACACGGGTTTGAGTTTGATTGAGGAGGTCGGGACTGAAGGAAGGCTCGACACCTACTACCTGTTTCATGCGTCGAGAGCAGATCTCCTGCGCCGTTTGAATCGCTTCGATGAAGCTATTGCCGCTTATGACCGCGCACTGTCTCTGACCACCAATCTCGTCGAGCAAAATTACTTTCGCAGACGTTTACGCGAGCTGACTCGCGAGATGTCCAATTAAGAATTGAATCATCGGTTCGAAATTTCCTTGAGAGCGCCAACTAACACGTCAACATCCTCTTCGTCGTTAAAGAAGTCAGTCGAAACTCGAATCCCCTGGGGCTTACGGGTGACTATAATCTTCTTCTCAGCTAAGGACGCCACCAATGCGTCCGGGTTATCTGCTTGAACCAACGTCTCCGCTGACCGCATATTTTCTTCGCGCAAAGGAGATAAAACCTTCCAACCAATTTCCTCCAAGCTTCCCGTCAGCTTCCGATTCAGCGACAACGCCCGCTCCTCGATGTTCTTGATTCCGATCGACTGCATCATTTCAACCGATGCACCCAACGCAAACATTCCTGCAAAGTGTGGACACCCGAGCTCCGTCCTCGCTGACGCGTCGTGACGCAGGTGCACTTCGTTATTTGAATCACCATAGGGATCCTGCACACTCAACCAACCAATCGCATGCGGTCGACTGCGGGCCAACAATTCGCGGCTGATGTAAACGAATCCCGATCCGTACCCCGACAACATCCACTTATGTCCTGTAGCACACAGGGCATCGATCTTCATTCGCTTGACGTCGACCTCAAACACGCCCGCGGCCTGGCTCGCGTTCACAACCAGCGCGTGACCACCCTTTAGTTGCCCGAGCGCTTCGATATAGGTCCGGAGTCCGTTGGAGTACTGCACATAACTGACGGAGATAACTCCAGTTCGAACATTCATCATCGAGGTGTAGTCTTCGGGTGATACTTCGCCGTTCGCTCGTGATTCGATCAGATGAACCGGGATCATGCGATGCATCCACGGAATGGTGGACACAGGAAACTCCAGATCGCACGCGATCACCTCACCGTGATTGGCGAGCGCATCGATAATGAGATTCATCCCACTCGACGTGTTCGTCGTCAAACCGATCTCATCAGGCTCAGCGTTGATGAACGAAGCAACACGCGCACGCACTTCTTCGCGTTTCGCTAACCAGTCGTCCCAATGAATATCGCCGTCGTCTGACATTTGCCGGTAATAGGCAGTCGCGCCTTCTTTGGTTGAGACGGAGAGCGGTCCCGCGGCAGCGGTGTTGAGATACGTAGAGTTTCGCGTGACGGGAAACTGGGAGCGTACGTTAGACCAGTTGATCATAATTTTGAGCCGCAGATTCGCAGAGAAGTACTGAAATCAGTAGGGATTAATACCAGACACGAGTGTTCTTTGCGTCTTTGCGCCTTTGCGGGAGACTTGGTTTGTGCGTAGGATGGCTCTCCCCGCAAAGGCGCAAAGACGCAAAGAACAACCTCACAATTTGACTGTCACTAAGGCACTTCGAACCACAACACACTCAAGGCCGGCAGATCAATAATCGCGGATTGTGCACAGCCGTGATGTGCAACCTCCTCCGAAGAGACTGCGTTGACTTGCACTCGGCCACTTCCAGCATACACATCTGCGTCAGAATTGATCACGAGCTTATACTCACCAGCGTCTGGCAACGCCAACCGGTATTGACTCCGTGGCACCGCTGAAAAATTTCCCACACAAATAATTCGCTTGCCTGTCTTCGGCGACTTGCGCGTAAACGCAACCACGTTCTCAAGGGCATTGTCTACATCCAACCATTCAAACCCGTCCGGATCACCATCGCTTTCCCAAAGTGAGTTGTTGGCGTCGTACACGCGATTCAAGTCGCGCACAAACCTTTGCACGCCGCTATGAAATCTATCATCGAGCAAATGCCAATCGAGACTCTCCGTTTCTGTCCATTCGCGCCACTGTCCAAACTCCCCACCCATAAACAACAACTTCTTCCCTGGATGCGCCCACATGTAGCCGTAGAGTGCTCTCAACTGCGCAAACTTCTGCTCCGCTGAACCCGGCAACTTGTTCAGCAGAGATCCTTTCATGTGGACCACCTCATCATGCGATAGCGGTAAGATGAAGTTTTCACTCCACGCGTACAACAGTCCGAACGTCAACGCATTGTGATTGCCCGCGCGAAACAGTGGATCCGTTTGGAAATACTTCAAAGTATCGTGCATCCAACCCATGTTCCATTTGAAATCAAAACCAAGTCCGCCCGAGTAAACAGGTCGACTAACAGCGGGCCACGCAGTCGACTCTTCCGCGATCATGAGTGCGCCCGCGCAGGCGCGATGTGTCGTTTCGTTCAATTCTTTCAAGAAAGCCAGCGCTTCGAGGTTTTCACGGCCACCATGTGCATTCGGAACCCATTCGCCTTCTTTTCGGCTGTAGTCGAGATACAACATTGACGCAACTGCATCAACGCGCAGGCCGTCGATATGGAACTCCTTGAGCCAATAGAGCGCGTTTGCAATCAAGAAATTGCGCACCTCATTCCGGCCGTAGTTAAAAATGTACGTGCCCCAGTCCGGATGCTCACCGAGCCGCGGATCAAGATGTTCATAGAGTGCTGACCCATCGAAGCGACCTAATGCCCATGCGTCCTTTGGAAAATGAGCCGGCACCCAGTCCATGATCACGCCGATGCCGCGCTGGTGGAGATAGTCAATGAGGTATCGGAAGTCGTCGGGCGTACCATAGCGTGCAGAAGGCGCATAGTAATAACTGACCTGATAACCCCACGATGGACCATACGGATGCTCCTTCAGCGGGAGAAACTCAACGTGGGTGAAACCCATTTCAGAAACATAATTCCCAAGCGGTTCGGCCATCTCGCGATAGCTGAATGGCCGGTTGCCTTCTTCAATCTTTCTCCGCCATGAACCAAAGTGGACTTCGTAGATCGACAATGGTTGCCGAAAGTGTTGTTGACCACTGCGCTGTTTAGTCCAACGCGCGTCTCGAAACTTAAACTTCGACTCATAAACGATCGAAGAGGTATCGGGTGGTACTTCCGTGTATTGCGCATAAGGATCAGCCTTCACGAACGGCAACCCCTTGCGTGTGCGGATCTCGAATTTGTAAAGCGATCCCTCACCGAGATCTGGGACGAAGAGTTCCCAAACACCAGATGAACCGAGCCGACGCATTTGGTGAAAGCGACCGTCCCAACCGTTGAAGTCGCCGACGACGCTGACTCCCGCGGCTTGCGGCGCCCAGACAGCGAATGACACGCCTTTCACGCGATTCACACTCAACAGATGTGCGCCGAGCTTCCGGTAGATCTCTTCGTGGCGGCCTTCGCCAAACAAATGCAAATCGACGTCACCGATGGTCGGTAAGAATGAATACGCATCTCGCGTTGTTATCGTCTGATCGTCATGGCGGAGTATGCGAAAGCGGTAAGTTGGCACGACTGACAAGCCGGGAATAGAGATTTCGAACAACCCCGCGTCATGCGTTCGTTGCATGGTATGGACCCGCTTTAAGATTGTTACTTGAATCTCTTTTGCATCAGGTCGGAAGGCACGGATCACGAGACCACCGCTTGTGAGATGCGGGCCGAGAAGTTGATGTGGATCTGGATGTCGTAGAGAAACAAGTGCTCGTATCTCTTCAGGCGAAAGAAATGCAGACGCGTCCGAATTTTGACGGTTCTTCATGCGGGCAGGCTGTCGGGTTTTCTTTTCCATCAAACGACGGGCGTGAGTTCGCGCGACAAACCGTCAAGCCGCAGGAAAATTTCAGCGCCGTTTCCTTTTTCTGCTACGTTGCTCCGGGCCTCCCCCAGGAGTTCCACAAACTTCTCGAGCGGACTGGCGACTCCGATCTGGTTTTGTAATTCAATGACTCTTGCCGCATATCGCAGCACTTGAACAGTTTCAATCCCTGCGAGATCAGAGAAGAACCAAGCGCAACTCGTGAACATCAACAACGAGTTCTTTTGAATCTCCAACAACGTTAGCGCGCGTCGCTTGTCAACATCACTCAACACGCGGCAATGTTCATCAATGAATAAGTCGAGCGACCGACTCTCCCGAAGAATCACACCGATGTAGGCGTTGCGGGCTTCCCATGGATCTCGAAATAGATCGGCACCGAGCACCTCAAAATGGCGGTCCGCATTTGTCTTCAAGAACTCCAGTGCCTCTCGCAAAGGTTTCCGCCAACGCTGGTCCCAACCTGCCTCCCCGCCCGTTTGACATCCGCAGTTATCAACCCAACGGCCCAGGCCATGACTACAACTCCATGAAGAGCCTTGCCCCTCTAAACCATGATCAATCTCAACTTCAAATTCTGGATCGTGTGTGTCGAGATACTCACCGTAGTTTGTGATTCGGAAGCCTGCGCGAGGCGCTTCATCTTCCAGTACGTGCGCCAAACATAAGTCGCCAAACCTGAAATGGTGACCGTAGGTCTCGCCATCCGTCGCCACATTCACTAATGGGCCACCCTGTGCGACGGCTTTGAAGCGACGAACCAATCCCTCGCTGGACGAAAGCGCGCGTTCGAAGGCAATCGATCGTGCGACTGGTCCATTGTAGAAAAATACTGTGAGAGAACGTCCTGAACCATCACGATGAAAGAACCGATAGGGCTGCGTCGAATCGACAGCACCCGACGGAACGTCGATCCACTGTCGATCGGAAAGTCTTCGAACCCGGCGTGCCTGATTCGGAGCGAGAATTACATACCGCATACCTTGCTCAATTAGCAGCTCGAGGGTTTCATCGTTACACGCAGTCTCCGGCAGCCACATCGCTTCGGCATCGCGTTTGAAACGAAAGCGGAAATCCTCGGCACCCCAGATTACGTGAGTAAGACGATCACGCTGGTTTAATAGAGGCAAAATTGCGTGGCCGTATGCCTGAGCAATGGCGTTTCCATGACCACCATGTTCCGCGATGCTTTCACAATCCGCATCGAGTATTCGCTGATATGTCTTCGGTTGATGCTTTTGTAACCAGGACAAAAGAGTAGGACCAAAGTTGAAGCTGATGTGGGAGTAGTTGTTTACTATGCGCGCCGATGTGCCGTCACCGATGCGCGCAAATCCATTGGGTCCGTAGCATTCAGCGTGGATACGTTCGTTCCAGTCGTGGAAAGGAGCGGCACTGGGTTGGAGTTCAACTTCCCCTGTTCGTGGATTCTCACGCGGCGGTTGATAAAAGTGACCGTGGATAATCAGAGCAGCCATGTATGTTGTAGATTTTTGATTGTAGATTTTTGATTGTCCATTGTGTAGCTAATCATCCAATCTCTGAGGGTAGGATCGATGAACAGCAAAGCTCTAATCGCCAATCAACAATCTACAATCCTTAATGCAACGCATCGAATGCGAGACGCGCAGCGCCTAACAAGCCGGCATTGTCACCCAACTCCGCCGGTACGATTCGAACCTTTGCCTGCTGAGATTTGAATGCACGCGCCGCGACTTGTTTGCGCATTGCTTCTTCGAACAACGACCATCCATTGGCCACACCACCGCCAATCACGATGATCTCAGGACTCAGTAAATTGATCAGATTCGACACGGCGATACCAAGGTACGTTCCCATTCGATCGAACACCGTTAGCGCGAGATCATCACCTTCCAGGCCGAGCTCGTACAGCTTACATGCCGTTATTGTCTGACCGTTCAATGCTGAGTTAGGAAACCGCGGCAGACTCTCGCGGGCCATCCGCACAATTGATAGCGCCGAGGCAAACATCTCAAGGCAACCTTCGTTTCCGCATTTGCAATGCAAACCGCTAAATGGTTCGACGGCACAGTGGCCAATTTCGCCTGCCGAACCATCGGAACCGCGCAAAAGCTGTCCATCTAAAATGACACCGCCACCGACTCCTGTTCCCAGAGTTATACAAATGACGTTTCTACAGCCCCGTGCGGCTCCTAACCAAACTTCACCAATCGCCGCAGCGTTCGCATCATTCTCCAAGACAACAGGCCAACGGAACTCGTTTTCGAGCGCCTGCTTTAGCGGAAAGTTGTAGAGGCACGGAAGATTCGGTGCTTGGACGACTACCGCGTTCGCTTTATCGACAAGGCCCGGCACCATCACAGCAGCCGCCAACACCTCGTTGCATGCGATACCCGCGTCAGCGCGGCATTTGCCTTCAGCTTCCACTAACGCACGTACCACGTCGTCGGAGGTCGCGTCTCGCGGTGTTTCACTCTTGAGTTGCGTGAGGATCTGGCCCGTCTGATTAATCAATGCGGCGCGCAGGTGCGTTCCGCCGAGATCGAATGCGACGACTGTGTGATGTTTTAGGACTTGCTGTCGAGGAGACGTATCTGGGTTCACAACAGCGACCCTTTCTAACACCTATAGAAGGATACTACCAAACGCGGCGACAAAAAGATCATCCGAATGGGGTCCCAAGCCAATCGCTATTTCGTGAATGTTGCCGAGGATCTTGGGGCACTAAAAGCCGAAATCTGCTCGTCTGATAGACCACTCACTGAAAGCCATTGCTCACATGCATTCACGAAATCGAAGTCACCAGGCTTCGTCGCAGTCTTACCAAGTTCGTTTTGCCGTTGCCGTGTTGAGGCTGATCGACGAATCTTGATGAGTGGGTTTCGCGTGTTATTGGTATACAGCTTCGCGATGTTCGCCGCCAACCACGAGATGATAGTCGCACCTGTCAGCGCCATAGTTCGGTAGCGGTGGTTGTTCGCGCTGCCGCCAAGATCGATCGTCGCGACCTGATCTACAACTTGCCACATGTCGCGAGCACCATACGCGGATCTGACTTCAGGATCAGAAAGCAACTTGGTTGCGAAGTCGATTTGCTTTTGCAAGTCGACGGCAGCATACAGCGTTATCCCTGCGGCGTGTAACGATAGATTTTGCGCCAGTTCGCGTGCAGATCTGCGTAACGCCAATTCGTTGGCTTCGGCGCTAACCATGTCGATTTTCGTCTCACTTTGACGATTGAGCGCCGCAACCCGGGCGATGAATCGAAGCCACAAATCATTGAATTCGCGGTTAACGACGACTCCATCGCTTCCACCAGGTACCCCGATCGTCCGCGCATACAGACTACGTCTATCACTTTCCCTAAGGCGCAGCGGTGTTTCCTTGAAATACTTGTACAGGTTGCTGCCGGTACTGCGGCGATTCACCATCAACAATCCGAGTTGAAACAGTTGCGTAAGACGATCTACCACTTGGAAAAGCTTTAGCTCCTCCAGCATTGCGGCAGAGTAAATCACCTGAGCCGCACGTATGTTGTCGGCGACGATCGCGTTTCGCGCACCAAGGTCAGGTAGTTCAATGGCCCGGTTCTGATTACGCATACAAGTTCTCCCGCTCGCTCGCTGTGCAAAAAGCAGTATTCAACGATACCATCCCGATAACTAGGGGAGCCACGGTTGTTTCATTGGTCCCTCGAAAAACTGTGCTAATGAAAACGATCGGGATCATAGTTGGCGTTTTAATAATAGCGAGTATCCTCTGGGACACATTTGAGACGGTGATCCTCCCACGCCGGGTCAACCGGCGTCTACGTCTGACTAATTTCTTTTATGCAGCGGTCTGGATCCCTTCCGCTCGGGTCGCCGACCAGATAAAGACACATCGGTTGCGAGAAACCTTTCTCGGCTTTTTTGGCCCAATGTCGCTGCTGGGCCTCCTTGTCATGTGGGCCATCGGCTTAATTATAGGCTTCACACTTTTATTGTGGGGAACAGATTCGGCGCTAAATGTCGGCCAGGCGGAAACTTCATTCGGTACCTATCTTTACCTGAGCGGTGTCACGTTTTTTACACTTGGTTTCGGTGACGTAACTCCGATCTCAACGACTGGCCGGTTCCTGGCCGTACTCGAGTGTGCGAATGGATTTGCGCTCCTGGCTGTTTGTATTAGCTACCTGCCAGTCCTCTACCAGGCGTTTTCACGTCGCGAGGCAAGTATCTCACTACTGGATGCACGCGCAGGATCGCCTTCAAGCGCTGTCGAATTGTTACGGAGGCATCGGGCCGAAGACACGTTTGATGATCTCAATCGGCTATTGAGTGAGTGGGAACACTGGTCGGCTGGCTTGCTCGAGAGTCATCTTTCGTATCCGGTTCTCTGTTACTTCCGATCTCAACACGATAATCAATCGTGGCTGCGCGCGCTGACGACCGTGCTCGACACATGCGCGCTGGTAATGGTCGGCGTGAGAGATGCGCCGGTTTGGCAAGCACGAATGACGTTCGCTATGGCCCGTCACGCGCTGGTCGACATTGCCCAGGTCATGCGAACAAAGCCACATTTGGATGGAGTTCCGCGCGAGTTAACCCGCGATGAATTTCTGCGTGTTAGCCGAACCCTAGAAGAGAACCGAATCTTCCTACCCAACGATGAGAAAACAGAGGAACGACTGGCGGAGTTGCGCGCGATGTACGAGCCTTACGTCTATGCGCTGTCTGACTGGCTGATGATGCCTGTGCCTCCGTGGATTCTGCCGCCCGATTCGATCGATAACTGGAAGACAAGCGCATGGGGACGAATACAGTGAGCAGCGTGTCCACATGTATTCAATATCGTGGCAAGACAGTCAGTACCACCGCGCGGTAGCGCGTGGGTGCGAAGCTTAGAACACGACGCAACCAGCCGGCTTCGCACCCACCCGCTACCGCGCGGTGATACTGACTGCTTTGTCGATGAGAGTCCAAAGCGAGGTGAGTTAGAATGCGAACCTTCCTAATTCTCTTGATAGTCGCACTCTCGATGGCAATGAGTATCGAAACCGCTGTAACAGAATCTTCAAGCGTTCAGTCCTCCTCAACGACTCAGACCCGGCCGCGAGCGCGCGACATCGGTCTGAAGATCGGCATCCTTCCAACGGGTTCACTTAACGCGTTGACTGACGTTCCCGGTGTTTTAGTCGGTCACACGACGATCATCCGCGGTGACAACATTCGCACTGGTGTGACCGCGATTCTTCCGCACAACGGAAATCTCTT
>AR_comb_assmDRAFT_10793094_pt1 | contig 11859 bp, 7 predicted proteins | sample ArasoioldDNA_FD_10543 | JGI IMG/M metagenome (IMG submission 10543) | reverse complement strand
GTTTCGACGTAAACAACAGCCAATGGAACTTCATGGCAGGTCTAATGACCTGTGTGCAAAGGCTTCTGCCAAGAGCGCACGCGCAGGTCACATTCGTCCTGCACGTCAAAATAACTTGTGGTGCCCAGGTCACGCATCAATCTGTTCGCCGCAAACAGGCTGGACAAGCGGTCCGCTGGTCGCCTCTACCTCGTGTGATCTCGATTACAACTCAGTACCAAATGTACCGCCGTCGTACTGAAGTCTAGTACTGAGAGAACTAGTTCCGCGCAGTACCGAAATAGCTAAAGGAGCCCTGTATTGCTCTGCTTTGAACCTTGCAAGGGTGAACTCGCGGACGTACGATTCGCGAAACCTAAGATGCGATGGGAGCACCATGAAACGAATCCGCGTCCTCCTTGCCAATCAACTTCGGTTAATCCGGGAACTCATTGATGCGGTCGCCCAATCGCGACCGGATGTCCTAATCGTGGCGATGGATGAACACAAAAATCCGGCCTCCGAACTCTCCAGAGGCTTGCTCGGATATCAACAATCACCCAGTAAAGAGAGCGGGATTCTGCTCTGACGATAACGCCCAGAATCCTCATCGCAGGAGAAATCCACACTGAATAAAGCGACGACCTTAGGACTGCAAGCGAAAGCGGATTCTCAGACGTGAGGGCAAACCACGTGCCCGGCGAACCCTGCTCATCAGGAAACTCCTCCGTGCCAAGCGGGGAAATCGACTGCACTCATCTTGCCGAGGCCACGACAGTTGAGTTGTAATTCCATAAGAAGGCAGATCGGAGTCAGAGCCAGATCGTCCCGCCCCCTGCGAGTAAATGCGGATTCTATGGTAATCGCGCCTGGACATTGCTGATGCGGCGGTCGTTTCTCTGCGCTTGCAGACTGGCAGGCCTAGCGTGCTTCTGCTTGAGACTTGCGACCGACGCAGAAATTCTCGGAGTCCTGGTTCCTGGTGTATTATTTCGTGTTTGGCGGTGATGTTCCAGCGTTCCGGACCTGCCCTTGCCCCGCCAAAAGCGCATTCGCGTCTTGTCAGAGTTCAGGAGGCTTAATGAAGATCTGGTGGACCTCTGTGTGCTTGTCAGTGGGACTATTGGTTACTGCAATGTCGCTCGGTTGCGGTTCCAGCAGGCCACAAACTGTTTCTGTCGCTAAGACTGCCCACCCGCTGGTCGCTCAATATAGCATCTCGCATGCAATCTCTGGATTGTCTGCATGGGTAGAGTTTGGAACGGACACGAAGTACGGTCGACAGACGTCAGTCGTGGCAAGTTCGTCTACGGATTTTGCGATTCAGAAACTCAACATCCTCGTCGCCGGCATGAAAGCCCAGACAACGTACCACATGCGAGCCCACGCGCGCTGGCCGAGTGGCTCGTGGGTCGACCGCGATCGCACGTTCACGACGGGCGCGGTACCGTCCTCGATTCAACTCCCGACCCTCGCCGTCACCCAGCCTACACCTGGAATTTCTCCAGCGCCGGGAGTCGAATTGCTCAGCCTCACTGCTGTGGGGGCACAGGGCGTGGTTGCTGATCTTCAAGGCAACGTTATCTGGTACTGCCCCGGCAATGCAGAGCCGCTCAAGCCTCTGGACAACGGACATTTCATAATCGTAACTGGCACGGATCTACAGGAGGTCGACCTGTCCTGCAACGTTGTGCGCGATGTTTCCTACACCCAAGTTAATGAGTCGCTTCAATCCAACGGCTATTCTTTCACAATCCCAGCACCGCTCGGACTAGTGGGTGGGAACCCTTTTCATCATGACGTATTGGTTTTGCCCAATGGCCACTGGATCGCTCTTTCTCAAATAGGTAGCTCTCAACTCGTGGGTGATGCTGTGATTGACATTGATCCCAGCGGGAACGTGGCTTGGGCGTGGTCCGCATTCGATCACATGGACCTAACCCGCCATCCTTATTTTGGATTGCCCGATTTGACGCACAGCAATGCGCTCGTTTACACCCAGGACGGTAATCTCCTGGTCTCAATGCGCAACCAAAGCTGGATCCTCAAGATCGATTACGCCAATGGGACAGGGTTAGGTAACATTCTGTGGCGGTTAGGAGAAGGTGGAGACTTCACTCTGATGGGCGCTGACTCTTCCGCTTGGTTTTATGCACAACATTACCCAAACATTTTGAGTGTTAACGGTTCCCAAACTACGATGGCCATTTACGACGACGGGAACGCTCGAGTCGCGCCCGATGGTTCTTCCTGCCCACCGGCACCCCCTGCACCGACCTGTTACAGTCGCGCGGCGATTTTTCAAATCGACGAGAGCACAAATCTTGCCACATTGCAGTGGCAAAATCTTCCAGGTTTCTTTTCCTTCTGGGGAGGAAGTATCAATGTATTGAGCAACAACGATGTCGAATTCAATAGCAGCGCCCCGTCCAATTTCTCGGGATCGACAATCTTGGAGGTAACTCAAACCGACAGTCCACAGGTTGTCTGGCAAATGAATATCTCGGGCTCCGCCGCCTATCGGGGGTATCGCATACCTAGCCTTTACCCCGGAGTAACATGGCAGCAATAAAGGTCGTTCCCAGGTTTGCGGTTTCTCTCCTGTGTGTTCGAGCCGTATTCCGCGCTTGTGGCAATTTCCAGAATAGGCGCGTGTACAGCGCTTGTCGAAAGTGTGTCACCCGGCGCACACCTTTCGGGATCCAATTCGTGTTACTATTCAGCGCGCTCTGGTACATTCCGCGGGTTGGACTTCCCTTCTCCCTACCAAACGCGCGTTCGAATCTTCTTCGAATCCGGTGAGGTGACAGGACAGTATGAGACGCGAGCTGCTCTCTATGCTGGTCTTTGCTGTCTTCGTTGTTGTTTCGCTGCCGGCGACGTCGCAGGGGTCCTTTTATCAGCCTTCAAGGGATGCTCCTCGTTTGTGGACGACTTCAACGGCGACGGCAATCCTGACCGGCTGTGCCCAATTCTAAGTCCGCTCTTAAACGGTACTCTGAGTCTCGGAAACGGGAATGGAACGTTCACTCCAGGCCCTTCCGTCTGGTGGCCGACTTCAACGGCGATCGCAAACTCGACGTCGCCGTGAAGGGTCCGCCGACTCTGTCCGAATGTCCGGTTCGACGCGTTTTCTTGTCAGTTCGGATTTCCGATGACGACCCAATCGAAAACGTCTGATGCACCTGCACAAGAAACCGTGAAGCCCCAATTTGACTTCATGGTCAGGCTGGCGCCTCCCTTGGTAGTCTCGTCAAACACCATAACGACTGGCGGGGATGCTCGTGGCGCAAAAAAGGAAATGGTCTGCGTTCCGCCTGAGCACGCCGATGTCCCAGCCATTCGGTTCGCAGCGTTTTGATTGAAGATGTCGTTATACAGAGAACTCGGGGCGAAATCTCCGAGACGGTCGATGTAGGTAGCCGTCGGAGTCAGGCCGTGCGCGCCCGGTTGTGTAACGTGGGGAGCAATCCATGTACTCGGAGCACCTGCTGGATTCAGGATTGCTCCCGTTCCATTGTTGAAGAATTGCCCTCCGATAACGGTCAAAGATGGAGCTTCGTTGTCAATCAGGTAACCCAAAATGCCCGAGTCAGCTGCGTCGTTCGCATATACCCCCGAGAGGTTCATGTAGCCATAGTTCTGCAACCAGTGGCTCCTCGATGCGAGGTAGCAATTGACCAGGCTCACCGCATTCTGGGTCGGCGCTGTCCCATTCTGCACGGCCCATGATTCGTTATAGTCCAGAGAAGTATTGACGATAAAGAAGTTAATATTGTTCCCGGTGTCAATTTTGACTCCGACACCGAAATTGTTTTGAATGTAGCTGTTGAGGATGGAGAGATTTTCTCCGGTAATCTTAGTACCGTCGGGAACGTAAATCCCGGTTCCGTTGAAGGAGATATTGCTCTCAAATATCGTGTCCGACCACGTGTTGTTTCCCACCTGGATGCCCACACCGAAAGCTCCCGCTGCCGACGATTTGTAAATTCTCACTCGATTGATGTTTTCGTGGTCGCCGAAATTCGTTGCAGGATCGATCGCGGTTGGAGCGCATCCCACTCCGTTTGAGCCACCCAGATAGATACCGCAGGTTTTTGTCCCTGCTCCGGGACCGATGAGTGTTAAGTCTTCCAATGCACCTTCCATGGCGTAGCCGTTTAACCCGGTTTTATCGGCCATGATAATCGCCACGCCAGTCGACGGAGTCCATCTCAAGATTGTGCTTGAAGCCGAAGCTCCATGAAGCCGGACGCAGCGCGGTTTCAATATGCTAGTCGTTTGCTTGTAGGTTCCCGAAGGAATATAGACTTCGCCGCACTTGATCAACGTAATCGCGCTATTCGTCCATGCCCCTATCTCAGATCCGCGACACCAAGCCGGTCGAGAAGGCGCGCTGCACACAGCGGGGTTGATCATGCCGTTTAGGGTGCCAATCTGGTCGAAAGGTTGGTCTGGACCGCCGGTCGAACCGACGTTGGGTTCCGCCGTTAACATCGGAGGTGGGGATAGCGAAGGCTGATTCGCCCGTTCTTGTGCGTTTGATGAGATCGTTCCAAAGATCGCCATTCCTACAAAGAAGCACCGTATCCCAAAGCTTCTCAAGATGTTCTTCCTTTCCCAGTGAAGGTGAATTCAGTGCTTGGGCCGGAGCTTCATGCTCCCCCTTCGGTCATATCCCAAACGCCCAATTCGTGCTGTTGGACCAGCCAAACTTCCGCGGTGGAGAGCCTGTCCAAACGCCCACGCGGAGCATACGCGCCAGATCGGCATGCAAAATCGACGAGATCTGTCGTGCCTTTTCCCGGGGCTACTGTTAAGACCCGCAGCCTGATATGGAAACTGAGTGTACCTCATCTGAACCGGCGCGCTCAAATAATCCGGAACTGCCGTTCGTCCTAACTTCGGAAACTTTGATTTGGAATTCTCAAGTGGCTAGGATTCTCGTTACGCATGAGGTAGACATTGTCAATAGGGTGAGTAGGGTCCAAACTCACCGCAAAATGTGTGGCTAGGTTGTGCCCAAACGGCGAGCGTCTCTTCGACCACGTTGCCCATGACGACAAAAATCCTGCCTTGAAGACTGGAGTGGCCGCCCCTGAGCAATTTCGGCGCGAAATGAGACGAAGGGGTCTCCCATCGAATTCGGACCTAATAGATCATGGCGGTTTTTCACGAATTTTCACCTGTAACACTGCCGGCTTGGTAATTTGCGTTTTTCACACTTCTGGAATACCCGATAATCCTCTGCGCGAAGGTCGAGCGCTTGGCCAACGGATAACTAGGTTTTCGCAACGCACCAACTGCGCCAAATGGCTATGCTCTGGCATAGCCGGACGCGCAAAGAGTGGGCCTCAGAGCGACGATTGCCATTGTGGGTGTAAGTCCATCGGACTAGACTGGAGGCACGCGTCGCGAAAACTACTTGCGAAAATCTGGTGGAAGGTCATAAAATTCCACGTTCGGTGAGGCTTGGTCGGCGGTTCTCGAACCACAACTGCGAAAGGCGGCTGTGCTTCCCTCCCGTACCGCCGCGTGCTCACCGGGAGCTGAACGTTTTGTGAGCGTGGGCGTGTGGCAAAGGGGCGAACGGAGCGAGAACGTGACGCGATTCGCCTCTGAAGCAGCGAAAGCGGGTTTTGGCTTTCGCAATAACAAGGTATGGGCGTCCGCGCCGCGAATCCGTTCAGGAGACACCTCTAGATCCCAATTTGAATCTGCACGGAGGTGGTTGGCAGTTCTATGCTTGCCATCCATACCTTTGGGCAGCACGATGAATCAAGTCAGAAATGCAGCTAACCATGGGCGGTTCTGAGTGAAAGAAGCGTTTGGGAAACATTTACACAAGCATCGGGTCGTAGTATGCATTGTTGCCAGCTCCGATGAGCGTGCAGAGTGATGGTTTGAGGCTGTGCGGTCGTAAACCCGTGGGGATTGAGTAGATGATGTCGCGAGTGTACGTTTACAACCTGTCTCTGCGCGTTCTCGTATACCTGCTTCCTTTGTTCTCCTTTGGTATTTGCGGGTACATGAGGTTTGGCACTCTAAGTCTCGATATCCCTGCCCGGCAACATTATGTGCTTCTGTTTCTTTTTACGGAGTTCGCGTGGATTCTCGCGGCTGACTACTCCAAAATCTCAACCGTTGCAGACCTTTTCTGGGAGCACACCGGAATTCGAGCCGCATTTTTGGCGTGTTTCACAACTTTCTTGCTGCAGACGGCACTGCTGGTTTTTGTGCGCCAATTGGTCATTTCACGGATCTTCCTGTTTATCACCAACGTAGTCCTTTTTTTGTCGGTAGTTGCCGCACGAAACTTTTTTCGCCTGACTTCTGCATCCTCAATTTGGCCCAGGAAGTGTGAAAAGCTCCTTATCGTTGGCACTGATCAGTACGCCAAGAGATACGTCAAGCTGCTGCGGCGAATTCCGTTCTTCGACTGCAAAGTTGAGGCCTACCTCCAACTTCCTGGCCAGGCGGTCTTGGTGGGCGACGCACCCGTGATTAGCGTGACCGAACGGCTAAATCCAAAGATGTTGGACGTTGATGAGGTTGTGGTCGCCGTTCCGCCTTCCTCGTACCCCGATCTATCAATGGCGATCGAAAATCTGGAGGATCTCGGCAAACCCATTCGCGCTGTGTTCGATCTAGGCCCTCGACTGTCCTTTGGCAGCAAACTGTTCCAGGCTGGCCGACTGCAGATGATGAATCTTGCTATCTCGCCGGTGGAGAGCTTCGCCTACACGGTAGTCAAAAGAACTTTTGATCTAGTTGCAGCCACTCTGGGCCTCATAATCCTGAGCCCTATCTTTCTAGCCATAGCCGCGCTGGTGAAATTCAGCTCTGCCGGGCCAGTGTTGTTCCGTCAAGAACGCATTGGCCGCCATGGAAAATCTTTCACCTTATTCAAGTTTCGGACGATGCATTGCAGCAGTAAAAGTGAAAGCGATACGCTCTGGACAACCCGGAATGATCCCCGTTGCACAGTCATCGGGACCGTCTTACGCCGCTTCAGCCTGGATGAACTGCCGCAATTGCTAAATGTTATTCGGGGCGAAATGAGCCTGGTAGGACCTCGCCCGGAACGCCCCTATTACGTCGCAAAGTTTGGGGAAGATTTTGAGAAGTACAACATGCGACACCGCTGCCATGTGGGCATGACCGGCTGGGCACAAGTCAATGGACTTCGCGGAGACACCTCGATCTCTGACCGGCTGCAGTATGATCTCTACTATATGCGCAACTGGAGTTTCGGACTCGATCTTCAAATCATATTCCGCACAGCGTTTGTAGCTTTTACAGGTACAAACGAGTACTAGCCTACATGATTTCGTTGATCTCGAGTGTGGTCCAACAGAAGGGTTCCTGAAATCGGATGGTAGTAAGCCATTTCGTCGCTCGCCTGATATCGCTCTTTTATCAGACAGGGACGCATTGATTTCGGATACGATAGCAAGTGACCTAACCACACGCACATCAGGGTGAAACCGGGATTTAGCTCTTTATGTTCTCGATCATCATTCCGACGTTCAATGGCGGCGCTAGAATTGCCGCCTGCCTCGGCGCACTTCTGGAACAAACGGCAGGCAAAGACGCAGAGATCCTCGTTATTAATGATGGTTCCACCGACGACACTGCGGAAGTTGTTTCGCACTACTCTGGCGTTCGTCTCGTTACGCAATCGAACTCCGGACCAGCGGCCGCGCGCAATCGCGGTGCGCTCGAAGCTCGCGGTGAAATCATCTTGTTCACCGATGATGACTGCGTGCCGGCGCCGGGGTGGTTGGATGCAATGACAGTCCCGTTCAAGGATCCCATTGTCGCCGGAGTAAAAGGCGTCTACCGCACTCGTCAGACAGAGGTGGTTGCGCGTTTTGTGCAAATTGAGTACGAAGACAAGTACCGACTGATGTCAGGCGCATCTGAAATCGACTTCATTGACACTTACTCGGCGGCGTTTCGCCGCGACCGATTCCTTGAGATAAATGGCTATGACGTGAGTTTCCCGGTGGCTTGCGCCGAAGACGTGGAACTGTCCTACCGCATGTCTAGCCGCGGCTGGATTATGAAGTTCGTTCCTGCGGCGATTGTTTATCACACGCATCCGGATACGCTCCGCCAATATATTAAAAAGAAGTACAAATTCGCTTTCTGGCGCGTTCTGGCGGTACGCAAGAATCCCAATAAGGCTCTAAGAGATAGCCACACACCACAACTGATGAAGCTACAACTTCTCTTTGTGCCTGCGCTGCTGTTTGCCATTGTCAGCGACTTAGTTCACCCAAAGGCATCGGAGACGCTGCTGGTCTGCATCGTTTTTTTCTTGAGCACACTTTCATTCGCATCGCGAGCTGCCACGAAGGACCTGATCGTAGGGGCGCTGTCCCCCGCTCTATTAGCCGCACGCGCCTTTGCGCAAATAGTGGGCGTCGCAGCTGGCCTGATCTGTGCTTGGCGCACACCGACCAAGGCCAGAACCGAGTCTCCCGCTTGAATTACACGAGAGAAGAAAGGGATTATTCCTCTCGACGCCGAGCGGATATCGGTTGAATGAAGATCCTGATCATTAGCTCGCTTTACCCCCCCAACGTGATAGGAGGTGCCGAGAAAGCCGCCGCAGCGCTGGCGGAGGCCCTCGTTCGACGTGGCCATGTAGTGGTGGCAGTCACCCTGCACCCGGGGTCGAGTGAGATCGTCGAGAATCGAAACGGTGTCCGCGTCTATCGCTTGCCGCTCGATAATCTTTACTGGCCTTTTGGCCGAGAGAAGAAGCCTAACACGCTTTTTCGACTCGCTTGGCACATAAGGGAAATGTCGAATCCCGCAGCGGCACGGAGGATCGGCAAGATCCTGGACGCCGAAAAACCCGACGTCGTAAATACCCATAACGTTTGTGGCTTCTCATTGACCGCCTGGGGGGAGATTAAGCGCAGGAAAGTGCGCCTTGTGCACACAATCCATGACTGTTATCTGCTGTGTGCGCGCTCCGTCCTGTTTCGCAGGGGGAAAACCTGCACTAGGAGATGCCTGGATTGCAGGCTTTTGACTTTGAAGGCGAGAGACTTGTCGCGACTTCCGGATTCAGTAATCTCTGTCAGCCAATACACCCTAAACGAACATATTGAACGTCGCTATTTCGAACATGTGCCGGCAAGTGTCGTATACAACATTCACCCAAATGACAGGCTTCCCCTGCGGCGATCCGTCGACTCCAGGAAGAGGTCAAGTGATCTGATATTTGGATTTATGGGAAGGATTGAAAAGGAGAAAGGTATTGAAACACTTCTTGCGGCGACCGAGCAGTTGCGAGCACCAAATTGGAAACTGAAAATCGCAGGAAAGGGACTCGACGACTACGTTCAAAAAATATCTCAACGGTTCTCAGATCCTAAGGTTGAATGGCTAGGGTTCAGCGATGCGACGCAGTTCTATTCCTCGGTTGATGTGATCATTATTCCCTCCTTAGTGGCCGAGGCTTTGCCATATGTTTGCATTGAGAGCATTCATGCGGGAAAAAGCCTCATCTGTGCACGTTCCGGCGGCATACCTGAGATTGCTAGACTGTCCAAGATTGTAGAGTTCTTTCCCGCGGGAGATGCGGTTGCCTTGGCGGAGAAGATGAACCTTGCGCTAAGTTCTCGGCAGGAGTGGAGCCGGTGTACCCTTCCTGACGCGACAATGCTCGCCGCATTCCGAGAGGAATACGTTTCGGAAATCTATCTTCGCGAATACACAGGTCAAAACGCAGCGGCGCTAAAAACCTAGGATGCCAGTGGCCTTCGACGTGATTCTTCATCCTTCCGGTTTTTCTCCTGAAACGACCAGACAATTGCGAGAACGACCCAAAAGATCGGTTCCATGTGGGATTGAAGAAATAGGTTAAAGAGAGCGATCGCTGCAATGAAGGGTCCTGCACCGCTCCTTGCGAAAACCGGGTAGAGGAAGAGAATTAGCAGAAGGAGGAATGCGGGCAATCCGAGCTCGGCGAGCACAGTTACGTATAAGCTGTGGAAATTTCCGTACTTGCTGTCCCCGAAGAAATCACCGAGAACTCTGGGCGAGCCTGCGAATCCAATGCCTGTAAACACGGTGCGAGTTGAACTTGCCCAGGTTTCAAGGCCTCTCTGCATCAACTCAATATGATTTCCTCCCGAAGTTCCTTGTTCGCCCGAGAACCGTTCAGATACGATATCTGAGAGCTGCCACAGCTCGAAGAGATCGCTGATCTCTTTCCTATAGATGACCGCAGCACTCGAAGCAACAATTGCCAATGTGGCCACTCCAATGGCCACTCGCCGCGTCATCAAACGACTCCATAGCGCTCTCGAGAAGATGTAGTACGCGAACCAGCATAGCATGCCGGATCTCGAGAAAGTGAGCAACACAAACAAGCCAATCCCAACGCGAAGGAAGCGAGTATAGCGTGTGTTCTCCCCAAATCGGTCAAGCAAACCTAAAAACATCACTAAAATAAAGCCGGCCCTGTTTGAATCGAGGCTAAACCCGGAGAGCCGAGGCACCATTCCAAAAAGCGTTGCGGTGGGTGCGAATATATATTCAATAGAGGTCGCAGGTTCTTCTTCTAATCGAAAAAGTCCATGACTCCAGGTAATGCATTCACCGGCACAAAAAATCAGCCATACTGTTAACGCGACACTGACGGAGCGTACTACGAGCTTCTGTGGTGCAGGATCTGCCAATATTCTCACTGAGATGTAGTATCCCAACACGGATACGAGAACCAAATCAGCTAGAGCCACGATTCCGCGTTCCGGATTCACACCGAAGATCGTGGAGGTAAACGAAAAGAATAAGAATAGCGCAAACGCTACCAGGAAAGGGAGTTGGCGGCGAATCGGCGGTATGAGGGTGAATTGAAATGTTCCCGACAATCCTTTAAAAAGAATCTGCATTAAAACAACCAACGGCGCGAACAGCAAAAAGGGAGTCAGTCTGAACAAACCATGCCCGCCCAATAGGTCGATACGGTCGGCGCCTATCAGAGCGATACTTCCAACGACGGCAATATACTCAAGTTTTTTGAGCATTGTGATTTAGTCGACAACCTTCGGAATCCGAAAGAAACAGTCTCAGACTAGTGTAAGGAAACAGTTCGTCGCAACCTCGTTAACCCCTAAAGACCCCATGCGCCTAAAGTCGGAGGCGCGGGTTTGCCACCTATTCGTGTGGTTCTCGTGTCGGTTTAGCGAGAAGCAGTTTGTGCACCCGATACACTGTAGCTGTCCACGAAAAATCGCCAGCCCGCTTCAGACCTCGGTCCTGAAGCCGAATTCGCAACGCATCATCACTCGCAATTTGCTCAATCGCGTTGGCAATTTGTTCCACTGAGGTTGGATCCACTAACAGGGCCGCATCTGCGGCGACCTCTGGCAGTGCGGTAACGTTTGCCGTCACCACAGGAGTGCCGCATGCCATGGCTTCCAGTACGGGGAGGCCAAACCCTTCGTAAAGAGAGGGAAATATCAGAGCCTTAGCCCCTCGATAAAGACTCGGCAATTTTGCCTCTGGCACCATGCCCGTGAAATTTACGCGTAAGTCTACCTGGTGTCTTCCGATCCAAGCGCTAAGATCGGTATCCGGTTTGCCAGTAAAGACAAGATGCATTTCAGGATCGAGGCTAGCTTTCGCAAAGGCCTGTACGATCCGGAATTCGTTTTTGTGGCGCTTACGGTTGCTCACACACAGCAAGTAGGGAAACGGCATCGCATACGAATCACCCTCCGGCCCATACCCGGAACCCACCGCGCAGCCGACGTTGAGAACCCTTTGCGCTGGCACTCCGGACCAAGCGATGATCTGATTCCGCGTAAACTCCGATACAGTGAGGATGCTCGCGGCTCGTCTACAGGCTCGTTTCAT
>AR_comb_assmDRAFT_10027035_pt1 | contig 11859 bp, 12 predicted proteins | sample ArasoioldDNA_FD_10543 | JGI IMG/M metagenome (IMG submission 10543) | reverse complement strand
TTCTGAATCTGACGCCGTTCCTGCCGTTCGGCATTTTCCGCCATGTCCAGACATTCGATCGCGAATTTCAGACACTCGGCCGCCGATGCCATGGTTCCCTCTCCTGGGCCAATTAACACCTCGATCACGGGTATATTCCTCGCGGCCATAATGGAGTGAGCCACGGCGCTGGTAACAGCGAGCGGTCGCGCTGCCCTGCCGGCAATCAAGCGGCTGCGGATATCCCGCGGTGCGGACGTTTACCTGATTTCACATCAGTCATGGGTCCGTTCGATGGGAATCTGCTCGAGCCAAATCGCAGAACCAAAACGGCAAAGGCCAACAAAAGAATTGCCCCCGAAACCACGAGGATATCCAACCCGGTGCGATGCTCTGCGCCGACAAGTTCTATGAGAACGCGCCCCAAGGCGGTGATGGCAATATAGATCAGGTAGCGCACCGGCAGCCGTGTTGTTTTAAAATAGATTCCAACCATTGCTCCGATTTCCAGGTAGATAAACAGGAGCAGGATGTCGGCAAGTTCGGCGCGCCCGCGTTGCGCCATGCCCAGGAAAGCCGAAACGGCAGACCACACAGTTGTTGCACCAATGGCAAACAGCGCCAGATAATGAAACGCATCGACCAGAAGCGTTCCGAATGCGTCGGAGAGATCCTTCAGCTCCGCGTGAAAATTGGAGGCGAATTTTGTTACCCGGCGCGTTGGTTCAGACATAAATTTTCCCCCGTCGGTACTTGGCGGCGCTCAAGTAGCTCAATCTAGCGGCATAATACGGCACTGCGAAAGGGACCGCGTCAGGTGAATCCGACTACTGCCCACTTCCTAAGGAATAAGTGAACTCTAAGAGTGTTCAACACAGATTGGGAATCGCCGTCAGGGCCATGTAGGGGGCTGCCAATGAAAAGCGCGACAAAGATTATTCGACACTTGGCATTGGCCGCACTGATATCAACGGTTGCCCTATCCGCCGCCGCTCAACCTGCGGATAAAGGTCCAGTCCGGGCTGTTTTGGCGCTTGGCCGGCTGCCGAGCGTGGTCGATGCACCGATGTCCATCAAGCTGTCGCGCGTTTCGCTGCCGGCTGGGGCGAATGCCACTTACCGCGGCTCGCACAGCATGGTTTACGTGATGACCGGCACCGTGACGGTGACTGTTGCAGGCGAACGACGCATGGTGCGGTCTGAGGAGGGTGTGTACCTACCCCCTGGCGCTGACGTTCTGATTCAATCCGCCGCGGATGCGCCCGCCGAACTGATTCAATATGAGCTTGTGCGCTCCGCCGATGCCGCAAGACCCGGACTAAGTGTCCCGGCATCGGTCAAGGAGCTGCATCATATGAAGATCCCTGCAGATGCGCTCAAACCGGGGCCCCACGAATTCAGTATGACCCGCGTGACGCTTCCCCCTGGTGCAGCCAGACCGAGACCGCATACCCGCTCCGGCGTCGCTCTCTACTACGTGTTAAGCGACGGCACCGTTACGATCTGGCCTTCGGCAACCGTGGACGCGCTCTCGGGGGAGAGCCGGACTGAACCCCGGCGCGCAGGAGACGTGCAGGAAGAACCATACGGTTTCATCCACAGCTGGTCGTCCAAGGCCGATGCGCCGCTTGTGTTGCTTCAGGCCAACATCAGCCAAGAGGGCGTCCCAGAGATCACTTTCGTGAAGTAGAGCGCACGGTTCACTCAACGATCCGATCAGCGCGAAGCAGGATTGTCGACGCAACGCTTATCCCGAGTTCTTTAGCCGCTGCGACGTTTATCACAAGATCGAATTTGGTTGGCTGCTCAACCGGAATGTCTCCGGGCTTCGCCCCTTTAAGGATGCGGTCGACGAAATAGGCGGCACGCCGATGCATATCGGAAAAATTCGGACCATAACTAACGAGTCCGCCGGCGTCGACGAATTTTGAATCAAAGAAAATGGCAGGCAGCCGCCTTTTGGTTGCCAGCGCGGCGATCGACTTCGTATTGTTAAAAATCATAAGCCCTTCGAGAACGATGACCGAGTCGACCTGCGCATCCTTCATGGCATCGAATGCAATCTCGAGTTCAGCGGCGGTACGCGCCTGAAAAATTGTTGTCTTGAGGCCATGACGCCGCGCCGCCGTCTCTGCCGCGATCACCGAGGCCGCTCCGGCGGCTGCCTCCCGAAAGATCCCCAAGTGCGAGCCCTTTGGAAATAGCTCCCTGAGAATATCGATATTCTTCCCGCTCAACTCGGGAGCAAACCAGGAAATTCCCGTCACATTCCCACCGGGGTGCGAAAGACTCTGGACGATTCCCTGATCCAACGCGTCTCCGACTCGCGCAAATACGACGGGAAGCTTGCTGGTTGTCTGCCGGACAATCTGAATTGCCGGCGCGCTAGATGTGACGAGCACATCGACATCAGCGTTGACGAGCTGCAGAACAAGGCCACGAAGGCGCTCCACCTGCCCTTCCGCGGAGCGATATTCGATTTTCAGGTTTCGTCCCTCGACGTAACCGTATTCGCGGAGTCCATCCCGCAAGTCGGCAAGCAGAGTGCTCTCTGTATCGGTGAACGGTGAAAGCACGCCTACGACTGCTCGTCTGGAAGCTTTCTGAGCAAGCGCCGAAATCGGCCAGACAACTCCACTTGCACCTGCAAGCGCTAAAAAATCTCGCCGATTCATTGCACCCCCAAGACCCAGGAATGGTCATGGTATCGGGCCGGCTTGGCTCCTTGAAGGGGGGGGTAAAGCGTGAGACGATTCAATCTGAAATTTCTGCCTTCGGCACGAAGGCGGACAGATCGCGATGGCGTATTGATCAGTGGGCGCAACGGCACCGTTAAAATCGATTAGCATCCGCCGTCGCATTCAGCATGCCACCGTTGCGCACGCAAACCCAGATCGCAACCTGTAGCTTAATTTTAAGACTTGGCACCTAGCTTGTGCCCCTGCCGATCGCTGTCGCTTCCATGACGAACTAGGGGTTAAAATGGCTCGCCATTCGATGGCTCCGGCGCTTCCCCTGCGCAGCGGAACGCTCGTACTTGGCGTTTTCACCGCGGCCGTATTTCTCAGCGCGCTTTTGCTCTTTGCCGTGCAACCTATGTTCGCGCGCATGGTTCTCCCGCGACTGGGCGGTTCGCCTTCTGTCTGGTCGGTGGCGATGGTTTTCTTTCAATCGTTGCTACTGATTGGATACGCCTACGCACATCTGCTGATGCAAATGCGCCAGCGTTTGTTGGCTGTGACTATTCACATTGGTGTTTTGGCCGCGGCAGCCTTCATGCTGCCGTTATCGATCACCGAAGCATTGGGGACGCCGCCCGCGTCAGGAACGGCTCTGTGGCTATTTGCCCTGTTCGCGGTTTCAATCGGTTTGCCGTTCTTTGCCCTGGCCGCAAATAATCCGCTGTTGCAAGCGTGGTTCGTTCGTACCGGCCATTGCGACGGGAGCGATCCTTACTTCCTCTACGCAGCCTCCAATGTAGGAAGCTTTCTAGCTCTCTTGTCCTACCCTCTCGTCTTAGAGCCGGCATTGACCTTGCGAACTCAAGGGCAGCTTTGGACAGGAGGCTTTGCGCTGCTCGCGATGCTGATCACCGGCTGTGCCGTATTGCTGCTTCGATCGCCGCCGGACGCCGATGTCGCGCGCCAAACGGATGCAGAGGTGACCAGGCCCAGCTGGCCGACAATCGGCCGCTGGATATTTGTCTCTACAATACCGTCCGGGCTGCTTGTTGCCGTCACCGCACATATTTCAACCGACCTGACCTCGGCACCACTGTTGTGGGTGATGCCGTTGTCACTCTACCTCTTGACCTGGGTTCTCGCCTTCCAGCGGCGTCCGGCATTCTCAAACGAATTCCTCTGGCGGCTGCAACCTTTTGCCGTGGCATGGGTCGTAGCCCTGCTTTATCTCGGAAACCGCATACCGGTACTGCCAAGCCTTGCCGGGCATTTGCTCGGATTTTTTATCATCGCGATGGCCTGTCATAGCGAGTTGGCCCGTCGCCGTCCGTCGCCGCTTCACCTGACTTCTTTCTATGTTTCCCTATCGTTCGGCGGCATGGTCGGTGGTCTCTTCGCCGGATTGGTGGCGCCGTACATTTTCTCCTGGATTGCCGAATATCCGATACTCCTCGTCCTAGCGGCGCTTTGCCGCCCATTGAAGAAGTCGGGCCGATACGAAACGCGTTTCTGGATCTTGGCAGCTGCTTGCGCGGCGATGCTGATCACGCCCACCTATGTCGAGAGCTTCCTGACAAAAACAATATTGCAAGCACTGGACATCGTTGTGCTCGGCCTTGCTGCAGTTTCGCTCGTGTTAATGCAAGACGCGCGTAAATCAGCAGCCGCAGTCTTGCTCGCGCTGTTCGTCATGCGCGCATATCCGATCAGTGCAAATCACCGTGAGACAGTCCGAAGCTTCTTTGGCGTCAGCCAGATCTATGAAGCCGCAGGTGGCCGCTTCCGCATACTCGAGCACGGCTCGACCATCCACGGTGCACAACAATTAACCGGTGATGACGGCACAGAGGTTCATGGGCGGCCGAAATTGCTCACCTACTATTATGACGGCTCGCCGATATCCTCCGCAATCGACGCCGTGAGGGCTCGCAAAGTCACGCCAATGCGCGTTGCCGTGATTGGTCTTGGTGCTGGCTCGCTTGCTTGCCGTATCGCGCGGAACGAAACATGGCGTTTCTTCGAGATCGACCCTGCCGTCGTCAACATCGCGCGTGATCCGCGCCGTTTCAGCTTTATCAGCACGTGTGCACCCGACTTGCCCATTGTACTGGGCGACGCCCGACTGACGATCGTCAACGAGCCGTCTGGCTTCTACGACTTGATCATCGTCGATGCCTATTCGGGCGATGCTATCCCCGTCCATCTTGCCACGCGAGAAGCCATGGCAATTTACAAGTCGAAGCTTGCGCAGGATGGCGCGATCATCATGCACATTTCGAACCGCTATCTCGAATTGAAGAGCGTAGCCGTAGGGATTGCCGCCGCCAACGGAATGCAAACCTGGGTCTGGAACGAGCCACATCGCGGCACGGACGTGGCAAAATACATTTACCCATCAGAAGTCACCATATCAGCGGAGAAACCTGGATATGTCGGTGCGGTCGCACAATCCGCAAACTGGACGTTGACCGCGCCCGATCCCAATCTTCATACCTGGACGGATGACTATTCGAATATCGCTGGCGCCTTCTGGCGTAAAATGACGCAGCGCAGAACGTCCGCAGCTGAGTAATATTATTCGATCACTTCATTCGCGCGCCCAATGATTGCCCCGGGGACGTTGACGCCGAGCGCCTTGGCGGTTCTTAGGTTGATAGCGACTTCGAATTTGGCCGGCGGCTGAATTGGCAAGTCGCCGGGCTTTTCGCCTTTGAGGATGCGATCGACATAGCCTGCCGCACCCCGGTATTGTTCGAGCAGATCAGGACCGTAAGAGATCAGGCCGCCGGCCGCCACGAAATATTTGTTGAAGTACACCGCGGGCAGTTTGTACTGATCCGCAAGCTTGACGATCAGATCGCGGAACAACACCGAAAACGGGCTCGGCGTCACGATCAAACCGCCATTAGCGCCGCGCGCAAATGCCGTTAAATTTTGCTCCATCTCGATCGCGCTCCGCCCGTCGATCGGATTTACCTGCACATTGAATGATGGCGCCGCCTTTTCGACGGCAGCCAGGCCGATCCCGGAAAACTGCACGGGATTCCGGATAACCGCTACGCGCGACACGCCCGGCGCAAGCTGCTTGAGCAAGTCCAGCCAGGTCCGGGCCATGGCAAATTCAAAATCGATAAATCCTGTCACGTTGCCGCCGGGCCGCTCCATACTTTTGATCAGGCCGCGGTCGATCGGGTCGTTGGTGCCCAGAAATACGATCGGTATTGTCTGCGTCACCTGTTGCAGTTCACTGACGCCCGTCGCACCGGCCGCGAGGATGACGTCGGGGGCAAGCCCAATCAGTTCCTGCGCAAACCTCCGATAAAGGTTCGCGTTGGATGCGGTCCAGCGATATTCAATCTGCAGATTTTCGCCGGGCTTCCAGCCGCGTTCCTGCAAACCGCGCTCAAAAGTCGAAACCCCGATCTTTGATTGCACATCGGTCTCGGCGGTGCTCATCAGCACGCCAATCCGCCGAGTCCCCGTGGATTGCTGGGCCCGCGCGACGAGAGGCCAACCGGCTGCCGCTCCGCCGACGACTTTGATGAACTCGCGCCGTCTCAATTGGCACCCCCACAGCCCAGACGTATCATTGTACCGGGTCATACCGGCATGCTGGAAGGGCTAAAGACGCAGCTTGTGGAGTAGGCAACAAATGAAGTCCGTGACGAAATGGCTTCCAGTGTGCGCTGCAATGTTTGTCGCGGTGGCTGCGGCCGCAAGAGCGCAGACGCCGGTGCCGCTGCTGGAGCCTAAACCCGGCTTCATTCCCGGCCTCTACGAGACCGAGAGCCGCAACTCAGCGTTCCAGGACCAGCCCGTCAAGAGCACGACTTGCATCCCGTCGGCCGATTTCGATGCATTCCGGGACGAAACCATGGCGCAATATCAGAAGGCGCCACAATTCCGAAGGACTGCCGGCTGAGCGACACCAAGACGCTCTCCAATGGTTTCGCCTTCGCGATGCAATGTAAGGGATCAAAAACGATTCTCACTTTTCATTTCAGCAAGGATCTCGTGAGCAGCACGATCGAGACACTGATCGTGGACGCGCCGAAATATTCCTCATCGATCCTCACCATGATGCGCCGCATCGGTGACTGCCCGGACCAGAGGCCGGGGAAGCCGCTTTAACGGGCGACTGTGATGATTTCGAACTATTTTCAGTGGGTCGCCTGGGCATTTTACGCGCTTGCATTAATAGTCTGGACCGCCTCAGCATTTGTGTTTACTGCTCCCCCGCTTCAAAAATGGCTTCTGTGGGGGGCAGGTTGCGTCGCGATTGCTCTCATCGCGCAGCTGCTCGCTTTTTTGTTCAAATAGGAAATCTGATCGATGTCCGTCACCAGCGGACATCATTCGATCACTTCGTCGGCAATGAGCAAAAAGTCGCGACTGATCGTCAAGCCAAGTGTTTTGGCCGTCTTGAGGTTGATCACCAGTTCGAACTTCGTCGGCTGCTGCACAGGCAATTCGGCTGGCTTTGCGCCTTTGAGGATCTTGTCCAAATAAACAGCGGTTGCCCTGGAAAGATCCTGTAGGTTCACTCCATATGAGACAAGACCTCCGAGGTCGACTCCTTCTCTCGCTGCGTATATCGCCGGCAGATTATTCTTTGCCGCAAAGCTTACAATGCGTGAGTACTGGCTGAATAACATCGGACTGGGAAATACAATGAGACCGTCCGCTTGCTCTGCCGTCATGGTCGTGAATGCGCTATTGAGTTCATCAGGGCTGGCTGCAGGCACGAGTTGAAGCTTTGCTCCCAAGGATTGGGCGCCGCTCTCGATCTCCTTCAACATGCCGGACATTGTGCGCTCGCCGTATGCACGGGGGTGCCACAACACGACGACGCGAGAAAGGCGCGGAACGATCTCTTTGAGCAATTGTAGTCGTTTAGATACTAGTTCCGGCCCGAGAAATGTCGTGCCCGTTACGTTTCCTCCCGGTCGCGCCAGACTGGAAGCAAGCTCATCCTCGACCGGGTCGGCCATGCCGATGGCGACAATTGGGATTGCCGAAGTCGCCAGCTTTGCAGCCCGGGCGGCCGGCGTGGCTAAAACGACAATTGCATCAACCCGGCGATCGACCAATTCTTGCGCTAATCTGTTGAGCTTGTTTGCGTCGCCATCTGCGAATTTCCTTTCAAAAGCAATGTTCTGTCCCTCCGCATAACCAAGTTCACGCAATGCCATTACAAATGCGTTGAGCGTTGCAAGACTTGCATCAGACTTGTCGCCGTGGCCAAGTGACAGGACACCTATTTGGAGCGCCTTCGCTGCCTGCTGGGCACGCGCGATGAACGGCCACGTAATCGCCGCACCACCCAAAAGTGCAATGACCTCGCGCCGTTGCATATTATTCGATCACTTCGTCGGCGCGGGTGAGCATCAGAGGCGAAATCGTGTAGCCGATTGCCTTTGCTGTCTTCATGTTGAGTACGAACTCAAATTTGGTCCCCATGATGACCGGAAGTTCGGCCGGTTTGTCGCCGTTAAGGATACGTCCGGCATAGACGCCGGCCTGGCGGAAGGAATCCGGAACGTTGTTGCCGTAACTGAATAAACCGCCGTCCACGGTGAACTCGCGATAGGGATAAACAGCCGGCACCGCATGGCGTGCCGCCAAAGCAATGATTTGCTTGCGACGGTTGGTCAGCAATGCGCCGGTGCCAACGAGAAGAGCGCCGGCGCGCTCGCGCACCAGAGTCTCAAATGCAACGTCGATATCGCCCGCGACATGCGCCTGGAGCACAATCAGTTTCAATCGGAAGTTCCGCGCCGCTTCTTGCACGGCGGGTACCTGAGCCACGGCATCCGGAACGTTTTGATCAATGAGTAGTCCAACGACGGAAGCGTTCGGCACGAGCTCGCGCAACAGCGAAAGCTGCTTCGGTGCAAGATCAACGCCGTAAAAACTCACCCCCGTGATATTGTCTCCCGGCCGGTTGAGACTGTGCACAATGCCCGCCCTGACCGGATCCCCGCCGTTGATGAAAACGATTGGAATCGTCGATGTCGCCGCCTTCGCGGCCAGTGCCGCCGCATCGGTATAGGTGACAATCAATGTCACACGGCGGCTAACAAGATCGGCGGCCATTGCCGGTAACCGGTCATATTGTTCTTCGGCCCACCGGCTTTCGATCGTCAGGTTTTGCCCGTCGACGAACCCCGTCTCCTTCAGCCCACGGTGAAATGCGGCAACCCTTTGCGCGAAAGGACCCGGCGACACAGCGCTCAGGAAGCCCATGACCGGCATTTGTTGCGCGCGCGCCACGAGCGGCCACGCGGCCGCACCGCTGACAAATGAGATGAACTCGCGCCGCCTCATCACCGCCCCCGAGGCTGAAGATGCGATCGTAGCAACCTCTACGCGCGCTATGGAAGGGGTCAGCTTGCTCTTATTCTATCACCTGATCAGCGCGGCCAAGAAGCGAGATCGGAAAAGTAAGGCCGAAGGCCTTGGCGGTTTTGGTGTTGATAAAGAATTCAACCTTCGTCACCTGCTGCACCGGCAGCTCGCCAGGCTTGTCGCCCTTGAGAATTCGTCCGGTATAAATACCGGCTTGACGATGGGACTCAACAAAACTGCCGCCGTAGCTCATCAAGCCTCCGGCAATCGTGAAGTCCCGCGACTGTTGGATTGCCGGCACCGCATGGCGCATCGTCAGGGCGGCAAGTTGTTCACTGTGCGTGGCAAACATGGTGTCCGAAGCGAACACAAGACCGCCTGCCCGCTGTTCGACCACGGCCGCAAAAACGGCGTCGAATTCCTGTGGTTTCGCAGCGCGCAAGATTTGCAGCTGGACACCACGCGCCTCAGCCACAGTGTGCAAGCTCTTCAGTTGAGACTCGGCGGTGGGGCTGGTCGGATTGATGAGAGCGGCGATCGTGCTCGCACCCGGAACCAGTTCGTGCAGAAATTCCAGTCGCTTTGGCGTGACCTCCACGCTCAAGCTTGACACACCGGTGATATTGCCTCCGGGCCGGCTGAGGCTGCCGACCAGACCGATTGCGATCGGGTCGGCTCCCATCTCGAAGACAATCGGGATCGTCGTGGTCGCCGATTTTGCCGCAAGCGCCGCTGGAGCGCCACCGGGTGCGACAATCACGGTAACCTGATGAGCCGCTAAATCGGCGGCAAGCGCCGGCAATCGGCTGTGCTGACCTTCTGCCCAGCGAAATTCGATAGCGACGTTTCTGTCCTCGTAGTAGCCGGCTTCGCTGAGCCCTTGTCGAAACGCCCGGATACGGCTGGTGAAAGCGGCCGGGGATTCTGCGCCGAGGTATCCGATCACCGGCATTGCCGGTTGCTGCGCGCGGGCGGCTACCGGCCAGATGGCCGCGCCGCCTATCAGAGTAATGAATTCGCGCCGCCTCATGCACTAACTCAAACGAAGAGGAAGGGCGTCGGTTCAATACAATTTATCACAGTCCGTCGCCCCCTGCACTTGCCTCACTTGACGCAGTTCCGCGGCGCACGCACAAGAGCGAGGCGGAGACGGGGGCAATGGACACCGCAGATATCTTGGGCATCACGGCCGCCGGCCTGTGGTTGCCGCTCGCCGCAGTTGTCGGGTTTGTCGCGCACAAGCGCGGGCGTTTTGGTTTTGCCTGGTTTCTGGTCAGCGTTTTCGTATACCCGGTTATCCCCGGATTGATCGTGCTGGCGCTGCCGCGAGCGAAGCAAGCCGAAGCGCAATCCGCAAAGGACGACGATCAGGAAGAAGCGAAAGCTTCGGCAATGCTTCGCCTCATCTTCATCGCCGTTGCCGTTGCGATGCTCGCACTATTTGGCTGGAGCCTGGGCGAGCCGATCAAGAACTGGAACAATCCGAACGAAGACGGTTTTTCCTACATAGGGGTATTCTGGACGATGATCGTCTGCCTGCCCGTTGCATTTTATCTTGTACGTGGAGCAGCCGCCGGGCACGGCCCGCGCGTTGCATTCGCCCGAAAAGCACTGATCATCGGCTGCGCGGTGATTTTTATCGTCGTGGCCTTCCTGATTTTCCAGCACATCGAGAACGCGTGAAACCGCAGCTTTTCTTCCAATCTACTTCTGAGGTGCAGGACGCAGCACTTGGCCGGGAAGCCAATTTGCCTCAATTATTTTCTTCGCCAGCTCGTAATCAATATGCGGGCTGATTTCTTTATGGAACGCGCTTGCCAACGCTTTGTATTCGTACTCACAGTTCCGCGCCCGGGTCGCCGGTAGATAGCCCTCCCCCACAAGATCCGCGAACTGTGTCGGGTTAGAACCAAAAGCCAGACACAAGAGATTATAGAAGCGCTCTTGCGGCAGACCATGAGTGGCCGAGAAGCTCGCCAAGCGGACCTGCACCACGGGATTGCGTTTATAATCCCGCATGTATTCGCTCCACGCCCAGGCAGCGCCTCCGATCAATCGCCGCGCCTCGGCAAATTGCAACATGACGTACGTTGCAAAATTGTCAGCGGCATCCTCTTCATTGCCAAAGATCGGTACCTTGAAAATATCGAATGTCGCGTGGCCCACCTCATGCAAGGTGAGCCACATAACTTGCCCAATCTTTGCGTCGTCCGGCGTAATCCCGGCGACGGCAGTTTCTTTCGGCAAGGACTCGAGCACGTGCCGTATTATTTCGTAACAAATGGCCACAGTCGGTTTGGAATTTTCCCGGCGATACCAGGCATCGACCCTGCCGCATTCCAGGGTTTTTACCGTCATTTCCTCTGGCAGCCGCAGCGGGCTTAATATCTTCTGAATTTTTTCCAGGGCGCCGCGGATTTTCAGGATTTCATAGAGATCCTGGAGTTCGGGATTTTTCGGGGCGACGTATTCGATCGCAATTCTGTTTGGCTGGTCGGCTTGCGAGGTGGAAATTTGCGATTCTGCGATTACGGGATTTGGCAATAGCAAAACAGCGGCGGCGACAACACGTACGCAGGACCTTGCCTTGTTTTGGAGATTGACCATCGCTGTATTCGATCACTCCGACGGCGAAGACGAGTTTGTCCCGCGGCCCAGGTCAGCGAATTTTACAGCCCTTGCCGAGCGGACTGAAGCGGGATCCGGCAGTATCCGCGACGCGCGAAAGCCCATACATGCAGAAATAAAAAGACCCCGGGCAGGTGCCCGGGGTCTTGTCGGTTCTAATTAACCGGGTTTGTTAGTACGGCGCTTTGCCGCCCCATCTATAGTTCACACCGACCAGGACGGT
>AR_comb_assmDRAFT_10332654_pt1 | contig 11860 bp, 18 predicted proteins | sample ArasoioldDNA_FD_10543 | JGI IMG/M metagenome (IMG submission 10543) | reverse complement strand
GCCGACTAGGAGCCCTCTGACGGACTCGAACCGTCGACCCCCTCCTTACCATCGAGGATTCGCCGAGTGACGCTTCAGGCCGATCCGCGCCGAATCCCCCGCTAATCCGCACTTTCGAGCCGCCGCCGAAGGCCCCGGTGACCCCTGCGCGTTTGCAGGGACTTTCCGCTGATGGACTCGAAATGGACTCGGAGAGGAAGCCCTAATGCCCGTCAAGCCGATCCGAAAATGCTCCTCGGCTGGCTACCCCGACCGCCCCGGCTGGTGCGTCGAGTTTCGCGACATAGACGGCACACACGTCGCCACCGCCACTTCGCCGACCAGGCCGAAGCAGACGCCCTCTTTCTCGAAGCCCAACGCACACGCGACCGCATCCGCAACGGCCTCCCCCTGCGCCGCTGCAAGCTCGCGGACTGTCAGAAACCGTTCATCCAAGAAGAGAGCTACACCCTTACGACACAGAATCGCGCCTCCTACTGTTTCCGCGCCGCGATGCGAAAACGCGCCGAGCGCGACCGCTACCGAGGCCGACACAACCCCGTCGTCTACTTCATCTGGCGAGACGGATTCATCAAGATCGGCTACGCCACGCGCCTGAAGCAACGCATCTACGAGCTACGCATCGGCGCACCGACTCCGCTTCACGTCGTCCACACGCTTCCCGACGACGAGGAGAGGACGCTCGAATCAGCCCTCCACAAGCAGTTCGCCGAGTACCACATCAGCGGAGAGTGGTACGAGGAGGAACCCGTCCTCGACTGCTCTTCGCTGAAGGTCATCTGCCGTCACTCGAAGCCGCGTGACCAACTACGTCAGCACGAAGTACTTCCGCCCACCGATCTGATGCCCAGGCCCGCCACCGACAAGCAGCTGCGCTACCTCAACCGAATGGCGAAGGCCCTCGACACCGATCCCACCCCGAAACCACCCTTTACACCCGCCGATCTGACGAGCCAGGAGGCCAGCAGGCTCATCGCCGCGCTCCGGCCCGACTACCTCGCCCAGCGGCGAGCAAATCGTCCCCCGCGTTGTCCGACAAGGCAAGGATGACCGTCCTACGAGGCACGTAGAATGATTGTCAGTTGGAGGCACGTTCGAGAGAAAGGATTCTCTTGCAGCAGTTGAACCGATAAGCGGATTTGCCGAGGCCCTCCCGGCTAGACTTGGCGCGTGCAATTCAAGGATGCACGGGAGCAAGGATCGGAACCGCCAGCGTTCACAGCCTCCTCCACCAGATCACACGAGACCAGAACGGACGTTCGTGATCGGAGCCACCTAAGTAGACGTTGCCCCTGGCGGGGGTAACGCCGATATGCCTTAGGACAGGAACGATCCAGTAAGACTTGACCACCGCAGCGCTTCGACGCAGCGGACGCCTTCAGAGAGTGCGCTGCACTCCACACCGAGGACGGCTCGCGACGAGCGCTCGCCGGGCTTCGCCGAAGATTCAGAGCCGCGCAGGAGTCGAGGCTACGCCTCAGCGGCTCACTCGAACCAGACAGCCACGAAAGACCGTGCTGGTGACGACGACAGCGGCCCAGGAGGTTGACGCCTGCGCCGCGCACGCCCCAGCACGCCCGCTGTCTCGGAAGTGAGGCTCCCTGGCCCCGTCTTCCTCCCCAGCAGCCTTGCCTCGCCAGCTGGTCAGGATGCTTCGCACCCGACCGACGCGGATCGTGAGACGAGCTACACCCTCAGGCGAGCCGCCAGGCGAGACTCGGCGAAGCCGTGCTTTTCTGCCCCCACAACGCCGAAGACCCCCGAATGCGCGTGCCACACACGGAGGTCTTCAAAGTCTGTTGGCCGGAGAAAGGGACGGCCTCGGACGGCGAGTTGGAGACGACATTCTACCTCACCCATCGGACGACCATTGCCCATTCAGGCAACGCCTCCGGAGGCTCTCAGCAAGGACTTGCGATCTCGTCCCATTTTCCAGATCGGCCTCCGGCCGCTTTCCCTGCAATGACCTCCGGGAACGATCCCGTAACAGAACCTTTTGTGTGTGGAGAGGGAAACGGAAAGAGGTTGTCAGCTGGCTCGGCGAAACGTCAGCTGGACGACTTGTAGCCCTCGATCTCGTCTACATCCACCACGCGGGTCAGGATCGCCGTTCGGTCAGTCACGTTCTCGCCGTCGAGCCAAAACTGCGACCGCTCGAACTCAGCCGCCGCTCGCTCCGCCTCCTCCGCTGTCGCGAACTCGAACGACGGGCCAGAGCCGAACTGACGCCAGCCGGTCAGGAGGTCGTCACCCTGCTCGGCTTTGACCATCTGCTCGAAAAGGACGATGTACGGTGGCAACGCTCACAGATTATCGCCAGGGCGACCGCTACAGACGGCCTCGGCTGCGCCTCGGCTTGATTGCGAACCAGACTGCGCCGTTGCTCCCCTCGGGACGGTCTAAGTTGGGCCGACTATGGCGCGGTCTACAACAACAAACCAGCCCCAAAAAAACCACTGTACCCAGTCAACTTCAGGGTCGCAGCGGGACGAAACGGTACAGGGCCAGGTCAGTTCAGCTGTCCCAGGTGGGGCAGAGGGGGTAGGAGAGGCGGAAACCCTGGCGAGTCTGGTAGCTGCCCTGACCGCAGCAACTACCCAGCTACGCCAAGAACGCAGTCACCAAAAACAACCCTTCCCCTGCAAGCGGCGGTTTTGCTACCCCACCCATCGGCCCTCTCAGGCGCCTCTTTTCCTGCTCCTCCCTGTCCTTAGCCCACCTCCCTACCGAGGGAGCGTTGGGTGGTTCCACCCAGCCGAAGGAGGGCCGAGAGGGCTTGCAGGGCGGGCTTCGCCCGCTGCTGGGGAGGGAAGCTTCCCTTAGTGAAGGTCAAGCTGTCCGGTCAGCCAGAGCATCAGGATGCCTCCGGCGCAACCGACGAACACGAGCCAGGTCGCTTCCCAAAATGAGAATCGCTGCGTCCAATAGCCGTAGCGTTTCGGACGAAACGGGAATTCCGGCTTTCGCACAGTCGGAGTCCGCCCAGGCTCCTTGCCTCGCGGCGCACGCATCCAATCACGATCATCGACGCCCATAGTGGGAGGGATCGGCCCTCTCCGTGTAGCGCCGTATCCCCGGTTTGAGGAAGTCCGGCCCCGGCTACGCGATTGTGGCTCGCGCCGTCGTTGCGGCAAGGGCTTCGCCCTCGGCTACGCCGCCCTACGGGTGCCTCCGCTCCGGTCGCTCGCCTATTGCTGGGTGCCGGGGCAGGATTTCTTCGCGGCTCCTTCCCTCCGCCCTCCCGCAACCCTCCGGCTCGGCTACGTCGCCCTTTCTCCTTCGCAGGTGCCAGACGGCTGCAAGTGCGAGTAGGAGGGTAGTGCCTACGCCAACCTCTAGCGCGGCGATGTCCCATTGGTGAATGAGGCCCTGGAATTGCAAGTGATAGTCCGTCACGGCCCAGGGGGAGTGTCGCGGCGACTGCGGGATGGTGTGATAGACGGCGAACTGGACCAACCAGATGACGATGAGGAGGACGATCAGAGCGCCAACGGCCCGACGTACCGAGTAAGCGAGCAGCGACATCGCTCCAGATTGTCCGGCCACCGCCGCCCTTCCGCAACCTCTCCGGCTCCCCTACAAATCCATCGCGTACCCAGCTACGTCGTCGTGAGCAACACGGCACGACGACCGGAATAGGTCAACGATCCCCTCGACCAGACTCTTGTTCAAATCGCCGCTGAGAGTCAGGACGACGATTCCATTTACGTCGGCAAGCAATGACTCATCGACTTGCTCCGCCGCGCCGCGCAACTCGGCACGCGTCGACTCGTCCGCAACGTGAATCTCAACCGTTGCCGTTCCGGAGCCAGCACCCCCGAATGTAGCCGAGTGCCAACCCTCGCCACCGCTCGCGCTTTCCAGAGGCACGCCTACCCGAGCAGCAATGGCTCGCAAGTCGTTCGCCAGCGACCGAAGATCAGCTTGAAGATCGCAAAGCAGCACAGCGTTGTAAGCCATCGCGCCGCACCGTAACTCCCCGCCGCCCTTCCGCAGCCCCTCCGGCTCCTTCGCAGCTCCTTCCGGCCCTCTCCACTCGTTTTCGGCTCAGCGCTGACCGCAGTTCGCCAGCAGTTGATCGAGGGTCGCCTGCGTGGCTAGCGGTGGAGTTGCGGTCGGCACACCGGGCAGAAACGGTAAGCGATCGTTTTGGACTGCGGCACAAATCTGGACGAGGGTCACGAACTGGTCGGAGGTGAGCGTGAGCGTTTCCCCGGAGGACACGATTGGATCGGCGTTTCCGGTCAGCGTCCGAGTCGGAACAGACGAATCGGAGGAAGACGAATCGGAGACAAGACTGGCTACCCCGAGACCAGCGAGGGCAAGCAGTGCCAGTAGCGTTGTAACCGCGAGCGCGAGTCGCAACCTCACCTTCTCACCGTAACGCCCCGCCGCCCTTCCGCAACCTTTTCCGGCTCCGCTCGCTTCACTCCAACGGGTCTGATCCCGTTCCAATCCGATGCCGATGCCGGGTCTGATGAGCTTCGCCCTCCGCCACTCGATTTCGCTCGTTCTCGTTCTGGCCGCCCTTGCTTCGACAGCAGCGGTTTTCGCCTTCGCCCGTCCGCAGTTCCAAAAGCCCAACGAGAGCGAGATGATCGATTTTTCGGGGCGGGTCTACCACAGCCCCGACGCCGTGAAAGCAGCATTCGCAGCACACGGCGTCGAGTTACAAATCGTCAGTCGATTCAGCGGGATGATCACGCTCAGCAACGAGTCAGCCCCGCTACAAGCCGACGCTCTCCAAGTCATCGTTGCCCCGAGAAGCGGACGCGGCAGTTGGGGAGCGCGCCTTGAGCCGTATGACAAGCGCTTCGACAACCTCTTGGTGAGCTACGGCGGCAAAGATGAACGCCTCCTTGCAGGCGTCGAGTCTGCCGTTTCTGACTTGCAGTAGCGCGCGTAACGCCCCGCCGCCCTCCCGCAACTCCTCCGGCTCGGTTACTGGTTCGGTTCTGAATCGAGCGGAACGTAGCTCGTCCAGCCGTCCGCCCTCTTCTCCGACCAGCCTGCCTTACTTTCGCCCGGCGTGGCCGGTGTGACCTTCGCGCCTCTCAACTCAAACCCAGCACGCTCAGCTACCTCTTTGAGCCGCTGCAAGTCTGCACCTGCCGAGACGCTTTCGGAGTTGAACCGGAACCAGACCTCTGCGTCGAATCTAGCCACTCCTTCACCGTAACGCCCCGCCGCCCTTCCGCAACCTCTCCGGCTCCGCTTCGCGGCTCCTCCCCGCAGCCCTACCGCGTCCTTCGTCGGTCAAATGACCGGACAGCGAGTAGACCGCCGCCCGCCCCCAGGACGACGACTGCGGCGAGGACGGGGTCAGGATGGGCGTACCACCACTCACCGAGCGTCCCGCAGTCCCCTCGGTCGCACTCGTCGAACGCGCCGCCGCTCATCACGATGACGGCGAACCAAATGACGTACAGGACGATGATGCTTCCGACCCAGCCGATGAGGTAGACGGCCCAGCGCCGCATCTACCTCACCGTAACGCCCTGCCGCCCTTCCGCAACCTCTCCGGCGCTACTTGTTCGTCGGCCCGCGAACGAGGGGCTTGACGTCAAGCGCGGTCAGGTAAATCGTCCAGGCGCGTTTCCAGGCAGGCCAGCGCCAGGGCCGGACCGCCGTGAGAATGCAGATCAACGATCCGACGGTGAGGAATAGAAGGACTCCGCCCGCCGCGCTCCCTGTGACCGTTGGGTGAGGCGTGGCGTAGTACGAAAACCACGTCAGCCAAACGAAAGCCGACATAGAGAGCGGCACCACAGCCAGCCACCGTTGAGCGATCAGAAGGGCAAGCGAGGCCGGAGCGAGGCCGAAGAGCAACGCGAGGAAGAGCCAGCCGACGGCCCCTGCCGACCAAAGCTCGGCTAAGTCGCGATGAATGCCGAATCGAGCGGCATCCACGTCAAATGAGAGCAACCAGGCGATGTGCAACTCCCCTCACCGTAACGCCCCGCCGCCCTTTCGCAAGCCTCCGGGGAGGATGAAGGAAAGGGGCCGGAGCTAGCTCAGGCGAGCCGAACGCCTAGAACGCTTTCCACCACACGGCCCCTGAGCGAACTTACCGAACGAGCCGACACGCCGCCAGACGGCTCTTTCGGACAGTCCGGACGAGCGCCCGTGTCGCAGCATCCGAGGATGCGAATACCCTTCGCGCACGATGACGCCGCGAGAGGCGACGGCCGCAGCCACCGCCGACAACACCACAGGCTTTCGGGACGCAGCCGCCGCCGAAAACAAGCAGGCGCAAGTTCACCGCTGGGTTCCGTGGATCGCGGGTTACTCCTCGGCGTTTGTCGAGGACATCTTCGACCACTATCTCCCTGAGCTGACTGAGGCCACCGTCCTCGACCCATTCGCGGGGGTCGGGACGACGCTTGTGGAGGCCCAGCTTCGCGGATGGAAGGCCGTTGGTTTCGAGATCAATGCTTACGCCGCACTCGCGTGCCGGGCGAAGCTCGGCGCGGCTCTCGTTGACCCTGATGACTTCAGCGACGTAATCACCAACTACCGCTACGAGGTCGGCGAGATCGAAGAGGCAGTCGACGTGGGGACCCTCGATCACCGTCAGCCCCGCAGCTCCCCTCCGGAGGGCTTCTCGACCCGTATCCCGTTCTACTCGCCTCCGGTTCTAACGAAGGTCCTTTTCACGCACGACTACATCGCCGACGTGAGCGATCCAGTGATGCGCGACCTAATGCGCCTCGCGTTCGCCTCGGTGATGGTGAGCTTCTCGAACTACACGTACGAGCCGAGCCTTTGCGACAGCCTGCTATGCAGCACTCGCCCAGCGACCGCTTCCAAGAACCCACCGCGCCGCCCGCCGGGAGGCACCGCTTTGCCGACGTAGATAGGCCGCTCGCACGCGGAGGAGGAAATGGGCGCGTACGCGGGGAACGGCCCTCTGTAGTAGATCGCGTAGATGCCCGCGCCGTCGAACCGGGGCGGAGGAAGCTCTACGCAAGGCTGTTGAAGCATCTCCCGTTCGATGCTGTCGGCGAGGTTGAGCTTGTCGAGCGGGTTGTACGGTTGCTCTGGCACCCAGGACCTTTTATCGGTCCTATCGGCTGCCGAACGCGGTTAGCATCGGCGCGTGGCTGAGACGTATCGCCAGCAACTTCCGAACCTCGATCTCGCCGTAGAGCGAGCTACCGAGCGAACGCCTGACGAGAACCAGTTTCACGTGTTCTATCGCGGCGAACTCGTCGGCTCACACAAGAAACTCCTCGCCGCCCAGGCGCAGTTCAAACAACTGCGTGACGAGAGCGGTTGGACGCCGCCCGAGCGAAAGGACGATCTCACTCCTGAGCAAAAACTCGCTCGCGAGCGCGAGCTTTATCAGCGTTCGGTCTATCTCGAATACTGGAGCCAGTCGCACAAGTTCAGGGGCGGCGGCAGACCAAAGAGGAAGTGAGAGCGTCGCCGACTGCCCTCGACAACGGCCAACGTTCGCCCAAGAAGCTCCTTGCCAGCGTCGTCAGGCGCCTCGTCAGCGTCCTCCGGCGCTCTTAAGAATTCTCGTGCGGCCCTGGGGTGTAACGGCCTCGCTTCGCCGATCGTCAGAGAACTCCCCACGCCGGGCCTGGCAGCTACTGAGTGGTGCAACTACGCCGCCGACTGGTACATCCGACTAACTCAGACCGCACTCGCACCGCAGTCGGAGTGTCGTCCGGCGAATGTGCAACAATAAGTGTTGCGCGGTTCGGAACGGCTCACGCCGACTCCGAGGAGGCCCACGCGAGCCAGTTACCGACTCCTCGGAGGAAACCGTGCCACGCAGGACGCATACGGAGGACACTCGCCCCGCCAGCCCTGGCGCTGACAAGGGCAAGGACGAAGCCCAAAAGCTGTCCAAGCTCCTCGCCGCCGAAGGTGAGCGAGAGCAGGCGATCCAGGACGACGAAGTAATCCAGCAACGCGAGTTTCGCTCCGGCAGCGCGACCTACACGAGCGGCACCGACGAAGCCCTCGCCAAGTACAGGACGCAAACGCCGAGCCGCTACTACGCGGACTTCCCCCCGGACACGCCCTTCCGCGATCTGAAGGCTCACATCGCCTTCCTCGAAGACAGGCTCGAAACCGCTGAGGCTCGCGCCAAACACGCCGGGACGTACTCGACCCGCCTCGGCGTCAACACGAACCTCGCCTACTTCGAGCGGCAGCTTCAGCAAGTCCGCGAGGAGCTATGGCAGCGAGAAGAGAACGCCGACGCGATGCAAGTTTGGGCCATCTGTCGGCGCTGCGACTCTGACTTTGAACAACGGCTCGCCTACGCCCAAGCCGGACTCTGCACCCCCTGTTTCACCGCCCTCACCTAACCGAAGGAGAACCGAATGTCCGAGTTCGACCCCAACAAGCCCATCACGACCATCGAAGAGGCCCAGGCCGCGATGGCCGACTGGTGGACGAAGAACGAAGCCAGGAAAGCCGAAGAGGCCCGAGCCGCAGCTGAGCAGAAGGCAGCTGAGGAAGAGCGAGCCGCCAAGCTCGCCGCCGACCCGTACTTCGAGTACAAGGAGAAGGCGGCGCAGATTCGCGAAGCCGAGGAGGCCGAAGAGGCCAAGTACCAAGCCGCACTCACCCTCGCCCGAGCAGGCGAAGCGGGCCATCTTCCCCGACCCGCCGAAGAACTGCCGCGAGAAGACTTGTACTCAGCCGTCTACGGAGAGGGCCGCGACACGTTCTTCGACCTCGCCGACGACCCGGAAGCGAACCGGGCAGCAATGGAACGCAGCCGCGAAGCGAAGGAGAAGCAGGACTACCGCACCCGCGACGAGATTCGGATGCTCGAAGAGCAGCGAGCCGTCTTCGGTGACAACCTCAACTGCGAAAAGGACTCCTGATGCTCGCAACACAGACCGAGGTTTCCGGCTTCGTCAACGCCCTTCAGGCCGTCGGCTCGAAACTCCCCCGCGAAGAGCCGATCAAGTTCACCGTTCGACGCATCGTTCGAGGAACCGCCGACGACGGCGAGCCGATGTACGTGATCCGTGACGTGGGCGAACTCAATCTGACCGCCTCGCGGCGCAGCACGTACCCATCGAGAATCGGAAAGCTGTCGAACGAGGACGACCCGGTAGCGATCCTCACCGACCTCGCCGAGAACGGCCCCGACAGCGAGGCTTGGCAAAAAGCTCCCGACGCCCGCGTGTGGGAGATCGCAGCTGCCGCCTGCGCCGCCCTTCAGACCGACGGGAACAACACGCTCTGGCTGAGCCGTGCGCTGACCGTCGCCCTCGCGGCCCGGCGTGGAGCGACCGTGACGATGAGGCAGCTACCGTGACCCGCCACGCCGAACCGGTCGAGCGATGGCGCGGACGCGGTTTCCGCGTCAAGAGAAGCACCGACGGCGCGACCCTCGTGGTGAAAAACGTCCCCGCCGACGTTGCACGCGGCGAGTCGAACCTCGTTCGCATCGTCCAGGACGTAGTGACGGGCCAGCGCTACCGCGTCACCGATCAGCAGGGAATCGTGGAGCCAGTCGAGTGACCGTCCAACTCGAACGCCTCACCGTCCGCTGCTCGCCTCGCGAAGTGCCGCTCCTCCTCGTCAAACTCCGCGCCGAGTGGGGAGTCCGCAAGGCCACGATCCACATCGGCCACGACGACGACTGCCCGTACGCAGACGCCCTTGGCCTCGTGACCGATTGCAGCTGCGAGACAGTCCTAACGATCCTCGTCCCGGTACCGCAGGCCGCGTGACGACCGATACGCAAGGGGCTGGGTTCCCCTCAATAGCCAACGGGGCCTCCTCCTCCCCGGCTGGCTCCCCGGCCCCTGTAGTCCGCCTCTGCCAACTCGACTCGTGCCGCGCACCGATTCCTTCGACCAGACGCGCCGACTTGAAGTGGTGCAGTACTCAATGCCGCGAGAGAAGCAGAAAGCGGCAACGAAATCGAACCACGCTGGCCGCGAAGCCCTGCGCCTTCTGCGAACGCACCTTCCAGCCGCGCCGTGCGAACGCGAAGTTCTGCTGCGCCGCCTGCCAGCGCAAGGAGTCAGCCCAGCGCCTCGGCACACGACCAGAGAAGACCGCGCCGAAGAGGCTGAAGTACAAAAAGGTCGATCTCGTGGACGAGCTTCGCCCGTGTGCTAACCCGCTCTGTTCTGTGCGGCACAACCGCGCCGACGACTACCACGACGACGTTTGCCGGAAGCAGGCCGAGCAGATCGAGCGAGGCGAAGAGCCGGAGCGCCGCACCTACCGCTCGAAGATCGGGAGACACCAGCTGCCAGCCGCGATGTCGCAACACGAGCGAGACGTACGCCAAGCGCTACGCGAGGAGCAGGAAGCGAACCTCGCCGCCCTGCTGAAAATCAAGCTCTGACGAACTACGTCGGCACGAAGAGCGACCGCGAAGACGATGACCACCCGAACCGGACTCGACGCACAGCAACCACATCCCGCCTTACGTGACCCGGAGACCCGTCATACGACGCTGAGAGGATGAAGCATCTGCGAGGGCCGCTCCGGCCAAGAAGAGGCCCGCGCAGACGACGATCGATGCAGACTCTACCCTCCGCCTTAGACAGCCCTCGCGAACGACCCGTCCGGGCCGTGGAGGTCGCCGACTACCTCGGAATGAGTCCGCGCTGGGTGATGGATCGCTTCAACGCCGGAGACCTGCCCGGCCTCCGCCTCCCTGGCGGTCAGGCCCGTTTCTACCTCTCCGACATCATCGAGACCCTGCGAGAAGGAGGCCCCTGATGGCTCGCAAGTACCCCGGCGTCCTACAAGACCCCGCGACCGGAAAGTGGACGGTGCGCTGGTGGGAGAAGGACGCCGACGGCAAATCCGTTCGACGCGCCAAGCGCGGCTTCAACTCAGCAGCCGACGCCTACCGCCACAAGCTCGACCAGGAGGGGAAGACCCCGCTCACGGTCACAACCCTCACCGAACGCTTTCTACGTGTCCACGCGGCCTCTGAGAGCCGCCTGGCCGACCTCCGCTGGGCGCTGGACAAGCTCACGGCCCGATTCGGCGACGAGCAGCCCGACGATCTGACCGCCGAGGAGCTTCAGGCGTTCGCGAACAGTATCCCCGAGGGCCACCGCTTCGAGGTCGTGCGAGCGATGAAGCAGACCTACCGCTGGGGACACGAGACCGCCGAAATCCTCCGGCGCAACCCGGCCCGCAAGGTGCAGAACCGCCAGCCCGTCCGCGAGGAGATCGCCCCGTTCGAGTCGTGGGCCGAAGTGAACGCCGTCGCCGACGAGATCGGAGAGTGGGGGAGCCTCGTTCGCTTCGCCGTCGCCACGGGCCTACGCCCCGGCGAATGGCTCGCGCTCGAACGCAAGGACATCAGCCGCGAAGGAACGCCCGTCGCGATCATCCGCCGTCGTCTGACGAAGGACGGGCGAGTGGAGCCTGCCGCAAAGAACAAGAAGCCTCGACGCGTGCCGCTCAACAACATCGCCCTCTCAGCTTTGGACTCGCTCCCTCCCCGGATCGACACCGCTCTGATCTTCCCCGCCCGGCGCGGCGGCTACCTCGACCTCCACAACTGGCGCACCCGGAACTGGTATCCGGCCCTCGACGCAGCCGGACTCGCGAAGCGCGGCCCGTACGCGACCAGGCACACCTTCGCCAGCTGGGCGATCCGCGCCGGGATGGACGCCTTCACGCTCTCGCGAGTGATGGGAACGAGCCTCGAAATGATCGACAAGCACTACGGCCACCTACTCGCCGACGCCGACGAAGCCGCCCTGCGCCTGCTCAATCGCCTGGGATCGCCGGAAACTGGACTCGAAATGGACTCGGAGGCCGAAACGCCGTGACCCGCTACCCCGCATCAGCCCTGGAAGCCCTCTTCCGGACTCGAACCGGAGACCCCCTCCTTACCATGGAGGTGCTC
>AR_comb_assmDRAFT_10003937_pt1 | contig 11862 bp, 9 predicted proteins | sample ArasoioldDNA_FD_10543 | JGI IMG/M metagenome (IMG submission 10543) | reverse complement strand
TTGTGTGTAAAAGTTGTAGTAAAGACCAGGTGATCGGTTGCATCTGGCCTGCCACTGACGAGTTGGAAGTCCATATAGCTATCGTTTAGAACAGCAAGTTAGAAAAAACTCTCATGAAACCGTTGCGGGGATGATAAACGGGCTGTTTTTCGGACAGACCGTGAAAAAAGCAGGAAGGAACAATTAAATAACATTAAAATAATGTATGCGAATATTCGGTTCCGGCTTGTCTTGAATATCCGGATGCAAAAATTGGGATGACCCGTTCTGTTTCAGCCGATCCATTTTTGTGTTTGAAGTTCTCCTGAAAGCAGTTGTTGCAAAAAATAATGAATGAATTTAGAATATTGTGCAAGAACCACAGCCCCGGGCGCTCATCAAATCAATAAAACGAGTTAACTTATGTAAGTATACTGTCCGCAAACTGCTAAACTATTTACTTATGAAAAAATCACTTGCTCTCCCCGCAGCGATATCTTTTTTCTTTTTTATTATTTGCTCGAACAAAATAGATGCCCAGGTAACTACTGCAACTTTAGGCGGCATCGTTAAGGATTCAAAGGGAGCTCCCTTAAACGGAGCGACTGTTACAGTTGAATATCCCGATGCCGGCATCAAACAGGTAGTGACAACAAAGGAAGATGGGCGGTTTACTGTTCCCAATCTCAGAGTTGGTGGTCCTTACAAGGTAACGGTGAATCATGTAAGCTATCAGCAAGCGGTTACAGAAAATGTTACGCTTGAACTGGGACTGTACAATACGCTTGACTTTAAGATGGAAGAAAAAGCAACTGAGATTGGCGGTGTCACTGTTACAACCCGTTCAAAAGTATTTGACAACAAACGTACAGGTGCTTCTACCAATATTAATAACCGGTTGCTGCGCACGATGCCAACAATTTCTCGTTCAGCAGATGATTTTTTGCGTTTGACACCTTCCGCATCGGCTACATATAACGGATTGTCATTCGCAGGACGAAATGGTCAATACAATAACTTCTCATTGGATGGTGCTGTGTTCAATAATCCTTTTGGTTTGGATGCGCCCACTCCCGGTGGTCAAACCAATGCACAACCCATTTCACTGGATGCAATTGAGCAGATACAGGTTAACATTGCTCCTTATGATGTGACACAAGCCGGTTTTACAGGAGCAGGCGTTAATACCGTAACGAAATCGGGTAACAATAAAGTCACCGGAACAGTATATACTTTCTTCCGCAACCAGGATTTTACCGGGAAAAAGGTAGAAGATACCAAGCTCACTGTTCCTGATTTGAAGCAATTACAGGTTGGCGCAGCATTGGGTGGACCCATCATTAAAAACAAATTATTCTATTTCCTGAGTTTTGAAACCGAACAACGAACAGATGAAGCTACAGCCTTTCAACCCCGTAATGCAAGTAATGCAGGTAAGCCAACAACAGCCCGGGTGCTTGAACAGGACATGATCGATGTAAGCAACATACTGAGAACAAGATTCGGTTATGAAACAGGACCGTACCAGGGTTATACGTTTGATCAAACAAATTATAAATGGCTGGCTAAGCTGGATTGGAATATTAATAGTGTGCACAGGCTTTCTTTTACCTACAATGGATTGGATGCCTACAAGGATAAACCTGCACATCCTTCTGCTATTGGTCGTCGCGGTCCTGACTATACAACATTGCAGTTCCGCAATTCAGGATATGAGATTGTCAACAAGCTGAATTCATTCAATGCTGAACTTAAATCCAATTGGAAAGGCAATTATGCTAACAAGCTGCGACTAGTGTATACAACTTTTCGTGATAAACGAAATCCTTTCTCTGTTCCATTCCCGGTTGTCAATATTTCAAAATATGGAACACGATATATTGTTGCTGGGCATGAACCGTTTTCGATTTTTAACCGTTTGAACCAGGATGCATTCCAGGCGGTGAATGATTTTACTATTTATAAAAAAAGTCACACAATAACCCTTGGAGCTTCATATGAGTCGTTCAAATTTGCAAATTCATTTAACCTTACGGGATATGGACCCACACTTTTCTGGGATACCGATATACAAACTTTTAAAGACAGTGTACCTAATGGCGACAATATCGTTTTTGGCTCTTATCCTCTCGATGTTGATGTCACCTATGCAAAGAATCATGCAGCCGCCGACGTGTGGACCTGGTATTATCTTACTGTCGGACAAGCTTCTTTGTATGCACAGGATGAATGGCAGGTGAATGAACGGTTCAGAGTTACCTACGGTTTGCGTGTTGATAAATCACTTTTTTTCAACGCGAGGTATTCAAGTCCAAACCTGAATCCTAACGGAACTTTTACCGGAACGTATACTGAAGGAGAACCTACTGTTCAGAACAATGATAACCTGACCTTATTTGATGCAACGGGAAAACCCATTACAAATGGTAAAGGCAAAGATCTCGATAATACACATTTGCCACAAGGAACATTGTTTTCTCCGCGTGTTGGTTTCAACTGGGACGTGAAAGGAGATAAAACGTTGCAGTTAAGAGGTGGTTCAGGATTATTTACCGGTCGTTTCCCGTTTGTGTGGTTGGGTAATCATATTGGCAACCCCTTCAGCTTTTTCTATAATGCAACAGACAAGAATTTTAAATGGCCGCAGGTATGGAGAACCAATCTCGGAACTGATTTTAAGTTTGATCGTGGTCCGATCTTTTCCGTGGACCTCGCATACACAAAAGATGTTAAAGGCATGATGGTGCGTAATTATAAATTGGGTATACCGACTGGAGTATTGAATTCAGGTACCAATGATAAACGCAATATATATACGGCCGCCAACCAGGGCACAGCCAATGCTTATGTGTTCACCAATACAGATGTAGGATATCAATTCAATTTTACTGCGCAGGCACAACAAACTTTTGGAGGCGGACTGTATGCGATGGTTGCCTATAATTATCTGATCGCGAAAGATGCGAGTTCTATATCAGCAGAAATATCCAGTGATGCCTTTGATCGTAACCCGATATTGAATAATGCCAATGAAGCAAAGCTGACGCCTTCATTGTATGGAAATATGCACAGGATCATTGCTGCATTGTCGCGCCGGTTTAATTATGGAAGAACAAAACAATTTGGTACCACCGTTTCATTATTCGGTAGCTGGACATCCGGCGATCGCTTTGCTTATGTGTATGGCGGTGATATTAATAATGATGGAACAACAACCAATGACCTGTTATACGTACCGACGGATGCAGAAATCGACGCAATGAATTTCGCCGCATTGACCGATGTGAATGGAAATGTGCAGGGTGCAGCAGCGCAACGTGCAGCATTAAAGCAATACATTCTGAACGATACCTACTTGAATAAACTCCGTGGACGTTATACTGAAAAATATGGAGGCCAAACGCCCTGGTATAATCAGTTTGATCTTCGGATCCTGCAGGATTTTGAATTTAAAGCTGGCAATGCTGCGAGGACTATTCAATTCAGCATTGACATTATTAACCTCGGCAACCTGGTCAGTAGTGAATGGGGCGTAAGGAAAACTGCAACGAATTCGGGTTATTTCCAGCCATTGTCTGTAACACTGGCGGGAACGACGCCGACTTATCAATTTGATCCTTCGTTAAAACAAACATTTACCGCCAGCCCCGACCTTGCATCGCGTTGGCAGATGCAATTTGGTTTGAGGTTTATTTTCTAGCCGACGGGTCTCCGCCAAAAATGATATGAGAGTTTGGGAAATTCACCGGCGTGATCCGTCGGGAAGATCCTTCTTGTATGTCCTTACCAGCAAAAGCTCCGATGGCTTCTTTTGCTATCTTCATGGATATTCTTTAATTAAGATTCAAATACCGGCATTCGATGAAAGAGACTTGTAAACGAGTATGCCTTGTTACGCTTGTTGTTACTTTATTTTCCTGTTCGGTAGATAATAAGATAAATAAAGCCGAAGCCGATCTTACCCAGTATGTTGATCCTTTTATCGGTACCGGTTTTCATGGACACGTGTTTTTAGGTGCCAGTGTTCCTTTTGGTGCAGTGCAGCTAGGACCTGTGAATATGTCGGAAGGATGGGATTGGTGTTCGGGGTATCATTATTCTGATTCAACCATTGCGGGTTTTGCGCATACACATTTAAGTGGTACAGGTATCGGTGATTTGGGAGATATCGTTGTAATGCCGGTAACAGGAAACGTCAACATGACGAAAGGAGTGATTGGAAAGCCGGAGTCTGGTTATTACTCTCTTTTTTCTCATGATGAAGAAATCGCGAAGCCCGGTTATTATTCAGTTCGGTTGAAGAGATATAATATCAAAGCGGAATTGACAGCAACGGAAAGAGTGGGGTTTCATCGATATACTTTTCCGGGAACAGGAGATCATAAGATAATCGTTGACCTGGAAAGTGGTATTGGATGGGACAGATGTGAAAAAGCCCTAATCACGAAAATGAATGACAGCACGCTGACTGGTTATCGCTTTTCAAAGGGTTGGGCAAAAGAACAATGGATTTATTTTGCTGCCATCTTTTCCAGGCCAGTAAAACAATTTTCATTCTATGATAGTTCGGCCATGCAAGATGCGAATGGTGTTGTGTCAAATAAAGCCAGGTCGGTTGCTTTGTTTTCAACGGAGGGTGATGATGCAATTAAAGTAAAGGTTGGTATATCGCCGGTGAGCACGACTAATGCATTAGAAAATATAACTGCTGAAATACCTGGTTGGGATTTTGAAGAAATTGTTGCAAAGGCGGATGTTGCATGGAATCACGAGTTGAACAAAATAAAAGTTACGAGTAATGACACCCCAAGGCTTCGCACGTTTTACACTGCTTTATATCATACGATGATCGCTCCTTCAATTTTCAATGATCATAACGGCGATTATCGGGGAACAGATAAAATAGTTTATGAGAAAGCAGGCTATACCAATCTAACCACCTTTTCTTTATGGGATACTTATCGCGCAGCACATCCATTGTTTACCATCTTTCAGCGTGAACGTGTAAACGATATGATCAATTCGATGCTGGCGATTTATCAGCAGCAGGGAAAACTTCCAATCTGGCACTTGATGGGCAATGAAACCAATACGATGCCCGGTTATAGTTCGGTGCAGGTAATAGCTGATGCTTATCTGAAAGGTTTTCGCGGATTTGATACAACACTTGCATGGGAAGCTGTAAAGACAACAGCGATGCGAGATGAGAGAGGGTTGTCGTTTGTAAAGAAATACGGTTACATACTTGCTGATAGTTTAGTGGAGTCAGTCGCGATGGGAATGGAGTATTCAATTGCCGATTGGGGCATTGCGCAAATGGCAAAACGAATGGGCAGGCAGGAAGATTATGAATATTTCAGCAAGCGGGCACTTAATTATCGGAACTATTTTGATACAACAATAAAATTTATAAGAGGAAGAGTAAGCGACAATCAATGGCGAACACCGTTCAGTCCATTTTCCGCAAAGCATATGAAGGATGATTTTTCGGAAGGCAATTCATGGCAATATACCTGGCTGGTACCGCAGGATGTGGAAGGATTGATGTTATTAATGGGAGGAGAAAAAACATTTGCCGAGAAATTAGATTCATTATTTATAGTGAAGGGTGATATGGGTAAGGAAGCATCGGCGGACATTACAGGATTGATTGGTCAGTATGCACATGGCAATGAACCCAGTCATCACATTGCATACTTATATAATTATGTTGGTCAGCCATGGAAAGCAGCAGACAAGCTGAGATATATTTTGGATAACCTTTATTCAGATAAGCCCGAAGGTTTATGTGGCAATGAAGATGTGGGACAAATGTCGGCCTGGTATGTTTTATCGGCATTAGGTTTTTACCAGGTCAATCCATCCAATGGATTGTTTGTAATTGGAAGTCCGGTGATGGATGATGCAATATTGTCGGTAGGTAATGGAAAAACATTTCATATCGTTGTTAAGAATAACTCTAATGAGAATAAATATGTACAGGCGATTACGTTGAATGGTAAAGTGTATTCAAAATCATTTGTTCTTTACAACGATCTCATGAACGGCGGCGAAATGATTGTTGAGATGGGATCATCAGCTTCGAAAGTTTGGGGAGTAGAACCATCGTCACGACCTTATTCGAGTATTAAATAGAAACTTCAGTCAGCTTCGATTACACGTCGTAGAACTAACTCTATTGTCAATCGCAGAGGTTACGTTTTTTGACGTAGCGATCCGGTGTTTTCACCGGCGAATTTGTTTTTTACCTCACAAAATCAAAAAAAACTGAAACCTACAATTTGTGATTTCTTGTTTGACATAGGTTTTCTTTTCGATTACATGAAATAAATAAATTGACAAAAACACTTCGGTAAAATTTTTGCTCAGATATTTCGTTTTAATGGGTTTAGTGTACATTGTTTTATTTGCCGGAAATCCGGCTCCCACCACTGATTGTAGGAGTTAAATTCTGGTCTACCGCCACGACTCTGAAGAAATTCAAAGCGAGCAGATCGTTTGTTCTATCTGAAACCTTTATCATATGCAGGACATATTTTACGTCAAAAATGGAAACAGACATTTCCAGCTTCGCCTTTCAGAGGTATTGTACCTGGAAGCAAAAGATAAGTATACAGCAGTTGTAACAACAAAACGGGAGATATTGACATTGCAATCTTTGAACAATATGGAAAGAGCGTTGCCTTTGGAAATATTCTGCCGGATTCACCGGTCATATCTTATCTCTTTGGTACATACTACGTGGTTTGATCAGTGCAATGCGTTAGTCGGCGATAAAACATTACCTATCGGAAAGTCTTATCGCAATGCACTCCCGGCGAGAGTGTCTACTAACAATGGCAGATCAAACCCGATCTTAACTATCTCTGACTACAACTCGAACTTCTTCAGGAAGGATCAATCGGATTAGCTTTCATCTTTTTTCGTCGGCGAAGTACTGATTAGTCTTTAACCCCTAAGATTGGTCGTTTGCGAAGTGTACGATTGTTTGCGCTTTTATCCTGGTTAATTTACCAATTATAGTAACCTGATTTCAACTTGATTGGTACCAGCTGGAGACATAGCGTCGTTAGGCAGTTGAACGGTTCTGAACGAACAGGCGTCTTTTTGGTCCACTTGAAATCCTTTTGCAAAAGCCGGGAAAAGCCTGAAAACCGGTAATAGAGTAAGGCAAAAATTAATCAATAAAACTAAAATTTTATGAAAAGGTTATTTTCAATTTGTATGTTGGTAGCGGTTATAATCGGAAGTTCATCCTTCACAACCAATTCTACGAAAAATCCAAACGAAAACACTTTTAAACGTTTTTATGTGTTGTTAACCGGAACTCAAACGTTAGATAATGGATGCGTTGTAACTATGCAGGTGTCGGTAGCTTTTGACTGGACTCCTGCCACTGGAGTAACTAATGTTACCTGGAATGCACCAACGTTCACAATTAGTTGCGGCAATTATACAAGGACGGGAGATATTACAACATTGAACTTTGATAATCAAAATGCCCACGCCACGGAATTGGTATTTACGAGAACCGGGGATGAAAATGTTGACGCCTTTACGTCTAATCCTCACAACATTACTGTCTTAATAGCAGATATGAATTCTCAAATAGATGGACAAAAGTGATAAAAGCGGTAAGTGTTTATTTATCTTTGATATTGCCCGATTGTGGTCGGGCAATATTTTAAACCGAATTTTATGAAGAAACTGATTTTAAATCTAATCTTATTAACCTACTGTTTTGTTTCGTTCTCGCAAAATAATCCCACTTTTTTCGTCGAGTACGTCTTTGAGCAAAAACAAATTTCTACTTCATTGTCTGATTCAGTCAAAGAAAAGAAAGTTCCCACTAGGGTCATCTATATTACAAAAGGGGATACTACAAAAATCGACACTGTAGAGGGGACAATGAAAGGTGTTGGTAAACCTTTTGATTTTGCAGCATCGTTTTACATGCTTTCCAATCGAACCATGAGCAAAATGTTTTTCACGTCAGAAAATGAATCAGCCCATGAATCAACAGGAAATATTACGCTCAAAGTAAACACTCCCGATACCATCTTTTACGATCATAGAAAGTGGTATAAAGTGCGTGAAGGCGCAGTTGAAAACGTCGAACCACAGGTTTTCTCCTTGTCTAGAACAGCAGAAACAAAGAAAATACTAGGGTACTCTTGCATTAAGTTTGTTTCATCAGGAAAAGATAAAGACAGGCATATAATCTTTTGGGCATGCAAAGATTTGCCAGCGACTCTAATTCCTTTTGAGGGCTTCAAAAGTTTTGGCTATGGTGTTTTGCAAATTGATGATCTTAAAAAAGGATTATTTATCAAGGCAACTAAAATTTCTAAACATTAGTATGTATTGAACATTCAAAGAAGAATTGTAAAAGAGGGATCTGAATAGCTAAGAGATAGGAAAAGCGAGGAGCAAAAGATAAGCTAAGGAAAAATGATATTCAATAATCAAGGAGACCTATGCAGCCAACTTAAGCTTGAACATTTAGCGTTGATTATAGAATATTTGAAATCGCATGAAGATTAAAATTTCCTCGTACTTGGGAAAAGAGTTCTAAATATGAGATATGAAGCGGCATAAAGAGTAGGAGTGAAGGGAAATAGTCCGGTTTCAACTTTTCAAAACGCATTCTTCTCCCCCCTAACCACATTAAATATCGTCATGAAAAATATCTTGATGTCGAGCAGGAGATTCCAGTTTTCTAAATACCACAGGTCATGCTCTACCCTTTTTTGCATTTGAAATACATTTGATGTTTCGCCGCGGAAACCATTTACTTGTGCCCAACCTGTGATTCCGGGTTTTACAAATTGCCGAACCATATACTGACCGATCACTTTTGAATATTCATCGGTATGTTTCAACATGTGGGGGCGCGGACCTGTGATGCTCATGTCGCCTCTTAATACATTGAGGAATTGCGGGAACTCATCGAGGCTGGTGCGACGCAAAAATTTTCCAATGCGTGTGACGCGGGCATCTTGTCGCGAAGCCTGTCGAATATTGGCTTCCGTATTCTGGTGCATGCTGCGGAATTTGATGAGAGGAAAAGTTCTGTTGTTCTTTCCCGAACGTTGTTGTATAAAAAAGACCGGCCCTCTTGATTCGAGCCAGATAAGCAAACTGACAAGTGGTATCAGCCAGGATAAAATGAATACTACCGCAAACAAACTGACAGCAATATCAAATATCCTTTTGCTGATCCGGTTGCCCCAGTCTTCCAAAGGTTCTTTGCGCAATGATATGATCGGGATCTCGTTGAGATAGTCGATATACATTTGCCGCTTGATAAAAATTCCGAGATCGGGAACAATGCGGAAACGGATGCAATTATCTTCTGCGCCCTGGATCAACTTATATAAATTCGGATTGTGCTCAGGCGCTATCGTTGAATAAATTTCATTGGCGCCGTATTTCTTACAAACTTCCAGCGTATCGGCTACTTCACTTAAGATGGGATAAGTTGATAATTCATGCACGTTCTCATACTCTTCACAAAAACCCACAATTTCATTTACTCCATCCTGCGAAAGATAGCGTACCAGTTTCTTGGAAAGCTGATTGTATCCAATAATGACAACCTTGTTTTCCCTGCCATCAGTTCTTTTCAGGTATCGGTAAGTAAATAGATAGATCAGGCGGTTTGCCAGGAGCACGATTGGAATAACGCTCAGGATAATGATGATAAACAAACGTGAGATTAACATCAGCCGGAAGAAAAATAAGAAAACGATCACCGCCAGCAGCAAATAGATATAAGATCGCAGCGTTACTTTGGTAAACTGTTCAAAGCTTCCAATGAATCGTTCATGATAGATATTCTTGAGCCAGGCAATGGTTACCCAAACGATGTTGAGAAAAAACAGTAGATACATGTATTCCGCATTTGGTCGCTTGTGCATGTACTTTAAGAAAAGGAATTGCAGCGCGAAGAATACAATGTTGATCATTAAAACGTCTAAAACTGCCAGCCGAAGTTGCAGCGTTCTTAAAAAACGGTGTTTCATGTTGATACCGGTAATAATTTATTTTAGCAATAAGGCGGATTCAGATGGGGGTTGATTAAGGAAGCATGAATTGGAAAGTTGTCAAATGTGGCGTCAGTTTAAATTGGTGTTAGCCTAAGCGTTTTTGAACCACATAGGAACATAGAAACATAGACAGGAAACACATAGGGTTTATGAAATGAGCTATTTGATTAGTATGTGATTCATTTTTTAAACTGACAGCAGCTTTCATCACATTGCTTCCGCATAGCTGTACACGTAATTCGATCCCTGCGATCTTAAATGCTCAATGTCTGCAGCGACCATTTCTTTTACCAGTTCAGAAAGTGGGGTAGAAGGTTCCCATCCCAATTTGGTTTTTGCTTTCCTGGCATCACCAATCAGCAGATCCACTTCTGTAGGACGGAAATATCCCGGGTCAACTGCAATGACTTCTTTACCCAGCGATAAAGAATATTCTTCATTATCACATGCAGCTACATAACCTTTTTCGTTTACTCCATTTCCGCTAAACGCAACAGTAACGCCAATCTCACGAAAAGCCATTGTTACAAAATCCCGGACAGAAGTCGTAATGCCTGTTGCAATGACAAAGTCTTCCGGTTTATCTTGCTGCAGTATCCGCCACATCGCTTCCACATAATCTCTTGCATGTCCCCAATCTCTTCTTGCATCAAGATTGCCTAAATAAAGACAGTCCTGCATTCCCAATGCAATCGCTGCAACACCTCTTGTGATCTTACGGGTAACAAAAGTTTCACCTCTTACCGGACTTTCATGGTTAAAAAGAATACCGTTGCAGGCAAACATATTGTATGCTTCGCGATAGTTCACCGTGATCCAGTAAGCATATAACTTAGCTACAGCATATGGACTTCTTGGATAAAAAGGAGTTTTCTCACTTTGCGGCACTTCCTGTACCAATCCATACAGTTCCGACGTAGAAGCCTGGTAGATCCTTGTTTTCTTTTCCAAACCCAATATGCGGATCGCTTCCAATAAACGCAATGTACCAATGCCATCTGCATTCGCCGTGTATTCAGGTGTATCGAAACTCACTTTTACATGGCTCATCGCACCCAGATTATAAATTTCATCGGGTTGAGTTTCCTGCACAATGCGAATAAGATTGGTGCTATCACTCAAATCGCCATAATGCAGTTTGAATCTTATGTTTTTATCATGTGGATCCTGATACAGATGATCAATGCGTCCTGTGTTCATCAGCGATGAACGACGCTTGATGCCGTGCACCATATATCCTTTTTTCAAAAGCAGTTCCGCCAGGTAAGAACCATCCTGCCCGGTAATGCCGGTAATCAAAGCCGTTTTCATTTCGTATAATTTTCAGATTAAATTGTTAGGTAGTCAATTTGGATCACGCAACGGCGCTACGGCGCAACGGTTGAAATGCTTATATGCGTGGCATCGTCGCGTCGTGGCGTGAAATAAGATTTCAAACTGGACAATTGATTTTGATTTATATCGCCGTATTCATCGCGAACGAATGACTTGCATTAATAAGCTCGATACGCGATTTGGGAATTTCAGCGACCAACGCATAGCCAAGCGATGGCAATAAAACTTTTACTGATTTGGGTCTTATTTCTGTGACGTTGCCTTCCCAGTATTTAAACGGTCCATTGATGATCTTGATCCGGTCATTTACATTCACATCGATCTGCTCGAGCTTTACATGCTCATTCTCTGCCAGGAATTTCCGGATCACATCAATCTCTTCGTTCTTAATGACGGCAGGCTTGCCTAACCAATAAACAAAATTCAGGACGCCGTCTGTTTGCTTTACGAAAAGCTGATCCTTCTCTGATATGTGTACAAAAACATAAGAAGTGAACAG
>AR_comb_assmDRAFT_10182012_pt1 | contig 11864 bp, 10 predicted proteins | sample ArasoioldDNA_FD_10543 | JGI IMG/M metagenome (IMG submission 10543) | reverse complement strand
CGGTCCGAAGCAAAGTACTGACCGGCGGTGAAATGCATCTCCACTACGACCATCCCCTCCTCTTCATGCAACACATGATCTGGCACGAGGGCTACCATCATGGGCAGATCAAACTCGCTCTCAAACTCGCCGGCCACCCGCTCAGCGATGATGCCGCCGGCCCAGTCACCTGGGACGTCTGGATGAACAAAACCAAGCGTGATTAGTTTTTCATCCCAACGGAAAGCTGCTCATGGACATCCAATCACCGTGGCCCGCATTGGAATTCACGGACAACTCAGTGGAAAGGCCGTCGACTGGATGGAAGAGGTCCGCGACCGGCAATATCAATCTCTAACCTGAAAACTCACCAGCGGAGGTTCTCATGCCCGCCCATTCAGATACGCTCAAAGAAAAGCTTGCCCGCCATCGCGAAATCAAAATCAGCGTAACCGGAAGAAAATCCGGGCGCACCATCTCCAATCCCGTCTGGTTTGTCGTCGAGGGCAACACACTCGACCTTCTGCCCGTGCAGGGCTCGGACACCCAGTGGTACAAGAACGTCCTGCAGAACCCCTCCATGCGGATCGAAGCCGGAGGCGCATCCGCCGACGTCAAAGCCGTACCAATCTCCGATCCCAAGCAGGTCTCATCCGTCGCTGAGAAATTCCGTGCCAAGTACGGCGCCGGGGACGTCAAGAAGTACTATTCCAAATTCGACGTCGCCGTTCGCGCCCCGATTTTATAGCGGCGATTCGGAGAGGCGTGTACTCTCCTCGGTCTCCGCCAGGGTAATTGGTGTATTTGTAATTTTTTGTCAAACAGGAACGGCGTTATACCTTGGTGTAACTATTTCCAGAACACGGCGCAATACTATGCTAGCCTTAGTAGGGGCGTGACAGGGGTTTAACGTGACGCGCTCCTTCCTTCTTGTCTGTCTCTCACTTCTCTTCGTAATACCTGCCGGGGCGCAGAATTTGCAACCCAGTTCACTTGATTCGCCTCTTCCAGCAGATACTCCGATCGTCGCGGAGTTGGAAACGGCTGTCCTATCAATTATCGCTAAACCAGGTGACCCACTCGTTTTCCGAGTCCTGAAAAACGTTCGAGGAACGGACGGAAGCGTCGCTATTCCAAAGGGCGCGAGATTATTGGGTGAAGTTGTTGAGGTGCGGCGCGGAGATTGGAAGGGAATTTTCCATTGGATTCCCGCTCGCATCTCGCTCAATGTCTATCGTGCCGAGTGGAACGGCAAGACCCTTCCGCTTCATGCTGATCTGTTCGGATTCGTGACTCAAACCGACAGTTTGGCATTGGAGCCCAAGCCACACATCACCAGTCGCTATGAGAGTGTCACCCTACAGAACGCGGATTCTGTAGCGATTCCCTACGATCGGAGGCTTCATTCCGCAACTCCCGAAACGTCGGCATCCTCCGAATCTGTATCGTGTGATGTTGATGGTACGACTGGCTCCTATAACTGCCAAAGTGACGGCTACTATTCTTTGGGAGGCGGAGGTTACGACACTGGGGATCGATTCGAGTTGCACCGACCGGCGACTTCCTCATTGACAAGCTATGTAGTGAAAACCGACGCTCACAGCAATTTCACGGTCGGCAACGGCGAAGTCGTGATCCTTCTCAATCACTGAGGCTTTCAGTAAGACGAGTCCGTCCTGGCGGTGCAATCGCAATTGTTTACTAACAATCGCCAAGCGAAGGAAACGGCAGGCGAGTTAAGGCTGTAAGTCGTGCTTGTCCCTGCCTACACATGACAACCAAAATGACGGTGCAGCCTCGGAACAACAAGAGAGCAGTCAGCTCGCGTCATTCTTTGCACAACTTGACGATAATGCTTCACCTCTAAGTCTTGTCGGATGCAGTCTCGCTCGGATAGTTGAAGAAGAGCTGATTGCCGTCAGGATCATCGACTACCAGGAGCCGGTATCCCCAGGAACCATCTTTGACCGGAACGCCCTTGGCTTCAAATTCCGCGCGCAACGCGTCCACCGCTGCTATCGCACCCTCGGGCGTCGCTGGCTCAACGTTCAAGGAGATGAACATCAGCCCCTTGCCAACCTTCTCCGGCCACGTGTTGGCCAGGATAAGCGCGCAGCCCTGACGATCGACTTGAGCGACGTCGTCCTCGTAGCGCCAGGGACACGTGAATCCGAGGCGGTCAACGTAAAAACGAAGTGAAGCCTCAACGTTTGTTACATGCAAGACGGGACGCGCGAACCAGTCAGTCATAGACTATTCCCTGTCGAATAAAGACAACGTCTCCCCACGTCTCGAATATTACGCCCGCTTAGAAGTCGTGGGCATGCCAACCCAGCGCGAAAGTGTCAGTCGCCCGCCAGAGGTTAGTGAAGACGAAAACCGCCACGGCCGACACCACCACCGCGAATATTAAGAATTTCACGCATTAAACCCCGAGTCTGATATCAATGCAGACAACGGTCGATCACGATGCTTGACTGGCGGTTGGGGCGAGAGCATAAGGATGCTCGGTCAGGGATGTGAGAAATTTCAATCTGCTTTCGAACCTACCTTCAGCGCTGCTGTAACGCTGCCAATGCGTCCGCTCAAATGGTCCTGGACGGCGAAATGCACTGTGTATTCCCCAGGTGGCAGCGTCAAAGATCCACGGTAGTCCATGCCGCTATTGCGAATTTGCGCGACCGTCTCCTGCTTTAGATGGCCATCCATCGTTTTGGACGTCTCGTTTGCCATAGCTCCGGTTTCCGTTCGCGCCACTGCCATAAACTGCACCAGGAAATGATTGTCATCGCCTTCATCGATCACCGCGAAATTTGCCGGCATTGTCAGCTGAAAGATCACTTTCATTTTGCCCTGCTCCGGTGCCCGGACTACCTTCTGCCATTGGCCGTTAATTGGAATTCCCGTGTAGTCCAGCGGCGAACTCAGGGCAACCTGCACCTCGGGCTGGATGCTCTGTTTTGTCTCGCTCGGCGCGATAACAAAACCGCGGCGGGCGCGAATCTTTGCTCCAGCCCGCTGCACTCTGACGTTCAGCCTATGCCATCCCGGGCGTTTGCCTCGACGGTCCAAATAATAAGTGAGTAGGTAATAGTCGCGGTTGTCATCGGCGGCGAGCCCGAATGCTTTCTGCAAATCATTGCGGTTGTAGAATGCGCGGCCGCCCGTCGCCTCCGCAAATTCCTGAAAGGTGTCATGCGTCTCGTTGCTCTTCCACTCATTGTGCGAGTCAAAGTCGGCTTCAGGGCTTGAAATGCTCACGTCCGCGTACGTCGGATTCGCCAGGCCGTGCACATCGATCGGATATACCGAAATCTGCGCCTGCACCAACGCCTTCCACGCTCTCTGGTTGAGCTCCGAAACATCCCCTAAAGAATCTGATCGAGGACTCACGATCTTGATCACCGATTGTGCTTCGCTGATGGAAAACGGGAATCCGGCGGTGGCCCACAGAAGCGCTTTGCGGCCAGGCAGCCCGGCGCAGTATTGAGATATCTCCTGCATTGCCTGCAGCGTAATGACAATCGCGGCGTGACGCTCCTTGGATTCCATTTGTTGCTCTTTCTCACGGTCGCGCTGCAGCACTTTCGCGGTCTCGGGGTCAGTCTTGGGAATTGCTTCTTGCGAAGCCTCCTCGACCAGTTGATCGCCTATGGTGAAACTATGTAGAGCATCTGCCAACCCCTTCCGATCGCTGCTGAAATCGTGGATCACCTTGATTCCGGCGCGTGTGATGGCCAGTAGGGAAGTTGATTGGCCGCTGTCGGGCGAGGTCGCCAGATACTTGAGGAGTTCGGTCTTGGCGTAGGCTTGGTCTGCCGGCGGCGTGTTGATCGTATCCAAAACGAGGATGATCAACTGGGACGGGGCTGACTCCTGGGCGAATCGGTTACTGAACTGATTTTGCGGAGCGGACACATGCTGAATTGGGCTGGCCGGTGCCTGAATCTCTTCGAGACTTGCAATCTCTTGCGGCTTGCCATCTTCGAGAATTACAAAGTTCGCTTTCGTGAGGCCGTGGATGTGTGCGCCAGCCTTATCGGTGACAATCGCGGGCACCGTGACAAGTTCGGACCGGGTGACAAATCTGGGTTCAGCGCCTTGGCCCAATCCAACGCAGGGCAGCGCGACTACAGTGCACACAACGTGTCGCAAGGTTCGCAGTGAAATAAGGTACTGCACATCCTGACTCACGAACCACGATTCTATCCCGGAAGAGCGCCGCGGCAGCCAATCTGAATCCTGCCAGGACCTCCTTTCACTGGCCTATCCGTGTGGCCATCTCGAATCAGGCTTGCTATCTGTACTCCTAACAACCTTGTTGAGTCGGGTTAATGTAAAGCGCAACAAAGCCGGGATAAATCAAACCCTCGGAATGAAGCAGCGCGATGCGGCTATTGCGGGCCGGAGAAAACTGCCATCATCGCGCGGCAACGGCGGGTGGGCACAACCCTTTACAGCTTTGCGCCGCGGCCGTGCACCAACACCCCCTTGCAGTCATGATTAGGAGCACGAGGTCTGCCGATGTTGCGCCAATAGGGCACGAAGCGCATGCCGAGCCAACAAGGCGCTTCACCAGGGGGCAAGTGCAGGAGTGCCAACTAAGTCTTTCAGAGGTTCATTCCTCCAGAGCGCCCAAAAATGTTTTTGCTCCCATCCAGGGCGACGACAAACCTTGCGCGGCGCATCTAACTACTCAGTCCACAAGAGGTTGGTCTGACCATACCGACTGCTCAGTTGGTGAAAATGCAGCATCGAAGATCGACGGTCGTCAATTTTACTCTTGCATTTTTGAAGCAAGTCATGGCATCTTTGCACCATCCTTCAGAAAGGACGCCCATGGATAAACGCACAAACCACGACGTGCTGCCGATTCCGGGACGACTTATGAGTCGACCTAGGTTCCGGGCGTCGTTTAATAGCGTCAGCTATTAACTCCACGTTCCCGCAGCATACAACCTAACTTTGCTGGGTGGCGCAGGCCGCGGTTCCTTCTCTTGACCAGAAAACCCCGCTGCCGTCGATTCCCCCAGCCCTAGCTTCACAGGGTCAGTGGTGAAGGCCGCGGCTACTTCTGGTACGCCGCAAGGCTAGGAGGTTCAAATCCTCCCGGACGAAAGTCCGATGCCGTGGCCGCTTGTTCCCTGACCGGGCTCTACCTGCATGCCATGGCATGTGGGATCACTTGCTTGACTGACGACTTGCTTGTGTCGCGCGCGGGCACTGTTGCCCGCAGACGGCGACGGCTCCATCGCGAGCCGTCGCCGTGCCGAGTGGCGCTGGGCCGTGCCAATCGCACGCCCTGGCTACGCAAATCCAGTCACCGACTTTCGCCGGTGGTGAAGAGAAGAGTTACTTCGCAACCAAACGAACGACGCGCAGGGTGCGAACCCTGCCGGGACCAAGAGCTCGCGGGACGGGGGCGTAGCCCCGATCCACCAGGTACCGCAAGATTTCGAATCCCGAGTCAGCTCTCTTCTCGCACGTTCCCCGGCGACCAACAACTCGACGAACTACGATGGATGGAAATAAATCAATCGATCTAGGTGGATGTTCTGGTCCGCCGTCAACAACCAAGCGGTACAACCACCGGCTCGTGCCGGTTAGAAAGTTCGAAAATCGCATATGTGGGAGGTGCTCAAACTCATTTTCGCCGGGCAGAATCAGTTCGCCTCGGGAGGCTTGGTGCTTATGGTGGTCGGCGCGATCGGTGTTTACTTGCGCGCTCTGCCTCGTCGTCTCTGGAACTGGATCGTCAATCAAAGCACGCTCACCTCACCATCAAGGATGATGATGACGCGTTTATTTGGGCGAAGGAATGGTTTCTCGATCAGAAATTTCTGAAGCGAGTGCGCAACCTCGATTTGGATACCACACTTCGAGGGGAAAACGTCGCCCTCGTTCCGGCCCCGGGTCACCACTGGTTCTGGCATTGCGGTCGTCCGTTCGAGGTCTTCTTCTATCGCAGCCAGGAAACCAAGGGCTGGTCTCCCAAGCAGATTGAGGTGTTGACCTTTCGCACGATCGGCCGCCAACAGGACTTCATGAAGAGTTTTGTCGACGAGATCGTGGACAGTCACCAGAAGCGCGTGCGCGAAAGATCGCACCTGTACACCTATAACGAGCATTGGATTCGCTCGTTCGGCTACAACCCGCGCTGGATTGGATCGGTGATTCTGCCCGCCGGGGAAAAGGAGCGTCTCATTGCAGATGTCGCGAACTTCAAAGCCTCTCGTGAGCGATATCAGAAGCTCGGCGTGCCTTACCACCGCGGCTATCTTTTGTACGGGCCACCGGGCACCGGGAAGACCTCGCTGGTGTCGGCGCTGGCAGATCGTTTCGGAATGTCAGTCTACGCCATGAATCTCACGGCGTTGATGGATCGCTCGCTGGTGATTGCGATGAACACGGTGCCCCAGAATTCTGTCGTGCTGTTCGAGGATATCGACTGCATGAAGCCGGGTAAGGCTCGGTCGAACAAAAACGACGCGGCGCAAGAAAGAAACCCGGCAGAGGAGAAGAAAGAAAATGATTCACTGGGCGTCACGCTCTCCGGCCTGCTAAACGTTCTTGACGGTTTTCATGCGCCGGATGGTGTGCTGTTCGTGATGACCAGCAACCACATCGAGGCTCTCGATCCTGCGTTGCTGCGTCCCGGCCGAATCGACTATCGCCTGTTTCTGGGCCCTGCGACGGACGAGCAGAAAATCGAACTCTACCGCCGCTTCTTCCCCGGGCAGCCGGAAGTCGAAGCCGCCGCTTTCGTTCAGTTTCATGCAGCGGTGCAGACCATGGCGGAGTTCCAGGGATTGTTGTTGAAGCACGAAGCTGCTCCGGAGGAAATTCCCTTCGAGCCAAACGTTAAATCCGGAATCACGGAATCCGAGACTCTCGAAGAAGCCGTGATCCGCTAAGCCGGCCGGTGGTGTAGATAAGGGTTACTTCGCTTGTCAACGCGGGAGGTCGCTGGTTCGAGTCCAGCCGCGGGAACTGTTCTGAGACGCACTCGTTGTGTCTCTCGTCATGCCCGTGTAGCTCAGAGGTAGAGCGCCTAACGTCCTTTGTCGCTTGTTCCCCGGCCATAGATTTTGCTGATCCGCGTCGTGTGGATCGCCGCAGCACAGGCAGAGCCTCACCTTGCTAGTAGGACGTGCAGTTCTCGACGCGACCGATACTTGAGTTGCCGGAATTAGGGCTTGGCCCCGGAAAGGAGATCGCATGGCGGAAATGATTTTGTTTTGGGCAGCTGTTGGTTTCCTCGTTCGTACCGTGCGTGTAGTACGCCTGCGCAAGCAGGCGGCGACCGCGAAAACCGATTCGGTTTGTGCTGCATGCATGTACGCTCACATCCAGCACGCCGCGAACGGAACTCGCGCGATCTCCTGCACGTACGGTGGAGGCGTGCGGCCCATGAAACTCGACGTGCTTTACTGCAGCGACTACGTCAACCGCTACGCCGTGCTCCCGGCCCGGACCGTGGGCTTCACCCTGAATCCGGGTCGTGATGCGGAGGCCTCAGGTGAAACCCGCCGCCCGAACGGGCTGGCGGGTAGCCTAAGCGGTTCATCGCCAGCCAGCGCCAAGAACGGAGCTAGTCGTACTCAAAGATTCGACGACTATGTTTCAGGGCGGCTGTCTCGCCCGGGCCAGGACCTGCAGGATGACTGGCGTGGATCTGCCCAAAGCGTATGCAGCGGCGGGCCTCCCCGCCCACCGAGCCAGCCCTGGCAAGATAGATCGTAAAGCGATATATCGTGCCGAAGCCGCGCGAAGCGCGATCTTAGCCGATGACCGACGACCAAGGACCAACGACCAACTAAGGAGGCCCCATGGCCCGACTGAACCTGCTGAACCTTGCTGCGAAACTGCGCACCCACGAGGGCGCGCCTGCCCGCACGATCTCGCCCGAGCTGCAACTGCGCCGCTCGGTCCTCGCCTGCCTGCTCTGGGAGAGCCAGTTTTACGAGGACGGCATCGAGATCGCGGGCCGCATCGCCGAGCTGGTTCCCAAGGTCGAAGCCTCGAAGGTCGCTGCGCTTGCCGTCGAGGCGCGCGAGCAGATGAAGCTTCGTCATGCGCCGCTGCTCCTGGTCCGGGAAATGGCTCGTATTACGACACATCGCGGGCTGGTGGCTGAGACTCTGGAGCGCGTCATCCAGCGTGCCGACGAGCTCGCCGAGTTCGTCGCTATCTATTGGAAGGACGGCCGCGTGCCGCTCTCCAACCAGGTGAAGAAGGGACTGGCCGCGGCCTTCCCCAAGTTCGATGAGTATCAACTCGCCAAGTACGATCGCGGCGGACCCATCAAGCTGCGCGATGTCCTGTTCCTGTGTCACGCGAAGCCGCGTGACGACAAGCAGGCCGCCGTGTGGAAGAAGCTCATCTGGGGACGCCTGGCCTCGCCCGACACGTGGGAGGTTGCGCTGTCCGCGACCGAAGGTCGCGGCAAGCGCGAGGCCTGGGAGCGCCTGCTCGCCGAGAACAAACTCGGCGCGCTCGCGCTGCTGCGCAACCTGCGCAACCTCCGCGACGCCGGCGTGGAGGAGGCTCTGGTGCTCACCGCGCTGCGCGCGATGAACACGCAACGCGTCCTGCCGTTCCGCTTCCTGGCAGCGGCGCGGCACGCGCCGCAGTGGGAGGAGGCACTCGAATACGCGATGCTCTCTTCGATCGCATCGCAGGAGAAGCTTCCGGGCAAGACCGTGCTGCTGGTCGACGTCTCGGGCTCGATGACCGCGGCGCTCTCGCGCCGCTCGGAGATGCAGCGCACCGACGCGGCCTACGGCCTAGCGGTGTTGCTGCGCGAGATCGGCGAGCGCGTGAGTGTATTCAGCTTCTCGGACCGTCTGGTGGAAGTGCCCGCGCGGCGCGGCTTCGCGCTGCGCGATGCGATCGACCAGAGCCAGCCGCACAGCAGCACGCAGCTGGGCAAGGCGGTCGAGCAGCTGAACCGCGAGCGTTACGACCGCCTGATCGTGATCACGGACGAGCAGGCGCACGACACAGTCCCGAAGCCGAAGGGCAAGGGCTATGTCGTGAACGTGGCGAGCTACAAAAACGGTGTGGGCTACGGAGCATGGACTCACATCGACGGCTGGAGCGAGGCGGTGGTCGAGTACGTCCGCGCACTCGAGACACTCGCCTGAGTTAATGCATCGTGATGCGATAGAGACGCGGCGAGCCGCGTCTCTACCACTAGGACGACGTGACGCGTACCGCGGCGAGGGTTGCAGTTGCTTGCCAACGCCTCCTCTGGTTGTGGCCATGGTTCGGCGCTATGTTTCACGTGGAACATAAGTTCGAAAATGGAGAAGTGTTTCACGTGAAACACTTTCTGACTGGCGGTCTGCAAGTGTTCCACGTGGAACAGCCGACCCATTTTGGGCTGCCGACGCGGAGCGATAGATGAAGTTAGAGTTAGATCGATTGGCGAAATATCGGCCGGCAGCCGACTAGCGGGCAAGGACTATTTTGGAACTTACGATGAAGCATATGAAGACTGAACGACTTCCTTTGTATCGGGATGGGCGTGTGTATGACGCCATGAATCGCGCCATGACATCGGATCTGGCTTTTTATTTGTCGGAGGCGAAGGCTGCGAAAGGCTCGGTCCTGGAGTTGGCGTGTGGCACGGGGCGGCTGACGATTCCGATTGCGCAGGGTGGTGTCGAGATCGTGGGATTGGATTCATCGCCATCGATGTTGTCGCATGCACGTGCGAAGGCAGAGGCGGCCAATGTTCGCGTCGAATGGGTGGAGGCAGACTGCCGGAACTTCGAGCTCGGACGGAAATTCGCATTGATTTTTCTGCCGTTCAACTCGATGCAGCATTTGCACGAGCATTCGTCGCTGGAGGCGTTGTTCCGATGCGTGCGGACGCATCTGGCCGAGAAGGGGCGATTTGTCTTTGACGTGTTCAATCCGAGTATTTCAATTCTGAACCGCGATCCAAAGGATCGGCGATTGGAGCGCGAGTTTGAGGATCCGTATTCGGGCGAGAAGGTGAGCCTGGATGTGTCGATGCAATACGACGATGTGAGCCAGGTGAATCGTGTGTTGTGGTATTTCAGCCGCGAGGGTGATCCGGATTTCCGGGTGGAGGAATTGCCAATGCGGTGTTTCTTCCCCCAGGAGTTGGATCTATTGGTGCGATGGGGAGGATTTCAGATTGAGAACAAGTTTGGGAGTTTCGAGCGGAAGGAATTTGCTAGCGGCGATATGAAGCAGGTGATGGTGTGTGAGGTGGATTCACGATCAGGGTGAACCTCAGCGGCTAAAGCCGTATTGCTGCGGGAAGCAGGACGGCCGGGCTGAAGCCCGGCCCCTTCAAAATAGTTTTATCAACGTGGGTCACGAGAGCGATGAGCGAGGCTTGCGCGCGGTGCTGGTTCGCTTTTGCCCGTGGTCACCTTGTATCGAAAGCACGCGGACGCACGCGCCTGCTCTTCATGAGTGCGTGACGGCCTCGACGTCCTGTGCGCCGTGTTGCAGGCGGGCCGTGGGGCTAGGGCGCCCGCGCTCATCGATATGACGGGGCCGGGAAAGTTTTGGGACAGGATTCTGTAAAGAGGCGAGAGCAAGCACGAGGGAGTTAGGCCATGACTGAGAAGACTTACAACGTGATGACTGCCGAGGATGGCGTTCCGATCAAGGCGTGGACCAAGGGCGTGCCTTTGGAGGATGCGGCGCGCGATCAGTTGCTGAACGTGGCGCGGTTGCCGTTCATTTACAAGTGGGTGGCGGCGATGCCGGACGTGCACTGGGGCATCGGTGCCACCGTCGGCAGTGTGATTCCGACGCGGGGCGCGATCATTCCGGCCGCTGTGGGTGTGGACATCGGATGCGGGATGATGGCGGCGGAGACGTCGCTCACAGCGAACGATCTCCCCGACAACCTGCATGGAGTTCGCGAGGCGATTGAGAAGGCAGTCCCGCACGGGCGTACCGGCAATGGCGGCAAGAACGACCGAGGGGCCTGGGCGCACTCGCCCACACATCACGACGATGTTTGGGCGAAGCTGCACGCGGAGTACGAGGCCATTGTTGGCAAGTATCCCAAGCTGGCGCATCCGCAACGGATCAATCACCTCGGGACGTTGGGCACCGGGAACCACTTCATCGAAGTGTGCCTCGATGAGCGCGAGCACGTGTGGTTCCTGCTGCACTCCGGTTCGCGCGGTGTGGGAAACCGGTTCGGAACGTTCTTCATCGAACTGGCGAAGAAGGACATGCGCCAGTGGATGATCAACCTGCCCGATCAGGATCTCGCGTACTTGCCGCAGGGGACCGAGCACTTCGACGACTACGTACGTGCCGTGCACTGGGCACAGGATTACGCGCTCATGAACCGTCAGCTGATGATGCAGAACATTATTAGCGCGGTGCGTGGGTCGGGGCTAGTGCGCGAGTTTGCGGTGGGTTCAACGGACGAGACGCCCGCCGTCCCAACGAAAACTGGCAGAACTGGTTTCGCTCAAACGGCAACGCCAGGAGAGTTCCCGACCCTGGTGAGCTGCCATCACAACTACGTGACCTGGGAGCATCACTACGGTGAGAACGTGCTTGTTACACGGAAGGGTGCGGTGCGAGCACGCGAAGGAGACCTGGGGATTATCCCGGGAAGCATGGGAGCACGTTCGTACATCGTGCGTGGCAAGGGGAATCCGGAGAGTTTCATGAGCTGCAGTCATGGAGCGGGCCGGGCCATGTCGCGCGCGGAGGCGAAGCGGCGCTTCACGGTGGCCGATCACGCGGCGGCGACCGCAGGAGTGGAATGCCGCAAGGACGCGGATGTAATCGATGAAACGCCGATGGCGTACAAGTCGATCGACGCGGTGATGGAAGCGCAGAAGGATCTGGTGGACGTCGTGCACACGCTACGGCAG
>AR_comb_assmDRAFT_11110559_pt1 | contig 11867 bp, 7 predicted proteins | sample ArasoioldDNA_FD_10543 | JGI IMG/M metagenome (IMG submission 10543) | reverse complement strand
GTGTGGGCTCGCGGTTATCGCGCTGGCCATCGCGGAAGGCGCGTACAACCAACGCTTCCCTCGACCGGCGGCGTGGGACATCTTCGAGCGCCCGGCCCCCTATGTCCGCGTGCTTCGCAAGGAGGCGCTGATGCAGCGAGTGTTCGTCTTTGGCAGGCCATCGGCGAACCTCAACGAGGCGTTTCGCATTGCCGGGATCGACTCGTTGATGGCATTCAATCCGCCGCGGATGTTCGAGCTCTATCACCGCTATTCCGGCGCACCGCGCGAGGTGTTCTTGAGAGAAGCCACCACGCTGCCACCCGAACTCGTGCTCGATCGCGCGAACGTGTCGTTCGTCTCAACCTGGACGGCTCTGGACGCGGTTATGGCCGACGCGACCGCGCGAGGCTACGAGCGACGCTTTGATGATGGACTGGCTACGTTGTTCAAGCGGCGGACACTACCCAGGTTCTTCTTCTCGAGCGAGTACCGCGTCATGCCTGCACCGGCGGTCCTGGAGGCCGTGGCGACCGTACCATCACGCGAAATACTGCTCGAACAGGATCCCGGCGTAGCTCAGTCTCGAAATGAGACTGATGATCCGGCGGTCGAAATTGAGGACTACGGCCTGAACTCACACACCGTAATCGTGAACGCGGCGCGGCCCGGCCTCATTTACGCCGCTGAAAGCCACTTCGACGGCTGGTCAGCCACCGTCAATGGCCATCCAACGGCGTTGCTGCCGGCCAATTACGCGTTTCGAGCCGTCGCCGTGCAGGCTGGCCGCTCGAGAATCGAATTCAGATATCGTCCACCAGGGTTGACGGCGGGGCTCATCATCTCGATCGTGAGCGCCGGGTTGCTCATCGCGATGGCCAGGAAGGGCCGATAACCCTCCAGCGTGCGGACGCTCCAAACGAGCCTGCCTGTGACCTACGCGTCTGGGACGCAGCAGCGACTGCACGTGAGGTGTTCGACGCCCTCACCGGTGATCACCTAAGCGCCGTCGAAATCACGGCGTACGCGCCTTGTAACTGTCGATCGCGAGGGAGATCGCCGCTGCCCCGCCGGCCGTGAGTACCGCGGCATGCGCACCCGCGACCGAGCTGTTAGTGCGAACCGGCGGTATGCCCTTGGCGCGTGCGCTGCAGCGCGACGCCCGCCAGGATCAGCTGCTGTGTTTTGCCTGCGAGACGTAGGCGTGAGCCCTAACCGAGCTCTTGTTCGGACTGTGCAACCGCGGGAGCAGAGGCTTCGTTCCCAGCCTGCTGGCCACCATTATCAATTGCGTCGCGGCCGTCGTGCTGCATCACTGCGACCAATTGCTGGAGTCGATGCGTTTCGAGCCGCGCCGACAGGAGTTTGCGCGTCAGCTCGCGAACCCGAGAGTCGACGGTCTCGCGCGCACGCTGTTCTGTGCGAATCGCGCCTATCGTCAGCCGCAACGCGGCAACGACCTGCGCATGAAACTGATGCTGCTGGAACCAGAGCGGCCGAAGGACGCGGAAGAGCGCGCGCTGGGTGAACAATCGAAGGCCCTTGAGCGATCGCCCTTCCGCGCTGAGCCGCAGCGTCGAGGTTTCGGCCAGCGGAGCCAGCATTGACTCGAGCTCGTCTACGCTGACCGGCGGTGCCATGCCTGGAAGCGCGCCGGTCGTCGCGGTCTCCGACGGGCGAGGCAGGCCCACGACACGGCTCCGGCGCTCGCGTCGGATCGCCTCCACGCGTGCAAAGATCGCGCGCGCCGACGCCTGACGGTTATGGCGCTCGAGCACATCCTGCTGCCCTTGGCGTGCACGGCGCGCGGCCTGGTCAGGTCGCTCGACTACTTCTCGCAGATACGCGGCCGCCTGATCGAGGTTGGGATCGGCCCATGACGCGCTCGTCGGGTACGGATCACATCCGGGTGGCACGGGCGTTCGAACATAGTCGACCATATAGCTGTTCTCCGGCGTCATGAAATGCAGATTGCCCGAGTACGCCGTCGCCACAACCGGCTTGCCGAGCGCCATGGCTTCGGCCATGGTGAGGCCGAGCCCCTCCGACCGGTGCAGCGAGACATAACAGTCACAGGCCCCGAGAAGCGCGTTCTTTTCCTCGTCGCTGTAGTAGCTGTCGACAATTCTGACGTCGCGCCGATTGCCAACGGCCGCGCGAAGCCGCTCGAGCTCAGCGAGCCGCAGGTTGCCGTTGATGCTCTTGAGGACGAGCAGCGGTCCCTCTTCAGGCGCGAACGCCCTCGTGAAGGCATCGATGAGGCCGCGTGGATTCTTGCGCTCGACGATGCTCAGAAAGTCGAAGACCAGGAGAAAGATGAAGCGCTCTGGAAGGCCGAGCGTGGCGCGCGTGAGGTGCGGCGAGTACTGGGGTACAGGCACAGGCAGCGGAATCGTGTACACGGGCCTGGCGTTCATCGACCGCACCGCTCCCGCGATGAAGTCCGTCGCGGTCCACACTTCATCGACGACGTCGAACGCGGGACGCATGGCGTCAGGGAATTCCTCGACCTCCCAGAACCAGTAGCCGGCGGTGTGCCTGCCGGCAAAGAACGCCTGGCCGGCATCGCGGGCGAACCGCGGCGTGCTGTCGGCGTTCACGCATAGCACATTGATGTCGTAGGAAACGCCGTCGGGTGTCCGCTCGATGAAGGGATACGACTGCCGATTGAGCGTCGCCTCGCAGACGGTCGTCGAGTACGGGATGCCGGCGATGTCAATCGCATGAGTCAGCTGCCGCGCCGCCTCGCCGATACCAAGCTCGGCGCGGAAATAGCCCGCGACATTGAGACCCTCGCGCAGCTCCCGGGTACTCCCGGCGCCTGACGCGGCCGGTTCGATTTGCAGGCGCTCAGGAAAGACCTCGACGGGCATTGGCTCGAGGTGCATTCCATCACTCCAGACCCACTCGGAGAAGCGCGCCGCGTCGGCGCCGAAGATGTCGGGAAAGTGCACGTGCAAATCGACGCGGTCGCGGTAAAGGGAGTAGAGGTAACGAGACACGCGCCTCGGACCGTCCTCGGCCGGCGCGTTGAGCCAATCGAGGAAGGCATGCGGGTTGGCGTCGTCAAAAGGGGCCGGCGGCTCCGGGCATTGGCCGAGTTCGGCGGACCGCAGGCCACTCCAATAGACCCGCCGCATCCGCGAAGTTACCGGCACTCCACACGGCAGCTGCCCCCAGCCATACGGCGGCCTGCAGTCGGAGTGGATCCCCGCCGCCTCGAGGCTGATCAGGTAGTCCTTGCAAAGTTCGGCAATCGCGGGGCGTTCGCTCAGCAGCACGCGCGGCCGATCGCCCTGATGCTTGCTGAGCAGCCAGGGCCGGCGCGAATCGAAGCCGCTGAAGTGGAAGAACCTCAGCGGCACCCCGTCGACGAGCGGCCAATCGCCGTCGAGAGTGACGTCGCGGGCGTGGAGATTCCAGTACGCGACGTTGTACCCGGGATCCTTGAGAATGTGGTGGTCGAAGAACGACGGCGCGAAATCCACCCACCGTTGATCGGTGAACATCATTCGCGGAACGTCGACCAGAGCCTCACGTCTCGTTCGCTGCCACCACCAGTCCAAAAACGGGCGCGACGATTGGCCGACCGCGATGAACCCGAGGTTGTAGACGCCGACGGCAAGCACGAAAAACGGGTCGATGTCGCGTTCGTCGTCCGGATAGGGCCGCGTTGAATGCGGAGTGAGTACGATGCTGTGTGCGGCGGCAAGATCGGCAACGGGCTGGAGCGAGGCAAAAATTCGGATGTCGGGGTCGAGGTAGATGACTTCGCGCCCGCTGTCGTCGAGCAGGCGCCGGAGCAGGAGCGGCTTGACCGCCGTAGCAAGCTCCGTGACGTTGTAGATGCCGGCCAGACGGCCGATCTCGGCCGAGTCGAGACCGATGTCGCTCAGCCTGAGCCACAGGACTCGGTGGTCAACGGGCGGGTTCGGCGCAAACCCTCGCCGCTCGTCATCGACAATCAGGATCGTGAACCGGCCGTTAGGATGATGCGCCAGAAAAGAGTCGGCGAGCACCTTCGCGAACGGAAAGTAGTTACACGCTATGATTGTGCACGCGTTCAACATGGGTGGCGGCCGGGCGACAACCTCCTAGTGTGGCCTACGCCTTCGCTGGGACGCAAGGCACTCATGTGAACGCGCCGTTGATCGAATTGCCTCTTCCCCCGCTGGAGTTCCGGCACTTGGTCGGCCCAACCAAACCCGAAGACTTCGACACGCCTGTCGCCCGGCACATTTTCGAGCAGCTTCCGCAGCACGCCTTCGACTTCGTGTTCGACTACGGCTGCGGCTGCGGGCGGCTCGCCCGACAATTGCTGCAGACAGGACCCCGTCCGCGGCGGTATCTGGGCATCGATCCGCACATGGGGATGGTCGACTGGTGCCGGTTCAATATCACGCCGCGCGCAGCGGAATTCGAGTTCCGTCATCATGACGTGTTCCAGGAGTTCATGAATCCTGATGGCACGTTCGAGCAGCTGCCGCTGCCTCCGGAGGACGGCACGGTCAGCCTCTTTCTGGCCTGGTCGGTATTCACACATCTGTTGCAGCCGGACGCGGAGTTCTACTTACGTGAAATCTCACGAGTGCTGAGGCCTGACGGCGTGGCGGTAACGACATGGTTCCTGTTCGACAAAGGGGACTTCCCGATGATGCAGGACTTCCAGAATGCCCTCTACATCAGCGACTTCGATCCGACCAATGCCGTGATCTTCGACGAGAGGTGGCTGGCCCGGACGCTGGAGGCGGCCGGGCTCACGGTCGATTGCCGGACGGCGCCTGCGGTCCGCGGATACCAGTGGACCATCCACATCCGGAGGCAGCCCTGATGCCGGCCCCGGTGGGACCTGGTCGGGCGACGCGCGCGCTCGGACGGGAAACTGGTTACAAGTCGAAAACGCTCTACGCGTTCCGCGCGGTCGTGGTGCCACAGGGGCAGTCGCGCGTCGAGTTCAGCTACTGGCCCTCGGGGCTGACGTCCGGGTTGTGGTCATCCGGGGTGAGCGCGCTTATCGTGCTTGGTCTTGCAGTCGCCCGCAAACGCTCGGCGCGCGGCACGACGAACACCTCGTGGCCTGAGCGCCGCCGAGCTACGTCCGAGCCGAGAGCCTGGCTTCGTGTTCGTGCGTCCGGAACCACTCGTACGCGGACTCGAGGCCTTCCCTGAGCCCAATCCGATGACGCCATCCCAGGCCGTGCAGTCGACTCACGTCGAGCAGCTTGCGCGGCGTGCCGTCAGGCTTCGAGCGGTCGAACTCAATCGCCACACCGGGAGCGACGATGTCGCGGATGTTCTCTGCGAGCTCCTGAATCGACAGATCCTCCCCCGTGCCGACGTTGATGTGCTCGTCCTGGTCGTAGTGCTCCATCAGGAACAGACACGCGTCGGCCAGATCGTCGACGTGCAGAAGCTCGCGCCTGGGCCTGCCGCTTCCCCACACGATGGCCGTACCCGCCCCTGCCAGCTTCGCCTCGTGAAACTTCCGCATCAGCGCCGGGACGACATGCGACCCGGTCGGATCGAAGTTGTCTCCGGGGCCGTAGAGGTTCGTCGGCATCGCCGCGATGAAGTCGCACCCGTATTGCCGGCGGTACGCCTGGCAGAGCCGGATGCCGGAAATTTTGGCCATGGCGTAGGGTTCGTTGGTCGGCTCGAGCGGGCCGCTGAGGAGGTACTGCTCGAGAATCGGTTGCGGGCAGTCTCTGGGGTACACGCAGGAGCTCCCGAGGTAAACGAGCCGCTTAGCACCATGCCGTCTGCTGGCTTCCACGACCGTGGCGTGGATCATCAGATTGTCGTAGATGAACTCCGCGGGGCGCGTGCAGTTCGCCAGAATCCCCCCGACCGTACCAGCGACCAGAAAGACGTACTCGGGCCTATTGGCCTTGAACCAGTAGTTCACCGCCGCCTGGTCGCGGAGATCGAGCTGGTCACGCGTCGCGCCGAGGATGCTGGAGAACCCGGCGTCGGCTAGGCGTCGCATGAGGGCCGAGCCAACCAGACCGCGGTGGCCGGCGACATAGATTCCTGCCGAGCGATCGAGGGTGTGTGCAGGCACGCTGAGATTTTACGCTCGTTCGCAGAAATGCGGCCGACGGCGGCGATGTGAGGAGACTTACTTCTTACTGCGGGTCGCGCAGATGTGCGAAAGCCGTACAAAGGGCGCACCGCGTGTCGGAATCTATGTCACGTATCTGATCCACCGAAGACGCCCGCCCGCGGCAGGCGCGACGTTGCCGTTGAAAAGATCTATGCGGAGCTGTTCGATGACGTCCCGCCACAGCGGGTGCTTGCCAATCGGAAACCGTAGAATCTGCCAGTGACGGCCTGGCCGGAACGGGACGTGCACAGAGCGTTCCTCTGAGAACGCCTCGCGGTTCCCGCGCCAGTAGATTGAGCAGTGGTCGCCCGTATCCCCCTGCACGCACGTCCAGATCTCGTCCGTCGACATGGCACGCAACGGAGTCGGTTGCAGTTCCATATTGAAGTCGTCGGTGCCTGCGGATATGAGTACGGTTCCTTCGACGACCTGGACGGTGCCGTTAAAGGCACGCTCCGGATGACCGGGGATCTCCGACGCCCGTGGAGGGTCGCCCGAGGCCTCGTAGCCGTTTTCGACCATGAGATCCCAGAGTTGGGTCTCCAGACAGGTCCGAACGACATCGGAGAGTGGCTCACGCTTCCAGCGGCCGACCGACGCGCTGACGTCGCCGCTGGTACGATGTGAATCGAGGTATTCGGAGGGAGCCTCCGCCGGCACGAGCGGAAAGCCGAGAAAGGTGCTCAGCCGAGCTGTGCTGGGTCCGGGTTCCTGCACCATATCCTCATATCGAAGAAATATGGCGTCGGTTCGGGTACGGTCCGCACGGGCATTCTCCGCGAACGACAGCCACCTGTGTGCCGTGTGACGGGCGGCATCCAGCTCAGAGTTCCCGTCGCCGATTCCGAATCCTACTGCGCCGCGGACGCGGACGAAATCGCGGGCCGATAGAAAGACATCCCTCGGATCACGGACTAGATTGATGGTCCGGCAGGGCACATCATCTCTGATGACCGCTGGGAGCCAGTCGGGTACTTTCTCCGCGTAGTGCGTGAGGCGGTCGTTCGTGACTCGCGCGGATGCTGAGAACGCCCGCCACAGCGCATGAAAACAGTCTGATGAGGAAGGCATCAACGCTCGTTCCACGGGTTCCGGTGCACACCAGGGTACGGAGCCGAAGCGGTCATCGTCATAGTCCGTCAGCTGCACAGAATTGACGTGAAGAGACGGCCCAGCGCGGCCAGTCAATAGGCAGAACTTGGCCAAATAAGTCAGGTACCGGTTCTCGAATGGGTACCGCCGTTCAAATGCGACTCTTGGATCGGTTGCAAGGAGCGCCATCAACGCCGTCGTTCCACTACGGCCGTAACTCGAAACGAGAACAGGCGTCAGCGTCACTGGCACGATGCTGTGGCAACGAGGGCCAAGGACACGCCCGCCGGATGGAGTAGAATGCGCACTCTGATCAGTTCAGCAGCAGCCGCCATCGCAATCGCCTTCCCCCCCTGATGTCGCCATTGCTCGATCCGCCTGTCGCAGCGGTCGCCACGCGAACCCCGTCGACACAATTGGCGCGAAGCGTGCTGTGGGGCTGCATCGTAGCACCTCCACTCTTCCTGCTGGTGGCGGTTCAACACGGCGCCGTGACGCACCCATTCTGGGACTACTGCCGGTTGATACCGTACTTCGACCAGCTGCACAACGGCACGCTGTCGTTCTCAGATCTTTTCGTGGCACATAATCAGAACAGGCCCGCCACCTGGCGGGTGCTCATACTCGCCAATGCATGGCTCACCGGCTGGGACATCCGATCTGAATACGTTTACTTAATGATAGCGCTGATCGGCGCATTCCTCATGCAGGTGTTGTTGCTGCGGCGGTGTTGCGCCAGCTGTTCGCACCTACGGCAGCTCGCGCTGGTTGCACTGTTGTCAATCGTGAGCTTTTCCCCGACCGCCCACAACAATCACTGGTGGTCCATGTTGATTCAATTCGACATGGGCCACCTGTTCATCGTCACGGCATTCACGCTCGTGGCGTGGCGTGAGAACCAGTGGCGTGACCACGTGCTCGCCGCTCTCGTCTGTTGGCTGGCAACGTACACGGTCACAAACGGCCTGGTCGCCTTCGTGGCCTGTGCCGTCGTGGCGCAGGTGTTCTTTCCCACACCTCAGCGCGTGCACAGGCTCACGCTGTTCTGGGCCGCCAATATCGCGCTCGTGCTCGTCCTCTATGTCCCCGGTTTGCCAGACATTCACCGCGGCCTGCCGTGGCCCGGTCGGTGGTTGGCCTTCACGCTCGCGTATATCGGATCACCGGCAGCTGGTCTAATTTGGTTCCCGTTTGACTCGCAGTTCGATCTTCCACACGCGACATCCGTCACGGCGAGAAATGCCGTGGCTGGCTTCATCCTCGTGGCGATGCTGGCGAGCAAGGGATACAGCTTGATTCGCGCACGAGAGCGATCGCCCGCGGCACGAGCATTTTCGGCCTTCGCGCTCTTTGCACTGGGTTCGGCAGTGTTGACCGGCCTGGGACGGGCGCAGTTCGGGGAAGACGGCGTTGCCAATGCCAATGCCAGCCGTTTCGTCCTGTTTGGATCGTACGCGCTGTACGCTTGCCTGTACGATGCGACTAGGGTTGCGGCTTCGCGATCGGCGATCGATTCAGGCTCGAACGTACGCGCTCTGCCAACTGTCGCTGGGCTGCTCCTGCTGGGCTGTGCAACAGTCACCTACGCCCGCTCGTGGAAAGTGTACGGGCAAGCGCGACACTTCGACCAACTGCTGGAAATGGCCTACGCAGCGGTCCCGAACGAGAGCCCGTTCGACCATCTGATCTATCCGATTCGGGAAGAGATTCCCGGCTATAAGGCGACACTGAGACGACTTCGAGTCGGACCTTATCGTGATGCGCCGGATGATCACACACTTCAGCGCTTGGCGAAGACCAAACTGGTGGACGAATTCGGTATCAGCGGACTCCGCGCCGGGAACGATGGGTTGATTCTGTTCGCGCACCCACACTCCAGGTTTTCGATCGACGTGTCCCGTGCAGTCGCGATCCACTTTCGCTATGGCGTGCTGCCCAATGCTGTCACCGCGATACCACCGACCGACGGCGTTGAATTTCGTGTGCTCGTGCGAGACGCCAGCAGCGAGGGAGTCCTCTGGTCGAGCATCTGGCGTCCGGTGCCAGGAACGCCAAGCGAGCAACAGGTGACGGTGGCGTTGCCCGGAACCGACTTCTCAGGCACGCTCATCTTCGAGACACTCACGGCGGGACGCTACGAAAATGACTGGGCGTACTGGGCCGATCTGGTGATGTCGGAAAGCCGCTGAGGTGCACATGCCTGAGTATGGACTCGGCGTGACGCAGGTAGCCTTCGTGCGGCCGACGCAGGAGATACGGCTGCGGTGTCCCGCGCGCGGATGGCTTCAACCACAGAGTTTTGCATGCGCCTGATGGTGGCCCACTGCGAGTCATCGTTATATGCGCTCTCGTTCGCACGCAGAACCGCGTCGATGAGCCGCTCGACGAGAGGTCGATCGTTCTCGATGTGAATCCTCTTCGTCACACCAAGCACAAGGTCCGTCATCTCGGACCTCTCACTCGCGGGCACGGGCCTCACAGGCTCGCGGTGCGATTCCGTGGTCGCCACCGTCCACCCGATTCCCTGCTGGACGACCCGAGACAGGTTGCCGCCGCTAGGGCATTGCGCGAACCGTGTCGAGGTCGCGCTTGTCGGTTGTCGACGGGGACGACGATGAGACGTTAGCGGATGGAGTAGAGCTCCTCTACGTAACCACGGCGAAGCCAATACGGCATGCGGTAGAAGCGCTGAAATCCCACTTCGCCGGTGAGCAGCGTGGAGACGTTTAGGTGCTTCGCCTCGCTCGTCTTCGCATGCTCGACCTCATGGTTGATGCTGAGGAAGTACTTCGTCGTCGTGCGCCGGATCTGTGCGAGGTAGTCCCGCACGATGGTTTCGTCGATCTCGGGGAACGAGTCCTGGTTCAACGCCAGCGTGAACGCCTTGTCGCGCTCGCGGCGGCAGCTCTCGCCGGTCTTGATCTTCACTGCGTTCGGCTTCTCCGGCTCGCCTTCGAGGCAGACGGCGTCGTCGCCGAGCGCGGCGATGAGGAAGTAGGCGGAGACGGCATTGACGATCGGTAGATCGTAGAGTGTGTAATCCTTGCGCCCAAAACGGTGCAGATAGAGCGCGATGAGTCCGATGCCGCCCCCGTATTCGCTGATCGCATCGCCCGGCTCAGTCAGATCGCGCGCCCGCACGGCGGTGTAAAGCGCGTTGATGTGCCGGTAATGAAGGGCGCTACCGTCGAGCGCAATCCCGGACACCGGCATGATCCCGACCGGCGGCCGAATGCTGATCCCGAGCTTGTCTTCGATACGCGCGACTACGTCGGCCGGCCGTCGCTGAATGTTCTCTCCCCAGTTTCCGTTTTCGCCCTGCTCCGGGTTTTCGGCTGGCAAAACCGATAGCGCTTCCCCAAGGCTCACGAGCTGATCGAAGTACGAATACGCGATCATCCGCTCGTCGCGGTCCCAGTGGTTGAAGCCGTCGACGCCTGTCGTGATGCCACCGAACCAGGTGTAGTCGGCGCCGAAGCTCGAGAACATCTTCGCGAGCGTCCCGGTTTCTCCCGCAATCAGGGCGTCGATGAGGCTCGTCAGGTGACCGACGACGATGCCGGTCCAGAGATCGGGCGCCGATGTGTGCTTGTCCTGGAGCGCAGCCGCGACTCGATACGCCGAAACGATCCGCGCGCACGCTGCCTCGCTGTTTCTGGTGACGACACCCGGGTGGTGCCCCAGCGTCAACGGTGGCAGTTCCACGACCGGGTGTTGGTTCGATAGGCGATGCACGGGTGAATGGACGAAATGAGCTCTGCGAGGGCCGCCCTCTCCAGCGCCGCGGTGAGTCCCAGGCACTGGTGCAGCGACAAGTTTATCAAATCAAGATGCCGTTGCTCCTGCATGCGCGTGAGGGCCTTTGACCAGATCACGCGCCCGGGGAACGAACAGACTTGCGCGCAACGAGTGTACGAGCTCTTGACGCGGGCTGGCCGGCCCCGAACACGCTGTCACCGCCTGGATTCTCTCTGGAGGGGGCGGAGACCCGCGTCAGCTGCGCTCGGCGGAACCAGGCCTCGATAGTGGGCCGAATATGCGGCTCAAATACGACGCCCGATTACACATCGGCGTCCGCCCCGTAAGCTCGCCGTCAAGAAGATAGTCCTGATGCGAGACTGGCCGCGGGTTTACTGGACGACCCGAGACAGGCTGCCGCCTGCTCGGGGGTTCTCGATTCGAACGGGATCGCCCTGATGTCGGCTAAGCGACGCGTTGATCGGATCGATCCGGATTGTGGTCACGGTACCCTTCCAGTAGGGATTGGTGAGCATGGGAATCTGGATCACCCGCTTGCGCCCATCCGCGCGCCATGTAAACGCGACTTGCTGCGCCTCGCTGCCCGGCTTCCCATCAACGGCGAAGTATACCGAACCGATCACGTTCCCCTCGTTGCACGTGCCGGATACCTCGAAGGCAAGGAAGCCGACGTTCGAGGCGTTCAACCGGGTGGGAAAGGCGAACTGAGGATCGCTTCCACGAACGAGCGCTGATCCGTCGGCCTGAGGAAGAAGGTCATGAAGCGACGGCGACGAGAGCGCCACTCGGGTGTCACTCAGGGTTGGCGTGACCGGTGGATAGTACGCTGGAATCAGATAGCGGATGAGGATAAAGATGTTGAGGACGGCGAGGCCCACTGCGAGCGCGGCGGCGGCGCCGACACGGCTCGTCCGGCGGGGCAGCGCAGTGGGCC
>AR_comb_assmDRAFT_10835890_pt1 | contig 11867 bp, 18 predicted proteins | sample ArasoioldDNA_FD_10543 | JGI IMG/M metagenome (IMG submission 10543) | reverse complement strand
GTGTTTCCCGAGGCGATGCTCCGGCGCCCGATGCACGAGATCACGGCCTTCGCGCTCGAGCAGTGGCGCATCCAGCGGCGCCGCGCGGGTGTGACCGACAGCACCATCAACCGGGATCTCGATGCGCTCCGCGGCGCCTTCTCGCGCGCGGTCGACTGGCGGCTGCTCGACGAGCACCCGATGCGCGACGTGCGCCGCGCCAAGGTCGATAGTCGCGGCCGCGTGCGCTATCTCAGCCCCGAGGAAGAGACGCGCCTCCGAGACGCGCTCATCGCGCGCGACGTGTCGCGCCGCGACGGGCGCCGCCGCTTCAACCAGTGGCGCGCCGACCGCGGCTACAAGACGCTGCCCGACTACACCGGCTATCCCGATCACCTGCACCCGATGGTGCGCCTGGCGCTCAATACCGGCCTCCGGCGCGGCGAGCTGTTCCACCTGCGCTGGGCCGACGTCGATCTCGGGGCGTCCCGGCTGACGGTGCGCGGGGCGACGGCGAAAAGCCATCTGACGCGCCATGTCCCACTGAACCGCGACGCCGTCGAGACGCTCCGGACGTGGCGATCGCGCCGCGGGGCGGATGACGACGTCTACGTGTTCCCCGGTCCGCAGGGCGAGCCGATGACGACGCTCAAAACCGCGTGGCTGCGTCTGGCGAAGGCGGCGCGCCTCAAGCACTTCACCTTCCACGATCTCCGGCACACCTTCGCCTCGAAGCTCGTGATGGCGGGCGTCGACCTGAACACGGTGCGCGAGCTGCTCGGGCACGCGGACATCAAGATGACGCTCCGCTATGCGCATCTCGCACCCGAGCACAAACAGGCCGCGGTCGATACGCTCGTGGCGGGGCGGTCATGACGCCGGCCGATCGGCCGACCGTGGGCGAAGTCCTCCACGACCTCTGCGAGCAGCGGCGCCTGCTCTATGTCCAGACCCGCAACGGTGTCCATGCGCTCACCGCCTATCACCTGGCGCGCCATTTCCGGGTGCCGATCCCGGAGTGGGTGCTCGCGTATTTCGATCGGGCCATCACCGCGATCCTGGACGATACCGCGCCGCCCGCGCAGGCCTTCGCGCTGGTGCCCGGACAAGGCGCGAAACACGCGCTGAGTCGCGCCACGCGGGAGGAACGCGACCTCGCGATCGTCGCCTTCGTGCTCCACGCGCGCGAGGCGGAGCGGCCGCCGTCCGACGAGTGCATCTTCGCCGACCTCGCCGATCAGTTTGGCCTGTCGCCTGAACGCGTCCGGAACATCTTCTACACGCGCACCGTCCCGCGCCCCACGCCCGCCTGAGCGTCAATACCGCGTGATCGGCGATCACGCGGTATGGCTTGCGTCTCCGGCATCGCCCACAATCGGCGCATGCCTACAAAGAAGACGCCCCACGCGCCCGCCGTCGCCGACCTCGATGAAACGGACGCGGCCCGGTATCTCAACTTCCAGCCCACGACCTTGAAAGCCTGGCGGCGGCTCGGACGCGGCCCCGCGTACTACCGCGTGTATCGGTCGGTGCGCTACCGCCTCGAGGACCTGGACGCGTGGCGGACGGACACGAGCGTGCGCGTCGAGCCGGACCCGGCGCGCGACCGCACGCGGCGCGAGAAAACCGCCGCGCGCGACGCCGCCCGCAAACGCGCGCGCCGCCCGCGGACGCTGGCACCGCCGCAAGAGGACCCGCGATGAAGACGGCGACGGCCCGCGACACGTCCGCGGCGATCGACTGGTCGGCGCTCCTTACGGCGGCGGCGGCCATCGTGGCGAGCTATGACACGCTCGTCACCTTGCGGCAACTGTTCTACCGCCTGGTCGCGGCGCAGCTCCTCCCGAACACGACCAACGCCTACAAGGCGCTGTCGAAGCACACGGCCGTCGCCAGGCGCGCCGGGACCTTCCCGCGGCTGATGGATCGGGGCCGCAGCATTCATCGCTACCCGACGTTCAGGAGTCCGGAGCAGGCGCGGGCGGTTCTCAAGGCGGGGTATCGCCGGGACCGCACCGACGGGCAACCCTGGTCCCTGTACCTCGCCGTCGAGAAGGCCGGCATCGTCGCACAGCTCGAGGACTGGTTCGGCGATCTCGGGATCCCGATTCTGCCGCTCGGCGGCTACTCCTCAGAGTCCTTCGAGTACGCCGTGATGCAGGACGTCAAGGCCACCGGGCGCGACGCGGTCCTGCTCTATGGCGGCGACTTCGATGCGAGCGGGGAAGACATCGATCGGAACTTCGTCACGCAGACCGACTGCTGGGACGAGGTGCGACGTGTCGCGCTCACGCGGACCCAGGTCGCGGAATACGACCTCCCGCCGCAACCCGGCAAGGAATTGGACAGCCGCGCGGCGGGCTTCGTCGCGCGGCATGGCGCGTTGGTGCAGGTCGAACTCGACGCCCTGCCGCCGGACATCTTGCGCGACCTGTTCCACGAGGAGATCGCCGAGTACTGGGACGACGAGGCCTATCAACTGGTGCTCGCGCGGGAAGCGGAGGAACGGGAGGAGTTGTGATGCGCGCGATCAGCATGTTGGTCGGCGTGATCGTGATCATCGCGATCCCCTCGCCTGCACGATCCCAGTGGAGCGTGTTCGATCCGACGAACTACGGCGTCAACACGCAAACCGCGAAGGCGTTGGTCGAGGCGTCGCGGCGGCTCCCGAATCTCCAGCAGTACAGAACGCCCGCGGCCCTGCCGGATCCGCGGATGCAACCACGCAGCGTCGAGGACATTGTGCGCATGGCCTTGCCCGCGCGGTTGCATGCCTTGATGCAAAGCCATCTGAGTACCGTCAATGCCATTACCGACTCAGTCATCGCCGCGCGTCAACGCATCGCGAACGAGGCCATTCTCGATGATGCCGTGAGGCGCGCGATTGGGGATCTGGAACGGGCGGGACTCGGCGCGGGCGGCACGAATCGGATTTTGGATGCGCTCACATCAGCGGCGTTGATCGGACAGAGGCAGCAGGCAATCGCGTCCTCGCTCGCCGCCGTTGTGGCCGAAGACGTTGCACGTCGAGCCGAGCGCGAACGCGATGAAGCAATCCTCACGATGAGACGAGCGGCAATCGCGAGCCAACCGAAAGACTACGGCGACACCGAGTCTTGGAAGCACTGGCAACGGCCGTTCTAACGAGGAGGATGTGATGGGTCGGTATCGCTTGGTAAGGTATGAGGGCAAACGACTGTACGACGTCGGGATTCTGCCGGATGGGACGCTGCTCAATCCCAACAACTACCCCGAGGCGGACGTCCGCGCCGCCGTCCTGGCGGCAGACGTGGGACGACACCAACGACGCCAGGAGGCCGCCGCGCGCGCCGTCGCGACGCGGAAGAGGCGTCGCGAGAAGGCCGTGTACCGCGCGGCCGAAGATCTCAAGGCCAACAAGCTGACGCCTGGTCAGACCTGCCGGATCTGTGGCCGGTGCTTAGGCGACCCCGAGTCCATCGCCCGTGGTATCGGGTCCGAATGTTGGGGGCACGTCCTCGGCGTGCTCAACCTGATCGCGACACGCACTCATCGTGATGCCGATAGTCGCGACATCCCGGTCTGCATGGAGTGCGGAGCTGTGAGCCCACTCGGCGCCTTCGGTATGGAGCTCCATCGGGCGACGTGTTCGCGTTCGCGATCGCGCAGAGACGAAACGAGGGTCTGACGATGCGCACGCTCGTAGGCGTGGTCCTCGTCCTGATCGCGATCGCGGTGAGTCTCTGGATCTGGGAGACGGTCGGGCGCGAGCGCGAGGCGCGCGCGGTGCAACAACTCGAGGAGCGCCGCCGCGAGATCGCCAAGCGCCCGCGAAATTACGGCGACACGGAGAGCTGGAAACACTGGACGCCGCCGCGCTGACATGGATCCCAATACTGATCCCACGATCGCCGTCCTCGCCATCCTCCAGCAGGCGATCGGCAACTTGATCACGACGTCGGAGCCGCAGGTGTTGCGCATCGCGCGCAGCGTCCTCTCGTCGATGATCGTGGTGCACCTCGCCCGGTTCGGGTTGGACTGGCTGATGGGCGAGGCCGGCAACAAATTCCAGCAGCTCACCGACCTGGTGCTGTGGCTCTCCATCGCCGTCTTCGTCCTCACGTTCTACAACGTCCCGATCCCCGGCCTGGGGCTCTCCGCGTCCGCGGTGATTCCTGCGAGCGCCGCCTTCATTGCCGCCATCTTCGAATCGCGCGCGCTGGCGGAGAGTGTGCGCGCCTTCGATGACCTGTACGCCCGGTTCTCGATCTGGTCGATCGGCAGCGTGACTGATGTCGCGCTCTTCACGGTCCTCTCGGTCGTGATTGCCTGCTGCAAGGCCTGTCTCGTGTTGGTGAACGCGTACAGCTTAATCGCGAGCGGAATTTGTCAGGTGCTTGGCCCCTTGTTCATTGCGCTGGGGACGGTCCCGACGTGGGACTGGCTCACGAAGTCCTGGCTCCGCGCGTACATGTCGTACTCGTTCCTCCAAGCGGTGGCCGCCGCGTACATCATGATCGGCGGTCACATGGTGACCACGTTCGTGAACCAGGGTTTGCCCGCGACGATCAGTCAAGACCTCTGGGCCGGGTATCTGATTCAGGCGCTCGTGGTCTTGTTCATCTTCTGCGCCGGGACGATATCGGTGCCCTTTCTGTCGAACAGTTTATTTTCAGGATTTGCGGCGCACGGGCCGAACGTCGGGCCCGCGATCAGCGGCGCGGTGTCGCGCGTCTCGAGCGCGGTCGGGATCGGCCGGTAGTTTCGCATTACAAACTCGGCCCGATGCGCAACGCCGCAGTAAGGTGACTCGCATGATGAAGGAGCAGGGACCGTCTCCCGGTGTCGTCGCTGACTACATCCTCTCGCCGAAAGCCCTGGAAGCGCGGCTCGGGCTGAGCGAGTCCACGATCTTGCGCCTGCGTCAGCGCCGGGATCTCCCCCAACCGCTCCGACTCTCGGGAAACCGCATCGGGTGGCGCGAGGGGGACATCGCGAAATGGCTCGACGCGCGCAGGCGCGCCCAGCGCTAACCGGATCCCTGTACATGAAGATGCCCGTGCAACGGTGGCCCCACCATGCACGGGCGGCAGTACTTGGGAAGGCAGAACGAATGGAGCACCAGCATACCGACTCCCGGCCCCGCGGTGCAAGTGAGGGGATCACGCGTCTGACGCCCGCGCGTATCGCGGCGCTCACGCGGGCGGCGAACACCATCATCGATTTCGAGATCGTCCGCGACGATCTGCGGCGCGACTACCGCGGGCGCGACCGGCGCCGCAAGCTCGCCGCGGCGGAGGCGGACGTGCGGCGCGCCCGCGAGGCGTTCACCGCGCTCGCCGCGCCGGGCGACGAGGCCCCGGTATGACGTCCGCACAGCGCCACGACGCGTGGCGGGCCGAGCACGATCGCTATCTGCGGACGGCGCAGTGGGCGCGACGGCGGGCCGCCGTGCTGCGCCGCGCCGGGTACCGATGCGAGGGCTGCGGGCAGCGTCAAGCCACACAAGTGCATCACCTGCACTACCGCCGGTGGCGGCGCGAGATGCTGTTCGACCTGGTCGCGGTCTGCGAGACGTGCCACCGGCTGATTCACGATCTCGACGCGCCGGAGACGACCGCATGATGACTGACGACGCCTTCGTGTTCGCGCACTTCCGCGGGGCGCGACGCTGCGGCGATGCGTGGGAAGCGCACTGCCCCGCGCACGAGGACCACACACCGAGTCTCTCTATCAAGCACGGCGATACCCAACCGTGGGTCCTGCACTGTCACGCCGGGTGCGACGTGGCCGCCGTGGTGCGCGCGGCGGGCCTCGCGATGACCGACATCCTCGGCCCACGCCCCAACGGCGGCCACGGCGTGCGGCCGCCGACGACCTACGACTATTGCGACGAAGCGGGCACGCTGCTCTATCAGGTGGTGCGCGAGCACGCCCCGAAGAAATTTTGGCAGCGGCGCCCGGACGGCGCGGGCGGCTGGATCCACAAACTCGAGAAGGTGCGGCGCGTGCTCTATCGACTGCCGCAGTTGAAGGGCCAGTCCGTCGTCTACATTCCCGAAGGCGAGAAGGATGTGGATCGCTGCTGGCATCTCGGGCTCGCGGCGACGACGAATGCGGGCGGCGCGGGCAAGTGGCGAGACGACTACGCGGCACACCTGACGGCCGCCGGCGTGGCGTCGGTCATCGTGCTGCCGGACAACGACGATCCCGGCCGCGCGCACGCCGAGGCCGTCGCGCGCAGTTGTCACGCGGCCGGGGTGCGCGTCCAGATCGTCGCGCTGCCGGGGCTCGCGCCCAAGGGGGACGTCAGCGACTGGCTCGACGCGGGACACACGCGCGACGACCTGATCGCCAGCGTCACGGCGACGCCGCGCTGGACTCCCACATCCGCTGCACCCGAACCCCTGTCGACGGCCTGCACGCTGGCGCACGTGGAGAAGACGTTTGCGCACTGGATCCGTGACGACGATCCCATTCCGACGCGCGCACTGTTGGCGGCGTATGTCGCGAATCGCAAGCTTGACGGCGATCCGGTGTGGCTGATGTTGGTCGGCGGCGCGGGTGTCGGTAAGACTGAGCGTCTGATCCCGCTGGCCGTCCTGCCGGACGTGGTGCTCGAATCATCCATCACGGGCCCGGCGGCGTTGCTCTCGGGCACGGGCAAGAAAGAACGCGCCAAAGACGCCACAGGCGGGCTCTTGCGCAAGCTGCCAGCGGGCGGTGGCGTCCTGCTCTTGAAGGACTTCACCAGCATCATTGACATGCATCGGGAGGCGCGGGCCGAAGTGCTGGCCGCACTCCGGGAAGTCTACGACGGCCGGTGGGACCGGAGTGTGGGGGCTGAGGGAGGACGGACGCTGACCTGGACTGGGCATCTCGGGCTTGTGGCGGGCTGCACGACGGCGATCGATACGGCGCACAGCGTGATGTCGGTGATGGGCACGCGCTTCATGTTGATCCGCCTGCACGGCGATCAGGACATTGCGGGGTCCGCCTTTGACCACGTCGGCGAAGAGCGGCCGATGCGAGACGCCCTCCGCGCGGCCGTCCGTGGGCTGCTGGAGCATCTCCCGGGCACGGCCTATGAGAAGGCCGAGGTGCGGGCGCCGATCATTGCCCTGGCCAAGTACGTGGCGCTCGCGCGATCGCCCGTCGATCGCGATAGTCAAGGCGAGATTCGGCTCGTGCTCGACGCGGAAGCGCCGACTCGAATCGTGAAGATGTTGACGCAACTCTGGCGGGCCAGTGGCCTCCTCGGATTAGAGAAGCCGAAGGCGTGGGACCTCGTGCGCCGTGTCGGGTTGGATTCCATTCCGAAGCTACGCCGCTCGATCCTGAACCATCTCGCAATGTCTGTGGTGGCACCGTCCACAACAGACATTGCCGAGTACGTGGAACACCCCAGCCGCACGACTCGGCGCGGGCTGGAGGACTTGGCCGCGCATCAGGTGGTGCGGCGTATCGCTGGCGGCAACGGCAAGGCCGACCGCTGGGAGTTGACTGACCAGACGCGAGGCTGGCTGGGCCTGCTAGCGACCGTGCCAGTTTCGTCGGAACCGGTAGACACCCCTCTTTCGCAAGAGCCTCCTCCTCCTCCCTTAATAAGAACCCAGATCACGAACGACGACATTACTGGCAAGGTTGCCGTGGGCGACAACGGATGAGGCGGATTCGGTGAGGTTCTGTAGCTCGCCTGGCTGCGGCGCCCGAGTCGAACGCGGCATGTGTCCGAGCTGCTTGAAGAAGCGCGATACGCAACAGCCGCATCGCAAGCTGTATGGCAGTGGTCGCTGGAAGAAGCTCTCGCGGTGGTTTCTCGCGCGTCACCCGTGGTGCTCGCCGGGCTATCCACCTGGCGTCCATGCGTCGAGGCCCGTGCTCGCGAGCTGCACGGACCATACGATCTCCGTGCGGCTGCATCCTGAAAGGTTCTTTGATGAGTCCGTACTCGTTCCCAGTTGCGCCGACTGTAACAAGCGGCGCGCGATTGCGACCGAGGGCGGCTTTGGCCGGACGCGCCTGTGAGCGGCCAAGCGTTATATTATCACGCTTGAACGTTTGCTAAGTCGTTACGTATCAATTGTATGGGGGGATATGCTAGAGGCAGAGTCGAAGCGAGTCCATCGAACGCTGGCCCGACCAGACGTCGAATTCCCGGGCTTTCGCGGTGAACGAGGGAGGATGAGGTGGCAGGCATACCCGGACGCGGCGGGCAGAACCGGTTGTCACTGGAGGAGCTCGAGGCGCGGAACACGTTCCGACCGGCGCGGCATCGCTACTTGATCGACGGCGGACCCCCGCCGGTCCGCGCGGACGGGCGGCCGCGGCCGGATCAGCCGGTGCCGGCGGCGCTGCGACGTGTCGCGGTGCGCGGGTTGACGGGGCAGGCGCGGACGGTGGTGCAGGAGACGCTGGCCGCGTATGGCGATTGGACGCGGCCGTTGATCGAAACCTTGCGGCTGTATGCGCTGAGTGCGGCGCGCCTCGCCGATCTCTCGCAGCCATCCGACGCCGCGGAACGGCGGCGGGAACTGCGGACCTACTTGGCGCTGCTGAAGGCGTTGGATTTGGAGCGGCCGTGAGACGGTTACTGCGCGGCCCCGTAGTGCCCCGCCGTCAGCTCGCCGCGTTGTCGGGGTATCAGGTGATCGTCGGCTTCACGGTCATGTGGTCGCCGGTGCTCGATCGCGGACGCAGTCCGTGGCGGTCGTGGACGGACTACCTGCGGGCCTGGCGCGCGGTGCGCGCGGAGTATCGGCAGCGGTATCCGCATCGGCAGGACGCGCCGTTTGCGGCCCGCGCGTCGGCGCTCGCGCGTGATCGGGGCGTCGCCGCGCTGGAGCAGGCGTCGCTCGAGGAGATTCGGTCCTATGGCTGCGAGTGGTAAGGCAATGGCGGACGCGCGGCGCCGCGCGATTCACGAAAGTGCCCACGCGATCGGGTGTATCGCGAAGGGTATGGAACTGCGGTCGGTGTCGCTCGCGGCCGTCAACACCGCGATCCCGCTGATGGACTTGGAGGCCGTGGACGCGATCATCGTGAGTCTCTGCGGGGCGGCCGCGGAGCGGAAGGCGTTCGGCGGCGCGGCGCAGCTCGACGCGAACGACGTCCTCGAAGCGGACGGCATGATCGGCGGGCTCGGACACGGATGGAGCCGGCGGCATTTTGAGCTGGTGGCGGATGGGTTCGTCTCGGACCATTGGCGACTGATTCAGCGGCTCGCCGATCGGCTGCTGCGCGAAGAGTCGCTCACCGGCGACGCCGTTCTGCAACTCGTAAGGGAGACCACATGAGGAGTGTACTTACAGCCGCGCGCGAGGCCGAGGTCTTCGCCTTCGCCGATGCCATTACGGACGGGATCGGGACCGTGACGAATCCGCTCGTCGCCCGCATCGCCTCGCTCGAACGCCGATGCGCCGAGTTGCAAAGCGCGCTGGCGATCTTGCAGGACCGTGCGCTGAGTTACGAACAGATCTGGGATGGGACCCGCGGCTATGCGCGCGGCGCGATGGTGACGTTCAAGTCGACGCTGTGGCACGCGCAGCGCGACATCCAGCCCGGTGAACGACCTGGCGCCAGCGAGGCCGCCTGGAAGCTGATGGTGAAATACCATGACGCGCGCTGATGACGACGCGGCGCACGAGTCGGCGCGGCGCCTGCGGGCGGCGCGGCTCCCGATCTCCGATGACGAGGCGCTCGCGCGGCTCAGGCGGGCGCTGATGGATGGCGTGCGGCCGAACGTGCAGAAGGCCACGACTGACGTCCTCCTCCGGGAGCCCGATCCCGATGTGCAGGATGAGGAGATCGCGGGGATCGAGGCGTTCTACGCCGACTGGATAGAGCGGGCCGTGGCGTGCGTGCGGCGCGCCCTCGACGCCGACTGACATGCTGGCGATCGCGGCGTTCTTCGTCGGGCTCGCGTGCGGCGCCTGGCTCGCGTTCCCGCTCGGCGTGGCGATCGCCGATGCGCACCACGCGCGCCGGAACGCGCCGGAGCCCTGATGCCGTTCCTGTACGTCAAGCCGGCGGCGAGAACCCCGGCCGCGGTCGAAGATGAGGAGCCATTCCAGGTCAGCGACGAACAGCTCATCATGCCGTTCGTGGTCAGCAACGAGGAGCTGCTGGTGTTCGAGGTCACGGACGAATCGTTCGGCTTCGACTACTCGAGGCTCACGCCGACGACGGGTGCATCGTGACTCCGGCGGCGTGTGATCCGGTGCTCCGGATGTGCTTCCAGCGTCCGCGGCTCCGACGCCGCGAAGCGCGGCGCAGTGAGGTCGGGACATCACCCCGAACGGGCGCTGATTCGCGCCGCATGCGCGCTGATTCGCGCGGATTCGTACGCCGTGCGGAAACAGGCGCATTTTCGACGTTATCAAGGTTACCGGCCGTCAACGCGCGTTTCCGGCCTGTTTTCGCGCTGATTACGCGTTTCCGTGTCGTGCCCCACCCTGGAAGGGGTGCCAGTGTTACCTAGCTACGCCGCGCTTCAGCGGCGTCGAAGCCGCAAGCGCTGGAATCCGCTCCGCCGTTGTGACAACTTGCCGCCGGAGTCAGGAGACAGCAGGCGCCGCATGTATACATGCGGATGGATACCAGACGCGCGGTTCACCTTGCACGCGGTGCCACAATCGACCCGCCACGTCGAGAGACAAGCCGCCAACGAAACCGCACGCGCCCACGGGTGAATTGTCACGACGTCGCGACAAGCATCCTGGCGGGCGTCCTCGCCTTGCGCATGAACCGCTGACGACGTTGAGCGCGAAGGTCGCGGTCGAGCAGCGGGACAAGCTCGCGGCGCTTGCGGACCACCGGCATTCGACGATCTCGGATGTCCTCAGAACCATCCTCAGTGAGTCCTTGAAGACGACGGTGCGGTGAGCATCGCGACAAATGTCACAACCCGACCATTAAAGTCCAATGAAACCATTGGTCAACAAGAGCCCTCTGTGACAAATGTCACGGCCTACAAGAAGGCTGGTGAGTGACTGCGGCGTACGCTACATGCGGCGCGGGTGCTGGAGTCGCCGAGGCGCGCGTCCGATAAGTCGGGCGCCGGCCCGTGTTGAAGCACGAAACCGGCACCCTGAACCGTCAGCAGCATGCACTGCCGGCGATCTGCCTGCCATTTTATTTCCCAGCAGTCAGCCCGTCCGGCGTCCAAGGAAAGGACGCGAGATGACCAACATCGTCTGGTAACGACTGACGTCGCACACCGGGCGGCGACGTGTGCGAGCCGTCGCCCGCCCGGGTTTTGACAGTGCACCCCTAATGCACCCCACGCGGCAGACGGCCCGCCCACGGTGTCGGGCCGGTTCTCGCTAACTCGCTGACTGTAAAGGGTTTGTTTGGTGGACGGCGCGAGGCTCGAACTCGCGACCTCCGCATTGCGAATCCGTTCAGGCCGTCTCCCACCCTCGCCGCTCCTCTTCCACCATCACCCCTATTCGCCGGTTTTCCTGGCGTTTTTTGCGAAGTAGTCAGCTATACTGAGAGATGGTCGGCGACGCTCGGCGACCGAAACTGCACCCCTAATGCACCCCCGAGCCAGAGAGAGGGATCGTGAAAGCCACTATCACCGCCGAGTTTTTGAAGACACTCCCCGCGCCGCCGTGTGAGGTGTGGGACACGAAGTTGCCCGGCCTCGTGCTCCGCGTGCGCGAGAGCGGCCGCGCGAGTTGGGTGTTCGTCTATGGCCGCGGCCGCAAGGTGACGCTCGGGCGCGCCGATGCGATTGGCCCGGCGAAAGCGCGCGAGTTGGCCGGTCGCGTCATCGGCGACGTGGCCGATGGCAAAGATCCCCAACTCGAACGCCGGAAGCGACAGACGAGCACGCTCCGCGCCTTCCTCGACGAGAAGTACGCCCCGTGGGTCGCCTCGCAGCATCGCCGCCCCGACGTCATCAC
>AR_comb_assmDRAFT_10233931_pt1 | contig 11867 bp, 11 predicted proteins | sample ArasoioldDNA_FD_10543 | JGI IMG/M metagenome (IMG submission 10543) | reverse complement strand
GTGACTTCACTTCCGGGTGGTACCGCAGTCCTCCGCTGGACCACCAACGAGCCAACTACCGCGGTGGTGCAGCTCGGTGAGTCCGCGACCAAGCTGAAGGAGCAGGCACGAGCGATAGATCCGATCCGTCAGCACAGCGTGGTGCTCACGGGTCTCGACCCGGAGACAACGTACTTGCTGAAGGTGGAGTCCGCGGACGTAGCGGGCAACGAAGTGGTCAGCAAGCTGATCACGTTCGAAACTCCTGAGTGGGGTGTGGCCGATCAGATGACAGCTTCATTCAAACGTGGGATCGTCAAGGGCTCTGCCACCATAGATGAAGCCGACCTGGGCAGCATCACGCTGGCTGGAAGTCGTACGACAGCTCGCAAAGGCATGTTCGTATCTGGCGCCCTGGACGCCCAGGCCATGGTCAATTGGCACGAGGCCTTGTGGCACGCTCAGGTCCCGAGTGGAAGCAAGCTCGTTGTCAGTGTGCGTACGGGCAGCACGCTCGAGCCGAATAAGACCTGGTCAGACTGGAGCACCGTAGCCAGCAAGGGCCAGATCACGGGCAGCTCGCGCTACATCCAGTACAAGCTCGAGATGACCAGCCCAGTCGCAACGGCTGCGCCGATCCTGTACGGCATTGGGTTCAGTAACGACAGTGCCCCGCTGCCACAGGAGCGCGAAGGCCGCTGACCGTTATCCCTCAACGGCGAGTTGTCAAGCATCTCAGCACCAATCCGGTGCTGAGATGCTGCGAGTCGGTGAATCTAAGTGCGCCTGACCCATTTGGAGGACGAGGACAACCACTTCGCCCGGGCCGAGGGATCGTCCACGGCATGCCTTCCAGGTCGGAAGGCCGAAGCTGACCAGCCGCGCGCACGCGGTGGCGCGATCGTCGACGTCATGGTGGACCTACGCCGCGGCTCACCGACCTTCGGCGCCTGGCACGTGTCCCACCTCGATGAGGACAACATGCGATCGGTCTATTTGCCGGGTCGGCTTTGCCCGCGGCTTTCTGCATCCTGTCGGATGTCGCCGACGTGATGCACGAGGAGAGCAAATTACTACAGCGACGGGACCGAGCGAGGATCGCCTGCACCGACCCTGACGTGGCTATCGTGTGGGCCCTTCGTCGAGGTCAACCTTCGTTGAAGAATTTCGGACGTATCACCTGACCACCGCCGGTGACGACGCCTCTGGAATAAGGACAGCCGCGGTCCCACTTCCGTCAGCCGGCACGACCCACACGTCGGATGTGGTCGCCTCTGATCCGGGTCGGGACAGCCCGTAGAGCAGCCGGCTGTCATCGAGCCACTCAACCTGGTCATCGACGCTCCGCGTCTCGGCAAGTAGGGACTCTTTCCCAGTGTGTAGATCCAGCACCGCCAGCCGCCATACCCCCCGCGCGTTGCTGTCCAGGCGTTTCTTGTAAGCGATCTTGTTTCGATCCGGTGACAAGGAGGGGCACTCCGCATCGGTCCGCAGCGAGACCATGCTCCTTGCCTTCAGTGAGCCACGCATTAGCCAAGTCGTCTTTCCGCTCGCAGCAGTCGCGTAAAAAGTGTCGTCATCATCGGCGAACGTCACCCCCCAGAAATTCCGATCGACAGATCGCAGGGGGCGGCCATCGACCGTGCTCTGCCAGGACTCGATGTTGCCGAGGCTTTTGCCATCGCGGCGAATGATCGTCTCGGTCGAGAACGAGGCCTGCGCATAGGAGTGCCCACCAATGAAGGTCGTCGTAGCAACCAGACTCGAATCGGCTGACATCCGAACACGGCTTGGCAGACCGGCAAGCTCGGCGTTACCGACGGGCCGAAGCTGGGCATCCAGCATGGTGATCCCGTACGTCTGCACGACGCCGCGCTTGGCGAAAAGGCAGACACCAGCAGTTCTTGTCGCATACGTCCGCTCGCAGGTCATGCCCAGGCTGGCTCGAGAGCCTTCCGGATGATCAAGAGGGACGGCTGCCAACTGTCCGTAGTGAGCGCCGAGTGCGCTGCTTCGAAACACGATGTGCTGGCCGGCTAGCACGCTGGCCGGGTTCGCGTCCGACTCAGGCACCCCCGTCATGGTCGAGCTGCCTTGTGCGCGGACGTAGATGAAGTAGCCGCCAGCGAGGCCCAGGCATAGCACCGCCGAGATCATGAGCATGATCAATCTGGCGCGTTTCATGCCGGACTACCCGTATGCGAGGTCAGCAGAGGGCGGAGCAGCACCGCGGCAGCCGCGAGGCTCGCGGCTAGTGCCAGAGCCATTACCCAGAGAGCCGTTTCGCGCCCGGTCAGGTACCAGAGCAGACCGAAACCCAGCGAGCAAGCGAATCTGGAAAGTGCCACCACTGTCTGGGCAGCCGCTATCCCACTGGCGCGACTTTCCTCCGGCACCGACTGGGTGGCGAGCGCCGCCAGCACTCCGTCGGTTGCAGCGTAGAAGCTGCCGAGTAGGACGAGTACGACCACCACGGTCCAGGCACCGCCGCCGACGCCGCTCGCTGTGAGGGCATAGACACCGAGCAAGGCCACGTGGCCAATGAGGAAGACGCGGGCCCGTCCCACTCTGTCAGCCACTCGACCGAGCGGAATCGCGAGAATCATGTACGCCGCGCTGGTACCGACGAAAAGCAACGGGAAGTACTTGGTCGCCAGGGATCCAGCATCGGAAAGGCTCAAGTAGATGAACCCATCGCCAATCGTGACGAGGCCAAGTAGACCGGCGACCGCCAGCACCCGACGAAGCGCCGGTTGAGAAAGATCGGAGAGCCGGAGCGCCATCCGCCGCCGCGTGCTCTGGTTGCCGAAGGCTGTCCTTCCACCAGCTGTTCTCAGGTCTGGCACAACGAGAGCGAGCACGACCACCCCGAGAACTGCGAATGCCAGGCTGAAGACGAATACCGCGCGGTAGCCGCCGAGGCCGAGCGGTATCGCGGCGAGCACAGCGAACGCCAAGAGCGGACCAGCGAGCGCTCCTGCGGTGTCCATAGCCCGATGTACGCCGAAGTTGCGACCCAGGTCGGCCGGATCTGATGCCGTTGCGATCAGCGAGTCTCGTGGACCTGTGCGTAGGCCCTTTCCCAGGCGATCGATTGCAATGACCGCAGTGATGCTGGCGAATCCCGTCGCTAGCAGCAGACCGACGCGAGACAGCGCCGACGCGAAATAACCAACAAAAGCAACCCACTTAGGCCGCTTCGTCGAATCAGACCACCAGCCGCCGAGAATGCGGACGGCTGCGGACACCCCCTGATAAATCCCATCGATGAAGCCATATGCCAACGGGCCCATGCCCAGCACGGCCGTGATGTATAGCGGCAGGATCGCCGCGACCGACTCAGATGACACGTCGGTAAGCAGGCTCACTGCTCCGAACGCAAGCACCGCCGGCGGGATCCGACGTCGCCTTGAGCCGTGAGTGCGTTGTTCTCCCTCTGTGCTCGTTGGCACGCTACGAACGGTGACGTACATCTCGATCTCAGGCGGCCTGCTGGCAGAGTCCGGTGCCCTGCCGCTCGAAGGCTCGGCCGCACGTACAGCGGAGATCACTTGACAGTCGCTCACCACATGTACAAGCCCAGCCGACCAACTGTCCTGGATTGCCGACAACGAAACCATGCGGGGGCACATCTCTCGTTACAACAGCACCTGCACCGATGAACGCGTACGGGCCGATAGTCACGCCGCAGACCACCACAACGCCGGCGCCCAAAGTGGCTCCACATTTCACAGTGGTCGTGAGCAGCTCAGCACCGTGGCGCTTGAGGTATGCACGTGGTCGCAGGTCATTGGTGAAGATGACCCCTGGACCTAGGAACACGTCATCATCCACGTGCACGCCCTCAAAGATCATCACCTGGTTCTTGATCGTTACGCGGTCTCCGACGGTGGCGCCGTTCTCCACGAAAGCACCGTCACAGACATTGCAGTCACGGCCGACACGCGCGCCCGGCAGGATGTGGGCGAATGCCCAGACGCGGGTCCCAGGACCGACGTTGTTGCTTTCACACAGCCCCTGTGAATGTACGAAGACACCGTCGAGTGGCAGTGAAGTCGTCGCTGCACCACTGACAGCCGTGCAGTCCGACATAGCGGTGCCCCCCGAGCTCCCTAAACTCCCTAGCCGCGTCACACTTCCGCGACGGGCCCACTCATTCTGCACAGCAGGCCGACACCGTCGCTCAAGATTTCAGACTTGTGTCCAAGTCGAAACAATCCCCTACGACGTGGAGATCACGAGGGAATCAGTTGCCGTTCGCTTCGAGTAGTCGCGAGGGTTGGACTGCGGTTGTAACACCAGCATCTCGTAACGGAAGTCGATCGTGAGCTTCGTAGCCTCGTCCGGCAGTGAAGGCAACACGAAGACTTGCGTGTAGGAGCTGGGAAACGTCACCAGAAAACCCGGATTGACGTCCGCCTTGTCAACGAGAGGGTCAGGAGAGTCCAAGTGTCCGGTGGCATCCGAGACGTCGAGATAAGCCGTGACTCGCGACAGATAAATCTTCCGATCGGCTGAAGCAACGTACCCCGTGGTGCTTTGTTCCTGCAGTGCCCTCATTGACACCTTCAGAGGTTGGGCAACGCCCGGAGTCCACCGTTGGACACGGTTTTGTAACGAATACTTGATTTGGATCTGCGCCGAGCCCGCCTTCAACCTGCGAGTCGCCCGACCCTTCTTCAAGTCATTTCGAGAGGGTTTGTCGGTTGACGGGCTGGACGGCCGCTCGCTAGACGGAACCGCTGTAGGTGTCGCCGGCGCATACGACGTGGGCACTGAGACGGGTTCGCTACCCCCGGCCGAGCAGGCCGCAAGCAGCACGAATGACGCTGCCAGCGCGGCTACTAGCCAACGGGCTCGTCGAGATGCCAAGTTCACTGCCCCCGTGTCCTGAACTCGATGAGCGGGTCGATGCGACCCTGAACAGGCCTCAGCTTAAGTGGGGATTGGTCCCCCGGCTGGGTTTGTCGACAAAGAACGGTCCCGGCGACACAGGCCAATTCGCATCCGAACGCGGGTCCGTCGACGATTAAAGTGTCGACGGATGCAACAACTGGACCCTCGACCAAACGAGTCGCCAGAACAGATGACTACGATCGGCGCGCACACGTGAACCCTGTTGTTGTGATCGGGGCCGGCTTGGCCGGCCTATCGGCCGCGTGTTACCTCATCGGGCGCGGCTACGACGTCACCGTCATCGAGCGCGAAGATGGTCCTGGTGGGCGGGCAGGCGTCCTCCATCGCGATGGATTCAGCTTCGACACCGGACCGACGGTGCTCACGATGCCCGACCTCATCACCGACGCGATCCGTGCTGCCACCGGTGATCCAAACGCCGACCTCAGCGCCATGCTTCCCCTACGCCGTCTCGACCCGGCATACCGAGCATGCTTTGCCGACGGCAGCACGATCAAGGTGCGGTCCGGGCGCGAGGCAATGCGGGACGAGATTGCCCAGAAATGCGGCAGCGTGGACGCCGCTGCCTTCGAGTCGTTCGTCGACTGGCTGCGCCGGCTCTACGTCATCGAGATGCCGAACTTCATCGACCGCAACTTCGACACCCCACTCGACCTGCTGTCCTCGCCGCGGGCTCTTGTCCAACTGCTGCGGCTCGGCGCCTTCGGGCGACTCGGCGCTGCCGTCCGGAGACGGTTCACTGACCCACGCCTCCATCGACTGTTCAGCTTTCAAGCCATGTACGCCGGCCTCGCGCCTGAATCCGCGCTAGCGCTCTACGCCGTAATCACCTACATGGACAGCATTGAGGGCGTGTGGTTCCCCGAAGGCGGAATCCATGCAGTCCCAATGATCATGGCTCAGGTCGCGGAGAAGGCCGGCGTCACATTCCGCTACGGCGATGCGGGGGCGGAGGTGCTGCGCTCGCCACAAGGACGGGTTGCCGGGGTCCGTACGGCATCCGGAGAGCGGATCGTCGCCGATGCCGTGGTGTGCACCACTGATCTGCCCACCGCGTACCAGCAATTGCTGAGTGATCTTCGCCCACCGCGAGCGGCTGGGCACGGCCGTTACTCGCCCTCGGCGGTGGTCTGGCACGTCGGGGTACGCGGACTGCCATCGCCCTCGGCCGCCCACCACAACATCCACTTCGGCACCGAATGGAGTTCCGCGTTCGACGCGCTGCTCAAGCGCGGGGAGCTGATGCCCGACCCGTCACGGCTGGTCACCATCCCCTCCCTCGACGACTCGGATCTTGCACCCGATGGCTGCTCCACGCTCTACGTGCTGGAACCCGTGCCTAACCTGAACGGCGTGATCAACTGGTCGAGCGAAGCAGGGCGACTACGTGATCGTCTGCATGTATTTCTTGCCGAGCAGGGATATCCGACAGACATGATCACCGAGGATTTGATCACTCCGATTGAGTGGCAGGCTCAGGGCATGGCGGCCGGCACACCCTTTGCGTTGGCCCACACCTTCTCTCAGACCGGGCCGTTCCGGCCGTCGAACGTCGAGCGGCGGTTGCCTGGGATGTTCTTCGCCGGCTCCGGAACGGTCCCTGGGGTGGGCGTTCCGATGGTGCTGATCTCGGGCAAACTCGCCGCCAGTCGAGTCGCTGACTACCTACCGGGGCCGAAGCGATGAACGACTGGGTGTCACAGGAAGCCTTGCTGATCCAGGGCTACCGGCAGTGCGCCAAGCTGACCTGGCGCTACGGCACCACTTACTTCTGGGGCGCGGCCTTGCTGCCCAGGCCGCAACGCAAGCACGTCTATGCCGTCTATGCTCTGTGCCGGCTGGCCGACGACATTGTTGATCTTCCCAATGGACAGCACGCCATGCGCCCTGAGCCCGTCGAAGGGCGAAAACCCAGGGCGTCGACAAGCTCAGCCCACAACTCCCACGACTCCAAGGCATCGACAAACTCGGCTCACCTTCATATCGATGGCCCTCCGACAGACCCACTGTCGACCAGCTCCTCCGACATTTCGGTCCGGCTCACGACCTTCGCGGAGTCCTTCCAAACCAGCCTGGCGGAGGGCGGCAGCACGGATCCTGTCATGGCCGCGGTGGTTGACACCGTGATCACTCGCCGCATCGACCCAGAGTGTTTCGACCGCTTCTTCAACGCCATGGCCATGGACCTGACGACGACCTCGTATCAAACCTGGGAAGACCTGCGCGACTACATGGAGGGCTCGGCAGCCGTGATCGGAGAGATGATGCTGCCCGTCCTCGAGCCGACCAGTCAAGCCGCGAAACCCCCTGCGCGGTCTCTAGGATTGGCGTTTCAGCTCACCAACTTCCTGCGCGACATCGACGAAGATCTTGATCGAGGTCGGGTCTACATGCCGCAGGATGATCTTCGGCTTTTCGATGTCGATCTTGAACAACGCGCGGTGACGCGGGAGTGGCGGGCCTTCTTGGCGTACGAGATCGAACGGAACCGGGCGCTGTATTCCTTTGCCGATACGGGGATCGCTATGCTGCCGCCGCGCTCGGCCCGATGCGTCGGGACCGCCCGGGTACTCTACGCGCAGATCCTTGATCAGATCGAACGCAACGGCTACGACGTCTTCTCCAGCCGAGCACGGGTGCCCACCTCGCGCAAGGCCGCAACGGCGGCCCGCATGATGGTGACAGGTCCTCGAGCGCTGAGGAGGCAAGCGGAGGCCTACCAGCGAAGGAGCATGACCGATGTCACGACACTCTGAGGCCAATCGCCTCTCGAGTATTTACCCGGTCATGCAGTGAGGATGACGGATGTCACTCAGGACACGTACTAGCCCGCTGCCGGAGGTCTCGAAGCCGAGCATCCGCTCGCGCATCCCGATTTCGCGTATCCCGCAGCCGCGGGAGGACCGGATGCCTTCGACCTGGCGGCTCGCCAAGCCGGCCCGTATCGCTGCGGCGCTGCGAACATCCCAAACGCAGAACTCCGGCGGCTGGTTCGTCGCAGGCGCCAGCGGTGACATCGGCCGCAAGGAGTCGGTGACGCGCACGATTGCCGGACGCGAGGTGGTCTTCTGGCGCAACTCCACCGGCGAGCTGGTCGCCGGCCCGGGCGCATGCCCGCACCTCGGGGCGCTCTTGGACAAGTGCCCGGTGATGGACGGCACCATGTACTGCCGGTGGCATGGGCTTGCGTTGACCCAGAACGGTGACGCGACCTGGAGCCCTTATCGGGCATACGACGACGGCGTCCTGGTCTGGGTGGGTTTGCCAACTGAGGGCGAGGAAGCGACCGATCGACCTGCCCTCCCGCCACGACCCCCGCTGCCGGACGCCGTCAGCGCCGTGATCGCCAAGCCGGGCATCTGCGAGCCCCAAGACGTGATCGCCAACCGGCTCGATCCTTGGCATGGCTCGTGGTTTCATCCGTACGCCTTCAGCCACCTGGTCGTCGACGACGAGGCCAGCAATGATCATGTACTGGTGGTCGACGTCACCTTCCGGCTGAGCCGGACCTGGGGTGTACCGGTACGTGCCGAGTTCAGCTGCCCGGACACCCGAACGATCGTGATGCACATCACCGAGGGCGAAGGCGCCAGCAGCGTGGTGGAAACCCACGCCACCCCACTCGGGCTGGGCGAGGACGGCCGGCCACGGACCATGGTCACCGAAGCCACGATCGCGTACTCGGACCGGCGCGGATTCCAGGTCGCGCGCTGGCTCTCGCCATTGCTGCGGCCGGGAATTCGGCGCACCGCGCGGAAGCTGTGGATCGACGACCTCGCGTACGCGGAACGCCGCTACGAATTGCGTCAGCGCGGCGAGTTCCCCGGCTAACCTGATCTTGTCAGCAGGCCGCGGAGCACGGGCGCTGCGCGATGCCGGGAGCGCATCGGCACTGTCCAAAGATCATGGCCAGCCACCCTCCAGCCGCTGAGAAGCTGGTTGGCGGCGAGGAAGCCAGTCGTAGCAGCACGCTCCATCAGAGCGACCGGAAAGTCGCACCGAATGCCATCGCCCGCCAGCACAATCCGCGGGTGAGGCGTCGCAACGGTGAGCCGCTGCTCCCACGGATCGGTGCCGTGCAGCGGGCAGTCATTCATGATCAGGAATTCCTCGGCAACGACGCTGGCAGGCTGGAGCTCGGGATAGACCCGATGCAGCTCGGCCAGGAGTTGATCTTTGAGCCGTTGATCAGAAGACTCTTCGACAAGCGCGTACGCGTGCAGCTCGACCACCGAGCCACCATGCGCAGCGGACCAACGACGCGCCCCCTCCTCGAAGCGTTCCAGGACCGAGATATTGTCCAGCGGCCCAAAGCCACTTGTGCCGAGGAAAGCTGGCCGATGGTCTGCCACAAGCCGATTCAGCCACAGCCGCCAGACCGCGAACGGCGGAGCATTGCGCAGCGCACCGACCCGGTCAAGCCACTGCAGATCCGGCATAGCGCAGTCCGTAGCCACCCGACGCGTCGTCGCGGGATCGGTTGCCAAGACGAGGGCAGCATCGATCTCGGTCCCGGATGCCAGGCCCATCCGTGGCATGTGATGACTCGCATCCACCCAAGCGACCGCCTCGCCGGTTCGGACCTCGACCCCGAGACGTTCGAGATAGCGCCGCAGCGGAGACCAGAGGCAAGTGTCATAGTCATCGCGCGGTACGTCGAAGAGCAGCCCCTCCGACGAGCCGAGGAAATAGCTGTGGAACATGGCGACGAGTTCGCCGGCAGCGAAGTCGTCGGGATGGGCGAAAAAGCTGCGGGCGAAGACCTCCAGCGCCAAGTGCCGAGCCTTGGCCGGAAAATGAAGTCGATCAAGGAAAACCGCCGCGCTTTCTCCGTTGTACTGGGAGTACGTGTCCGGAAAGTCGACATCCAGCAGCTCCAGAGCGGCCGGCACATTGACTGCAGCAAGATCACTAAGCTGAAAAGAGGGGCTCTGTACGACGAATGCTGCGAGATTGACCGGCGGCGTACGCGGAATGCCGGCGAAGGAGTCGGTGTGGCCGTCCGCGGAGATCAGCGGGTAGTCGGCCAGAGGTACTAGCGATCGCAGCTCAGGATCGGCGCGCCGTAGCAGAGCGCGGAGGTTGTAGTACTGCCGGAAGAAGGCGTGAAAGCCGCGGCTCATCGTGACGTGATCAACTCCATGGGCAACCGGCCAGGCACGTACTCGACCACCGAGTTGATCATGCGGCTCGATCAAGATCACTCGTACGCCACGTTCGGCCAATCCGACCGCAGCCGCGATCCCGGCAATGCCACCGCCCGCCACCACTACGGGCTCGACTGCGGAGATCACCCGCTGCGAACCGGCTGCGGCTGGATGCCTCACAGCGCGAGCGTCGGCACCCGGCCGCCAGCGGCTGCTAGCTCGCCCGCCGCGCAGAAATGCACGTGCACGTGCGTTCCGGTCACGATGCACACGTTGCAGCGTATGCAGACCGCCAGGAAGGTTTGCGGAGTCAGACCACATTGTGGTTGTGCACTTGTCCATTCGCGCCGCTACTGTGCGGCGCCGGCTTGCGCGCCCGAAAGGTATGCAAGATGCCGCGTTGCCAGCCAGGTACGGTGCGGACCTCGACGTCGGTGAATCCCGCTCGGTACAGCCGGTCGACGAAGGTCTGGATCGAGTCGAAGCGCAGCACGCTCCGCCACAAATAGCGATACAGCCTGGTCCGCCGAGAGATCAGCAAACCGAGCGGAATGATCGCCAGCCAGCACACCGCGCTCCAGACGAGCTGCCCCCAGAGCCCGGACTCAGCAGTTGAATACTCCTGCACAACGAGTACGCCGTCAGCGGCGATCAGATCGAAGAGCCCAGCGAGGGCGCCATCCCGATCACTGACATTGCGGAAAAGATACGCCGCGAGAACTCCGTGGATGGGCCCCTCGATTCCCCACAGCGTACGAGACCAGGCGCTTTCCTCCGCTAGACCGAGCTCGAACCGTACGCCGTCGGGCCACTGCTTGGCGCGCGCCTGGTCGACCATGCCCGTGGAAGCGTCAACACCGACAAGGTTGTAGCGCAGACCCGCCGCCTGGGCAGCTTGCAGGATGGCTCGGGTCGATGCGCCAGACCCGCAACCAAGATCAAGGAGACCGACCGGATGATGCCCGTTTGTGGCCTCTGGATGCGGAAGCCTCTCGATCAGTACGTCGGCAGCTGCCCGCAGATGAGTGTGATATCCCGGGTTCAGCGCCACCATCAGGTCATAACGAGGTGCGACCTCGTCGAAGCTTGCCGCGACGTTCTTCGTCGTGATCATGGTCACTTATCGATTGCCTCCTGGGATGACAGCCTGCGATCCAACCAGCGCCGCCACAGCAGGATAGCGAGCGTGACCATAGCAAATCCGAATCCGAAGTCTTCGATCGGAATGTCCCACGGCGCACGCAGCCCGAGCATCTCGTCAGGGTTGTAGATCACGATCGGATCGGAGAGCTTGGTGAGCCAGCCATCCACCGGGATCTGGAACGCGAAGACGATCACGATGGACCACCAATATTGGGCAGTGCGAAAGATGCCCGACCTGAAATAGACCAGCTCAGCGATCACCACGGCTAGCACCGCACAGCCGGTGAGCACCGTGTATTCAGGCACCGGAGCCTGTCTCGCCGACTCGTGATCTTTGGCGTATCCGATGCAGCACCTGTCCCACGGCTTCATACGTCAGCAAGCCGCAGATCGGCACCACGATGAAGAACACCAGCTCCTCGATAGGCATACCGAAGATCAACTTCAGGCCGGTGGTGAACTCGGGGCTATAGGTCCAGTGATCGCGCAGAATTCCGACTATGTCCCAGATCGAGAAGATGATCACTACTGGGATCAGCGCGAACGCCAAGCCGGCCGCGCGGCGGTAGACGCGAGCACCGAATACAAACTCCAGCGGCAACGTAATCACCAAGCAAGCCGCCATCAACAGCAAGTATTGGTACTGGTCGAGGCGGCCCACTTCGCAACCGTACCGGGCTG
>AR_comb_assmDRAFT_10049612_pt1 | contig 11868 bp, 7 predicted proteins | sample ArasoioldDNA_FD_10543 | JGI IMG/M metagenome (IMG submission 10543) | reverse complement strand
ATTCGCGAAATGATCTTCCTCGGGAAGGAATTCGCGAAGCTCGGCGAAGAGGTGATCTACGACACCATTCGCTTCTACACCATGAGCATCGCCGATTTTCTTGGCGAGTACTTCGAATCGGATCTCATCAAGGCACATCTCTCCGGAAGCGGCATCATCGGCACCGCGCTGGGCGTGTATTCGCCGGGCACCGCCTATGTGCTCCTGCATCACTACATGGGTGATGTCGACGGTTCGATCGGATCGTGGGGTTTCGCGCGGGGCGGCATGGGCGCTGTGTCCAAGGCGATCGCCTCCTGCTTCAAATCGCACGGCGGAGAGATCATCACCGATGCACCCGTGGAGCGCGTGATCGTTCGCAACGGGCGGGTCTCAGGCGTCGCGACAGCGAATGGGAACGAGTACCACGCGAAGATCGTAGTCTCGAATCTCGATCCGAAGCGCACCTTCGGCAAACTGTTCGACGAAAAAGACCTGTCGCCCGAATTCGTGAAGCGTGCGCGTAACTTCAAGATCCGCGGCTCGTCCGGAAAACTCAATATCGCACTCGACGGCTTGCCGGAATTTCCGGCGCTCGGACGCGACAATCCACTGCGCTTCGGCGACATGCATTTCCTCGATTCACTCGAGAAGATGGAGCGCGCGTATGACGACTGGAAGAACGGTACCTGGTCGAAGGAGCCGTACCTGGACCTGCTCATCCCGTCGATGACCGATCCGACGATGGCGCCGCCCGGCAAGCACTTCATGTCGGTGTTCGTGCAGTACGTGCCGCCGAAAATCCATGGACGTGACTGGACGGACCAGGATCGCGACGGCTTCAAGCAAACGGTCCTCGACCAGATCGGACGCTACAGCCCGAACTTCAAGAGCCTGATCCGCCACGTGGAGTGTCGCACGCCACGTGAGCTCGAGAATGAAGTGGGCCTCACCGAAGGCAACATCTTCCAGGGCGAGCTGACGATGGATCAGCTGCTGTTCAACCGGCCGTTCCCCGGGTATGCCCAGTACCGCGGCCCCGTGAAGGGCTTCTACATGTGTGGCTCGGGTACTCACCCGGGTGGTGGCGTGATGGCTGCGCCCGGCGCGAACGCGGCGCGCGAGATCCTGCTCGATCTCGATCGACCAAATCTGGTGCCCGACGGTTGGAGCGATGACTAAGCCATGAGCAACGAGACCCGCACAGTCATCATCGGCGCCGGGCACAACGGTCTCGTGTGTGCCGCTTACCTGGCGAAGGCCGGACGAGATGTACTGGTCGTCGAGGCTTCAAATCGCGTCGGAGGCGCTGCGATCACGCGCGAGTTTGCGCCCGGGTTCCGTGTTTCCGCCTGCGCGCACCTTTCGTATTTGCTCGACGCAAGCATCAGCCGCGAGCTCGGGCTTGCGGAACAGGGGCTCAAGACCGCGCGCGCCGACCTGCGCACAGTGGCCCTCGATTCGAATGGCAATCACCTCGTCCTGCACGGGGGACAAGTGCAGTCGGGCGCTCTGATGGAGCAAGACCGGGCTGCGCTGCGGGATTACCAGGCCCGTATGCTGCGATTTGCGCGCGTTCTCGGGAAGCAGCACAACCGCCGCCCGCCACGACTCCTCGGCGGCGACCGATCGGAGCTTATCGCTGCGGCGGCGCTCGGCCTCGACATCCGCCGGCTGGGACGCGAGCCGATGCGCGAGTTCCTGCGCATCGCCGGCATCAACATCTTCGATGTTCTCGAGGAGACCTTTGAGTCATCCCTGCTCAAGGGCGCTCTCGCATTCGACGCAGTGCTGGGCACAAACCTTGCGCCACGTTCGAACAACTCCGTGCTCGCCCTGCTACATCGGCTGAGTGGTCAGGCAATCGGTGTATCCGGGGGCTTGTCGCTGCCGGAGGGCGGAATGGGCGCAGTGAGCGAAGCGCTCGCGAAAGCGGCGTCAGCGAACGGCGCGACCGTGCGCACCGGTAGCGCGGTGGCACGCATCCTGCTCGAAGGCGATCGCGTGTCGGGGGTTGAGCTCGAGAGCGGAGAGCAGGTCGCAGCGAGCACGGTGATCTCCAATGCGGATCCGGCGCGCACGCTGCTCCAACTGCTCGGCGCTCGCCACCTCGAAACAGGTTTCGTGCACCGTATCCGGCACCTGCGGACGAAGGGAATGGCGGCGAAATTGCACCTCGCGCTCGACGCCCTGCCCTCCTTCGCGGGGCTGCAGCCCGATCTTGCAGGTGAGCGGTTGGTGGTGGCCCCCGATCTTGTGTACCTCGAACACGCGTTCGATCACGCGAAATACGGTGAATGCTCACCGGCTCCGGCACTGGAGATCACGATCCCCAGCATTCATGACCGCTCCCTGGCGCCGGCCGGCAAGCACGTGCTGTCGGCGATCGTGCAGTACGCGCCGTACGATCTGCGCGCCAGCACCGACGCAGCACGAGCAAAGCTTCTCGAAGCCACGCTCACCGTGCTCGAACGATATGCTCCGGGTCTGCGTCGCCAGGTGGTCGCATCCGAATTACTCCTCCCGATCGACATCGAGCGCGAATTCAGGATCACCGGCGGCCATTGGCACCACGGTGAGCTCGCTCTCGACCAGATGCTCATGCTGCGGCCGGTTCCGGGCGCCGCCCAATACGCAATGCCAGTGAACGGTTTGTACCTGTGTGGTGCCGGGTGTCACCCGGGGGGTGGCGTGATGGGCTCCGCGGGTAAGAACGCCGCACAGGCTGTGCTTCGCCAGGAGCGCGCGGCATGAAGCACAAGGAACATTTCCGGACCGCGGTCTATCAGACGCCGTTTCATCCACGCACCTCGGCGCTCAACACGTTGAACGAATGGCATCGGTGGAAGGACTACACGACCGCCGATGCCTACTTCGACGAGGCGCTGGAGTACGCAGCGATCCGTAACGCTTGTGCGGTATTCGATCTCACGCCGATGACGAAGCATCGCATCGCCGGCACCGATGCGCTGCCGTTCTTGAATCGACTGATCACTCGTGATGTCGCCAAGATCAAGCCAGGCAAGGTCGGGTACTGCGTCTGGTGCAACGACGATGGCAAGGTCATCGACGATGGCACGGTGTTTCACCTTCGTGAGGGTGCCTATCGGCTCTGCTCGCAGGAGCGTCAGCTCGAATGGCTGTCGCGCTCAGCTCACGGTTTCGATGTCTCGATCGTCGAGGACACTCACGACGTCGCCGCCCTCGCCCTCCAGGGCCCAACCAGCTGCGCCGTGCTGAAGGCCGTCGGCTGTGTGGGCGTCGAGCGTCTTGCGCCGTTTGGCATCACTTATTTTCCCTTCGCCGGCGGCGAGCTCATGGTCTCGCGCACCGGCTTCACCGGTGATCTCGGCTACGAACTCTGGGTAGAGCCCTCGCAGGCGCTTGAGCTCTGGGACGTGCTGTTCGAGAAGGGGGCGCTTCACGGGATTCGCCCGATGGGCACCCATGCACTGGAAGTGGCGCGCATCGAAGCAGGTTTCATCCAGGCCCAGGTGGATTTCCTCCCAGCCGACCAGGCAATCCATCTGGATCGCACACGTTCTCCGTTCGAGCTCGATCTCGGCCGCCTGGTGGACTTCAGCAAGCCCAACTTCAATGGCCGTCGCGCGTTGCTCGAGGAGCAGCGCCGGGGTTCACGGTATCGCCTGGTGAGGCTGGACGTCGAAGGCAATAAGCCCGCGCGCTCCTCCTACATCTACGATGCACACCGCAACGGCAATGTCGTAGGCACGGTCACGTCCGCGGAATGGTCGCCGTCGGCGAAGTCGAATATCGCGCTCGCCTCGTTGAACATGCCCTGGGGCCGGCCGGGCGATGAGCTGTGGGCGGAAATTTACTACCAGCGCGAGCTCAAGTGGTCGCGCGTGATGGCGCGATGTCGCGTCGTGGAGGGCGTGTTCTTCGATCCTCCGCGCCGCCGCGCCACACCGGCAGGGGACTTCTGACCGCTGCGCGGTTCGGGGCCTGACATGCCTCATCGGCTGGAACCACTACTCCGTCCTCGCTCCGTTGCGGTGCTGGGCGCGACCGAGCGCGCCGGCACAGTGGGCCGCACCGCGGTCGCGAACCTTCTCAAAGGTGGATTCGAGGGTGCCCTCTTCGCGGTCAATCCGCGCTACCAATCCGTGTGTGGAGTAGCCTGCTTTCCTTCCCTTGCCGACCTGCCGCAGCCGGTCGAGCACGTGATCTTTGCAGTCAGCGATGAGCGCATCGAGGCGGCGCTCGACGACGCGTTGGCGCACGGCGCGCGCGCCGCCACGATCATGTCTTCCCTGGTACTCGCGCAGGATCGTGAACCGAATCTTCGCGACCGCGTCCTCGCAAGGATCCGAGCCTCCGGTCTCGTGGTTTGCGGCGCAAACGGCATGGGCTTCTATAACTTCGTCGACGGCGTGTGGGGGTGCGGCTTCGAGACGCGGCAGCACGCGCGTGGCGGAAATGTCGCCTACATCAGCCACTCCGGCTCCGGAATGTGCGGCATCGTCGACAGCGAGGAGCGGATCGACTTCAACTTCGTGGTTTCGACCGGCCAGGAACTGGCTGTCACGATGGATGAGTACCTCGACTTCGTGCTCGACCAGCCGACGACACGCGTCGTGGGTCTGTTCATGGAGACAGCGCGCAATCCTCAGGGGCTGATGCGGGCGTTCGAGAAGGCCCGTGAACGCCGCATACCGATCGTCGCATTGAAGGTGGGTCGCACCGAATTGTCAGCGAAGCTGACCGTATCGCACTCGGGTGCGATTGCGGGTGAGGACGCTGTGTACCAGGCGCTGTTCGATCGCTATGGAGTGCAGCGCGTCGACGACATGGATCAGCTCGCCACGGCACTCATCATGTTCGCGCAACCGCACCCGATCGCCGCGGGTGGCCTGGTGTCGATCCACGACTCCGGTGGCGAGCGACAGTTACTCGTCGATCTGGCACATGATGCCGGAGTTACGCTCCCGCAACTGGCGCCCGTCACGACCGCTCAGCTCACTTCACTTCTCGACCCGGGCCTGCTGCCGATCAACCCTCTCGACGCGTGGAGCACCGGCGGTCCGGGTTATCACGATGCAATGCTGCAGTGCTTTGCAACGCTGATGTGTGATCCCGGCGCGGCGTTTGGTGCGGTGATCCACGATCGCGTCGCCGGCGGTGGCATCCATCAAGGCTACGTGGACTACCTGCGCGCGGGTCACAGCGCGTCGGGCAAGCCGGCTTTTCTGGTTACCAATCGTCAGGGCACGGGCTCCGATGCACAGGTGATCGCGGCGACCCGCGAAGGGTTTCCCGTTCTGGACGGTGTAGCCTCCTTCCTGCGTGGCGCAAAGTGCCTGCTCGAGTACCGTGATTACTCTGCGCGCAGCCGCGTGCGTGTGCCGCAGCTTTCGCAGGCCGCCCTGGCCGCCTGGCGGCCGCGTCTCGCAAGTGGCGTGAAGCTCGACGAAAGCGAGGCCATGAGATTGCTGCGCGAATTCCAGCTACCCGCCAATCCGTGTCGCATCATCCAGCACGAATCGGAGGCACGCACGGCTGCGCGCGAGCTCGGCTATCCGGTGGTTCTCAAGACCGCGATGCCTGGAGTCGACCACAAGTCCGATCGCGACGGCGTGAATCTGAACATCCAGGACGAGGCGACCTTGACCGCGGCCTATCAGAGTCTCGCGCGGCGAATCGGCCCGCGGGCGCTGCTCGCACCAATGATCAGCACGCCAGGGGTAGAGATGCTGCTGGGGATGGTTCACGACGATCAGTTCGGGCCCGTCGTGGTGCTCGGTTTCGGCGGCCTGCACGTCGAAGCCTTGGCCGACGTGGTGTATGCAATGCCGCCCTTCGATGCGGAGGAAGCGCGCAGACTCGTCGACCGCCTGCGGCTTCGCGCCGTGCTCGCGAGCCCACGTCACAAGCGTGCGCTCGCAGTGGATGAATTTTGCAGAACGGCCGCGCAATTCTCCACGGTGGTGGCCGGTCTGGGCGATCAGGTGAGCGAGATCGATCTGAACCCGGTAATCGTCCATGCAGAGGGCTGCGTCATCGTCGATGCGCTCATCGTCGGTCGCCAGCGAGTGGATTTGCCCGAGTCAAGAGCGAGGCTGGCGTAATGAATCTGCAGACACTCGACCAACATGACAAGCGGCGCTGGCAGGCTACGGCGAGTGCCGCGCGCGAGCGTATCGAGACACGCCTCTTCATCGATGGCCAATTCGTGGATGCCGCGAAAGGTGGGCGATTCACGACTGTGAATCCGGCGACGGGCGAAGCGCTCGCCGAGATGTCGGCGGGTACCGCGGAGGACGTCGATCGTGCTGTAGCTGCGGCGCGACGTGCATTCAAAAGCGGCGTCTGGTCGCGAATGGCACCGCGCCAGCGCATGGAGATCCTGTATCGGTTCGCGACGCTGGTGGAACAGCACGCCGAATCACTGGCCGTCCTGGAGACACTCGATATGGGCAAGCCGATCGCGGACGTCATCGCGGTCGACATTCCTTCGGTCGTCGACACGATTCGGTTCATGTCGGAGTGCATCGACAAGATCGACGGTGCTGTCACCAATACGGAAGCCGGCGTCATGCACATGGTGCTGCGCGAGCCCCTCGGCGTCGTCGGTGCGATTTCGCCGTGGAACTACCCGCTGCTGATGGCCGCATGGAAGATTGCGCCGGCGTTGGCGGCCGGCAACACGGTCGTGCTGAAACCCGCCGAACAAGCCCCAATGAGCTGCCTTCGGCTTGCGGAGCTGTTCGTCGAGGCAGGCGGGCCGGCGGGCGTGCTCAATGTCGTCAACGGACTTGGAGAGGTGGCTGGTCGGGCGCTCGCACTGCACCCGGATGTCGCCAAGATTACGTTCACGGGTTCGACCGACGTTGGCAAGCTCATCTTGCAATACGCAGGCCAGTCGAACATGAAACAGGTATCGCTCGAGTGCGGCGGCAAGTCGCCGCAAGTCTTTCTTGCCGACGTCGAGGACCTGGATCGCGCAGTTACCGCCGCGTATCGCGGCATATTTTCGAACATGGGCGAAGTCTGCAATGCAGGCTCACGCCTGCTCGTCGATCGAGTTATCTGCGATGAGTTCGTGGAGCGCTTCATCGAGCTCGGCAAGGAGGCGTATCAACCCGGCGATCCCCTGGATCCAGCAACCACGATGGGCCCGCTGGTAACGCGCGAGGCTCAGCAACGGGTGCTGGAACTGATCGAGACGGGACGGCGTGAGGGTGCGCGCCTCAAGTTCGGCGGCAGCGTGCCCCGCGGGATGGACGCCGGCGCGTACGTGAGCCCGACGCTCTTCACCGAAGTGCGCAACGACATGACCATCGCGCGCCGGGAAATCTTTGGGCCGGTGGCCTCGGTGATTCCGTTCGAGGGAGTCGAGCAAGCCATTGCGATTGCAAACGACACGATCTACGGACTGGCGGCGGGTGTCTGGACACGCGACATCAACACCGCTTTCCGGCTGGTGCGCGAAATCGAGGCTGGCATTATCTGGATCAATTCGTTCGATGAGGGCGACATGACGCAACCGTTCGGGGGCTACAAGCAGTCGGGTCACGCACGTGACAAGTGCTTCGACAGCGTCAAGAGCTACACACAGTCGAAGTCGGCCTGGTTTCGGTTGGCCTGAGACCTCTGCGATGATCAGCGAACTCGTCCGCTGCGAGCGCCTGGGTGGCATCAGCCTAGTGACGCTCAATCGGCCCGACAAGCTGAACGCGATCAATAAGGAAATGATCGCGCAGCTCGGAAGCGCGCTCGACGCTGCGGAAGCAGACGCGTCAGTTCGGGCGATCGTACTCGCGGGAGCGGGCCGCGCGTTCTCCGCGGGTTTCGATCTCGACATGGAAGTCGGAGACGACAAGCCAGATCCCGAGGCGGTGCGGCGCGCACTTCAGAATGACTTTCAGATCATCATGCGTTTCTGGGATTGCCCAAAGGTCACGCTCGCGGCGACGCATGGCTACTGTCTGGGCAGCGCCATGGAGCTCGCATTGGCGTGCGATATCACGCTGGCGTCCGAAGACTGCCGGTTCGGTGCACCCGAGGTGCGATTCGGAAGCGGAATTGTCGCGCTGCTGCTGCCGTGGCTCGCCGGGCCAAAGCGGGCCAAGTACTTGCTGCTGAGTGGCGATGATCGTGTCACCGCGGCCAGTGCGTTCGAGATGGGGCTGATCAATCGCGTGGTCTCCACAGGGCGCGTGCTCGAGGAGACACTGGAGCTCGCGCAACGCGTTGCGGCGAACGATCCGCTCGCGGTGAAGCTCACGAAACAGGCGATCAACCGCAGTCTCGACATCGGCGGCATGCGCCAGGCGCTCCAGCAGGCACTCGAGCTCACAGCTATGATCGAGACCTCCGAAACGGCGGAATCACGCGAATTCAACGCGATCCTGAAACGTGACGGCGCTAAAGCGGCGATTGCCTGGCGCAGTGCTCGCGCCAGCGAGCCATCGGTTGGGAAATGACTCATGAACAAGAACGCGAACCACACCCCCGATGAACTGCGGAAGTTCCTGGAGCGCTATCCTGACACGCGCCTGCTGGAACTTCTGCAACCGGACATGCTGGGAATCCTGCGCGGCAAGCGAGTGATCCGCGACGAGTTCGCGAAGCCGTTCAAGGAAGGCCTTAACTTCTGCGGCGCCACCGTGTTACTCGACAGCAAGGGGCAGACCTTCGAGCGCATCGTCAATGGGAGCCGCGATGGCGATCCTGATGCCATCTCGACGGCCGTGCCGGGATCTCTTGCCCCCGTGCCCTGGGCACAGGTGCCAACCGCACAGGTACTCCTCTCGATGGCGACCGCGAGTGGCGAGCCGTTTTTTCCCGATCCGCGTCAGGTGCTGAGGAACGCCGCGCGTCCGCTGCAGGAGTTGGGTTTGATGGCCGTGGCAGCGACCGAGCTCGAGTTCTATCTTCTCGATGCCGAGAACTCGGAAAGCGATGGGCGCCGACCCTCGCCCAAAGTTGGCCGCATACCTGGGACACAGCAGCTGCAGGACGGACCACAGTATGGGTGCATGGAGGACGTCGAAGATGTCGATCCGTTTCTCGCCGAGCTGTACTCGGTTTGCGAGGCGCAGAACATTCCCGCGGGCGCGACGCTCAAGGAATTCTCACCCGGACAGTTCGAGGTCAATCTTCGGCACGTGGCGAGCGCGGAGCTCGCTTGCGATCACGCGGTGCTGCTCAAGCGCGCCGTCAAAGCCGTCGCCAGGCGCCATGGCCTGAGCGCGAGCTTCATGGCGAAGCCTTTCGCCGACTGCGCAGGCTCCAGTCTGCATGTGCACGTCAGCGTTATTGATCAGGCCGGACGAAACGTCTTCGCGGGACCTGACGCCAGTCATCCATTGTCCGATACGCTGCGCCACGCGATCGGTGGTCTCGCCGCGACGATGGCCGAGTCGATGGCGATCTTTGCGCCTACGGCGAATTCCTATCGACGCTACCGACCGGGCCTGTTCGTCCCGCTCGCCCCTAACTGGGGCGTCAATCATCGTGGCGTGGCGTTACGAATTCCACTTTCGGGACCGCAAGACACGCGGATCGAACATCGGCCGGGCGGCGCGGACGGCAATCCATACCTGGTGATGGCCGCAATCCTCGCGGGCATTCACCACGGAATCACCAATCGCTGTGACCCCGGCCCGATGGTCGCAGAGGGCGAGGTCATCGAAGAAAAAGTTGCGCTGCCGCTGCGCTGGGAAGCGGCGCTCGATGCATTCGACAGAGGCACTGTGCTGCCGAAGTACCTTGGCAAGCGCTATCACGATCTGTTCGCTGCGTGTCGTCGCGAAGAATGCGATCGCTTCCATGCCCAGATCACAGACCGCGACTACGAGTGGTATCTGCGCGCGATCTGATCGCGCTCGTCAGGTCGCCAGGCTGGAATTGCGCGCCGCGACTGAATTCCGCGCGGGCGCCTGTACAAGTTGTGTGACCGGTAGTCGGGCGCGAAGCCAATCCTGAAAACCAGCCAGCACGACTTCCTTGGCAGACAGGATGCCTTGCGTGTACGCGCCGGAAGACAACCCACGCTGCACGGAACTCGTGAGTACTTCGTCTTCAGCCTGCACCCGCGTATTGAGGCGGGCGCAGAGCCAGCGCGTCGCGCGCATCTCGCGCCGCTCATCCACGAAGCCATAGGAGCGCGCACGAATCTGCGTGCGGCCCGCCGCAGTCGGCACGAGCTGGAAGAAATCCAGCCACTCGGGGTAGACATCGAAGAACACATTGGGAAACAGGCCGATGTACGTCCAGCGGCGACGCATGTTCTCTGGCAGGTGCTCGATCACCGGCAGGAATCTGGCATAGCGCTCCGCGCTCCAGGACTTAAGCGGCTTTTCGCGCATCCTGTGACTGAGACGCATCGTGCCCGCGGGCAGGAACTCGCGATCGTACTGTGACTCCATCAGCGCCGAGAGGCCCGGATGGCCCATCGGGAAGTGATAGTCCTCGACGTAGTTCTCGACCAGGTTCTTCCAGTCGATGTCTACCTCGTGAACCCAGAGATCATCGAGCGGCACCATCTGTTCGATGCGGTAGTGAGCGAGCTCTGCCCGGTGCGGCCCCATGCGTTCGGCGACACTCGGTTCGCCAGAGCGAAACCTCACGAACACCATCCCCATGAACACTTCGAGCTCGATCGGTTTGAGACCGAACTTCGAACGGTCGAACTGGGGAAAGGTGTCCGGAGCACTGACGCTGCGATTGCGTCCGTCCAAATGATAGGTCCAGCCGTGATATGGGCACGTCAGGAACTTGGCGCAGCGACCCCGCTCCCCGCCCACCACCGCATGCGCGCGATGCGCGCAGACGTTGTTGAAGGCCCGCAAGGTGCCGGCGTCATCGCGCACCACGAAACCGCGCCGACCAAAGAATTCGAACGCAACATAGTCGCCTGCAGCAGCGAGCTCACTGACGTGACAGACGATCTGCCAGGACGACAGGAAAATGTGCTCCAGCTCGAGCTCGTGAAACTCTTGGTTGTGATAGACCCAGGCAGGCAGGGTGTGCCGCAGCGCCGGATCCGCGGGTGTCTGCAGCTGCGGGGCGCGCGCCCTCTTCGCCTTCACGGGCGAGACAGCCTCGATACGGTCTGCGAGCCACGGGAAGACACTGCACAGGTACGCACGGCACTGACGCTTCGCCGCTTCACGATCGAAGTCATCGCCCTCGAAAAGGATTCCCTGCCAGAGCTGATCGATCAGGCCGATGAGTCCGAGCGCGACGGCCACCGCGTCAGGCCACGCCTCGTCGACGCCTCGCTCGGCGATCAGGCGCGTACAAAGCATCGTCACCGTCTGGCTGTACGATTGGTCACGATCGCCGCAGATCCGCTGATAATCCTTGCGTGCGTTCGATTCCGCGACGAACGCGTACCACACGGCAATCTTCTGCGCTTCACTGAGTTGTCGGCTCAGGCTCGCATCGATGATTCCAAGGAGCCCTCGCAATGCATCTTCGCCGGCGTTCGCAAGCACGGCCGCTATGCCTTCGGCGAACTCTTCCGAGACTTCGCGCAGGGTGGCGAGCAGCAGAGCTTCTTTGCTGCCGAAGTGAAAGTTGATGGACGCAGCGGTGTGGCCTGCGACGCTCGCGATCTTGGCGGACGTCAGTTCCGAGAGGCCATGACGCGAGATCGCTGCCATCGCGGCCCGTACCAGATCGAGCTTGGAACCGGTCGGCCGGAGGTCCGAGCTGCTCTCCAGGTTCGCAGACATTGAAGGTCCCCGCAGCGGGCTTGGAGTGCTTGATTCTATCCGCGACCGGATGGTCACTCAACGACTGTTCAGTATTCTGAATACCCGTTCAAATCAACTGCGGTCCGCTTCGCTGACAGAAATACTGATTAAAATCAAACAGTAACTTCCAAACCAACCTGGTGCTGCTGCGATCGAGAGGGAG
>AR_comb_assmDRAFT_10171997_pt1 | contig 11869 bp, 9 predicted proteins | sample ArasoioldDNA_FD_10543 | JGI IMG/M metagenome (IMG submission 10543) | reverse complement strand
TTTTTTGTAGCAGTTGATTTTTTTACTGTTGGCTTTTTAATTGTTGTATTGGTATTGGTTGCGGTCGACTTGCTGCTTTTTGTTGGTGATTTACTGTTTTTCACAGTCTTCTTGCTAACTTTTACATTCTTAGAGCTGTCTGTCTTCCTCGTAGAAGTTAACGCAGAAGTCTTTTTAGGTCCAGTAATTACTTTTGGACTCTTGGTTGATTCTGTTGCATTCAATCCTTCCATGGTCCTGTTCAATGTAGCAACGTCTGTATCCTGCTCGGGAAAAACTCTCGCGATACGGACAAACCTCGACATATAATACGGGCTGAGTTCGGTAATAGTAACTCCATATTGCTTTCCCGAGGTAGAATGAATAAAGGTCAATTTATTATTTTCATTGCTTACTATAATGCCCATATGCCCCACAACTCTTATGGTACTGTCAGTACCCGTGAATAGAATGAGATCACCCGGTTTGGATGTCAGGTAATTTACTTCCTGTCCAACATCGGTGAATTCAACAGATGAACGAGGTACTTTTATTTTAAAGTGATTGAACACATATGTGATGAATCCGGAACAATCAAATCCCTTTTGCGGATCGGTAGAACCATAGAGATATCTTGTTCCGATCAATGTCTTTGCAAATCCAACCAAAGCATAAGGACTGACGGTGCCGGTTTCGATAGCAGGCTCCTCTTTTTTGATCCTGGTAATAATAGTGTCAGGAACAGGGACCACAACAGCTTGGGGAACAACCGCAACAACTGAGTCTCTTACCGGAGAAGTTTCGTGCAAAAAAGCAGGCGGCTCATGGCCTGCAATCAGCAAAAACAAAATGAAGGTAGCTGCTAATCCTTTCATGCAGTAATAGAGACAAAAAGCTTGCCCGGTAGGCGCCCGGTGCTCTGGATATACACTATCCAAGTGAGAACTTTCCCTTGAAAAATTACTATTGCGTATATGAATTCGATCCCCAGATCATCAAACTTGCCAATTTCCTCTTTCGCCCCCTCAGGGGGAGCGAGCCTTTCGAATTTTGAAGAAAAAAGTTGAGGCACTTAGAGCTGACGCATAATTCGTGTAATTAGTTTAATTCGTGGCTAAAAAAAAAGTAACAATAATAGGAGTGATTCAATTCAATGAGGTTGGGCTATGGCCATTTGAAAGCAGCCACCAGTTAATTGATCTCCGCAACTTAGTTGCAATTGCCTGGTGCCTATTGCCTATTTCGGAGCGTGCATTCAACTCAGATCGACGCAATTGTCCGTAACAAATTAGAAGCCCAGGAGTAAATATTGTGACCAACGATCAATTGTCGCATATGCTTCATGCGTTGGTGTTGTTCTTCTGGTCGCATTTCCAATGCTTGCTTGATAGTGTCAGCAGTTTGTTCAATATCGTAAGGGTTCACGATCATTGCGCCTTGCATTTCCTGGGAGGCGCCTGCAAATCGGCTTAAGATCAACACGCCGTCGTTATTCACCCTACTCGCCGCAAATTCCTTTGCCACCAGGTTCATACCATCGTGCAATGAATTTACCATACACAAGTGAGAGGTTTGGTAGAAAGGAAGTATCTCTTCGTGACTATGATGTCTTTTCAATAGTAATATGGCTTTCCAATTCTTCGATTTAAATCTCCAGTTGATCCTGTTGGCTTCGCTTTCTACAGCGTTCACTACATCAGAATAACTTTTGAGGAGCGTGCGACTCGGCGCGCCAATTTGTACAAACGTGAATTTTCCCTGGTAGATTGGATTTTTTTCCAGGAAGCGTTCTACTGCCAAGAATTTTTCAACTATACCTTTTGTGTAATCAATCCTATCTACACCAATTCCCATAAATTTCGCACTAACCCCATGTTCTTTTAATAAATCAGCCGCAGTTGTTTTAACAGCAGAATGATCATCATAATCTTTCAGCGTAAAGGCGATACTAATCGGGAACGGTTTAACCAATGTTGTGTGGTTCCCAATCTTAACTGAGAAATTTTCCCAGATGATCCTTGATTCCAACGAGCTACTCACGGTTTCAAGGAAATTATTGCAATGATACTGTGTATGGAATCCGATAAGATCCGCGCCCAACATGCCTTTCAACAATTCTCTTTGCCAAGGACAGATACCGAATGATTCGGGGTTGGGCCATGGGATATGCCAGAAGATCGCCACCCGGGCATCGGGTCTCTCCTTCTTGATGAGTGCGGGTAGCAAAGTGAAATGATAGTCCTGTACTAGAATAATGGGCGATTCTTCATTTTTTACTTCTTCAATCACCGCCTTTGCATAAATTTCATTCACCTTCCTATAATAGTCCCAATCTTCCTTCCTGAAAACTGGGCGGGTATGGGCAATATGACAGAGCGGCCAAAGTCCTTCGTTTGAGAAGCCATAGTAGAAGTGATCTTCTTGCGCCTTTGTCAACCAGATTCTCCGCAATGTATACTTTGCCTCGTCAGGCGGAACCTGCACTTTATCGTTCTTATCTACCGTTTCTTTATCGGCATCTCCCGTTCCCGAAGCAATCCACAAACCACCACAAGCTTTTAATATCGGTTCCATGGCAGTGATCAATCCACTAGCCGGTGTAATACAAACAATTTCTTTTCCTGAATGAATATGCATATAGGGCTCACGGTTGGAAACCACTACCAGCCTTTTGTTCTCGAGTAATTTTTTCATCTCTTCCTTCAAACGCTCAGGAGTCCATATAGCCTCACTCGTTGTTCTCAATCTTGCTTCTTCTTCCGCAATGGCTCTTGCTTCGTGCATCGCTTTCGCAATCTGAGAAATTTCATTGTACAATGGCGCAAGGAAACTGGTGGCAGGTGGTTTCTTCAATTGGTCAACGTTCCCGAAACGCGCAGCCTTTATCCACTCGATTACTTTATTAATTGGCGCGGCAACTCTCCACTTGATCACGGCTATGGTGATCAATGCAACAAACAATGCCTGGATAAACCATCTCAAAAAATTCCTCAACCAAATATTGTCGATAAGATTTTTGATATAGGAAGCATCACTATAAAAAACGATCGCCTTTCCAGGTTGCTCATCCGCTTTAACCAGCCTGATGAATTCATAGACCTGCTTTTTATTAACCTTGATAATATTCCCCATTGAAGAATCGGCGGCCATCGACTGTGCTATGTAGTCAAACGATTGAGGTAAGAAATCGCGAACATTGCTATCCAGCAGCACAATGCTATCAGCATTGTAATAAATAGCGATACCCAGGAATCCATATCGGGAAATATATTCTTCAGTAATTTTTTGTAAAGAAGCCGAATCGCCTTTGTCCAACGCTTTTGCATGGTTATTAAAAAATTCCTCAGCGTTGCGAATCGTTTTCAGTTCAAGCTCACTATTCAGCTTTTGCCGTTCTGTGGTAGTTTGGATGATCGTAAATGTTAGCGACACAATTCCAACCGCCACAATAATGGATAATATTAACGCCAGGTTAATTTTCATTTAAATCTCCATTTATCTATCACTTTGAATTTTCGGTTATACAAGCAAAATTCCCGCCACCGACTAACTGAAACTGGAAAAAAGGGCAACGACCGTTGCCCTCTCAAAAACAAACCATACTACCAAAACACAATATTAGTTTTCAGTTTCAGCTTTCACCCATTTTTTCAAGATGTCCCTGTACTTTAGCGCGTCAGTATTGCCCGGATCAAGCGCAAGAATTTTTTCAAAATTTTCAAGGGCAACTTCAAAGTCCTTTTTCACATTTGCCTGGTATGCTCCCAGGTACCCATAAGATTGAATCAGGAGTGATTTATTTTTCACGCTATCAGTAGAAGCCATATCAATCACCTTGTTATAATAAGGGATCGCCAATCCATTTTCCATGGTAGAATCAATGAGCGCATTTGACTTTGCTCTCCAATAAAAACCCTGTACGTGCTCCGGATATTTTTCTGTGTACTGCTTGAACACACTATCTGCCTTATCATATTCTCCTGCGGAATAGTGCGCCATACCCCAATAGTATAGATCAAGATTCGTTGGATTCTCCTTCCATGAGTATAACGATCCTAACCATTTTGCCTCGTTCGGTTTATCGCCAATCTTCTTGTAGGTTTCCACTAACGTGGCGGCATAATTGGCCTTGTTGGCAACCACCGTATCCTTTTCAATTGCAATTTCAAGATTCCTGATTACTTCCTGGTCGTAGCCAGGAAATTTCATCTGCAGGTTTGCAAGCAATTCATAATCCTTGGCTACGTAGTTTGAATCCTCCTCTTTTTCAAAGTACTGTTGCATATACTGCAGCGCGTGCACTGAATCACCAAGATCGCTGTAACTGTAGGCAATTAATTTGTACAGGCGTGGTTTTGCTAACTCCTCTTCGTTTCGTAACAATTGCGAGGCTTTTTCAATTGCCTCTTTGGGTTTTTGCGAGGCGAACAGCAGATCAGTTACCATATAGTCATTCTCCACTGAAGGATCAGTATGAGCTATATATTGATCCAGGTATTCCTTTGCTTTATTTACGTCTCTGAAATAATAATAATAATACAACTCGTAATATGCAGGTGCATAAGCCGGATCTTTTGCAATTGCCTGGTTGAAATATTGGAGGAACATCTCCGCATTGTTTTGCGTGAGATAGATTTTTCCGATCTTGTAAGCAGCTTCCGCAAATGACGGTTTCTTTTGCAAGGCTTCCTGGTATGCCTGCACTGCTTTTCCTCCATCATTTACTCGCCTGTACACATCCCCTTTCAACGAAAAAATTTCAGGGTTATTCTTATCTTTTTTTTCAGCTTTATCCAGCAAATAGAGTAAGTTGTTGTAATCCGAGTCCTTAGTATGAAGCCATGCTCTTACGATAGCAATCAGAACTTCGGGATTCCTTTCCCTGGTCTCTTTGCGCAGATTCTCAAAGATCAGCTTCGCAGAAGGGATGTTCCCTTCCTGTAGCAAAAGTTCAGCTTCTCTAATATTATCCAGCAAGGTTCTTTGAGCACTTGAGTGTGAAGAAAGATAGTTACCCAATTGCTTTTGCACCAACTTTGCTTCATCCAACTTTTTTTCCTCAATCAATACTTCGGTCAGCCAATAATAAGCGTCCACGTTGGCGGAATCCTTACTAATCAGGCTTTCGAAGTTTTCCTCCGCACCATTCAACCTACCGTAATACAATAATTGCTTACCCGATTCAATGCTCTGTGAATAACCAGCAGATCCTGCGAGCAATATCATCATTCCAAAAAATTCCTTTTTCAACATATGGCAACCCTTTTTTTTTAATATTAATAGGCCATCAAGAGTAGTATCTACTTCCTTATCCACAATCCCCATTCTTTTCAACTAACAGTCATTACGGGAATACGCGATTCGCTTAAGAAAAACCTCGAGAAAAATCGATTGACCATTCCCGGCACAAATGATTCTGATCCAGCATTAACAATGATCATATCAGCGTTTACCTGTCGCGCATACTCTCTTGCAATAATGGAGATGCTTTCGCCGGACAACGTTTTACATTCCACCGGCAAATCAGTATTGTCCTTCAAAACTTGTAAAGACTTTTGCATATAGGCAAGCTCTTCATACATCAGTCCCGCTCTTTCCTTGGTTACAAGATGGATGGAAGAATGACAATGTTTGGCCAAGTAGGCTGCCACTCGAATTTTATTTATGGGCAAAGATCTTCCTACGGGCATCACAATGATTTTAGATCCATCAAGTGCCAGACTAGAAGTCATGGACAATACCGGGCAATTGGTTTTGCCAGCCAGCCGGTCTGCATTTAGTCGCATATGTTTCCATGAGAGACTCCGCCTTTCATTAACAATAAAAACCAAGTCTACCCGATGCACTGCCGCGTAGGTTGCAATAACTTCTTCCGGCTCCCCCCTTTCAGAATAAACCGAAAACGAAAGGCCTTTCGTTAAGGTCTGGCAATATTTCCCCTGCAGTTCTGCGAGTCTGAATTTTGCTTGCGCCTGTTCTTCCTCATCGTTGATAAATCGGAAAATCTGTTCACCAAATAATCCTAGCGAAAAATGCTGGGCAATCCCCACGAGGTGAAGGTTACATTGAAACTGGTTGGCGAAGCGAATTGCTTCTTCAATGGTTTCAGTATCCTTGCTGTCCATGCTAACCGGAACAAGTATGTTGTTGAAAAGCTTTTGCATAAGTCTATGGGTTGTCAAGATAGTCGCCGTCCATTAAAATGGAATTAACCTCGAATTAAAAAGGAATTAAATCTCAGCTTGTATACTTGCCAGTCGGCTTTCTTCTGCGTCTGTAACAACCCGTTTGAAGTGCAAACGGAAACATGCCTACAGCATATTTTGCCAGGCAGGTATCATAGTCAAAATCTCCCACTACAATTGACTGACTAAAAGGAAGTGAATATTTTTCACAAATGAATCGGAGGTCATTGCTTTTGCAGATCCGGTGTCTACAGTCACCCTCGGCGGTTTGTTGGAATTACGAGGGAATAGCTAGTTCTCCCGTGATGTAGTCTTCTTTGAGGTATAAGTCATATCCAAGACAAAAATCGTAACTCCAGAACGCGATATTGATAATAACGGGTACGGATTAATGTCACCATCTAAAAACACAACAAGAAAGTTTTGCCGTATGCAAATTTGAATTTCCTGTTCCAGAATTGGAGTATTATGACATTAAAAGCAGATTAAAAAATCAGGTATTTCTGACTGAAGGAAGCCTAAGGGTAAAGCTAGTTCCATGCAATTCTGAGTATACAATTATTTCTCCCTTATGCAGGGAAACTATTCGTTTCGTCAGCGGAAGCCCCAGGCCAAAACCCTTAACGTCATTCGCATTGCCGCCTCTGAAAAAAGGCTGAAATATCTGTTCTATTTCATGTTCGGCAATTACATCGCCCTGGTTCAGAACTTTTATGAATATGTTTCCGGGAGTAAAAGAAACCTCAACCGTTGATTTCTTATCAGAAGAATATTTACATCCATTTTCAATAATGTTTTTCAAGGCGATATGCAGCAAATCAAAGTTCCCAAACACCATGCAATCCTCTTCTTCTGGAGGTTCCTGGAACTGCAGCTCAATTTCGTAGTTCAGATTCATGCGTTTTACATCTGCAATAACTTTTAGCAGCAACTCATCAACCCTCACCTCGCTTAATTCAATACTTCCGTGGGAACCGCCAGTCTTGGCAATTTCCAGCAAGTTCTTTGTCAATTGCCGCATTTGCTCAACATCCTCCTGAATGGATTGCAGAACCTTTACATATTCCGATATAGATCTTTCTTTGTGTAGGGTAACCTGCAACTGACTCGAGACAGAAGTGAGCGGTGTGGACAGTTCATGTGACGCGTTTGAGATAAACCTGCGTTGTGTATTGAACGATTCCTGCAATCGATTCAGGAGATCATTAAACGTTTTTGCCAATTGGGTCAACTCGTCCTGCCCTTTTCCAGTAGGTAGCCTCCTGGATAAATTATGCGACGAAATATTATTTACTTCGTGACTGATCTGAGCGATTGGCCTGACAAGTTGTGACGAAAACAAATACCCAACAATCAAAGTTACCAGCATTCCAAGTAGCAAGCTGATGGCAAGGGTTTGTTTGAGTTCTGATAATCTTAGTCGCCCCTCTTCGTCGTAGGCTGCCACTACAATAATAAAATTTCGTAGAGCGTCTTTGTACGAAAGAGCTATTGCATCACGGTTACCAATACTGAATAATTTTTCCTCCGAAGCATTTATATCGTTGAGCAACACCTTATCCAATTGAAGCTGTTGCGCATCGGGAGAATGATATTCATATAAAATCCTTCCCGATATTTCTGCAATAATCACTGATTTTTGTGGGAGCAGACCTAAAGAACCTGCGTCGATCCTTCTTAACATGCCAATGCTGCTATCCCCAAAATATGCGAAGATCTGTGCATTGTTAGATGCCCTGCTCTTTAACCTCTTGTTGAATACGTCAGTTCTTTCCACGGCAGACAAGTAATAAACGATCACTGTCAACACAAGCAGGATGATGGCCACCAGCAGCGTGAAGAGTAGGGTTATTTTATTTTTTATTTTCAAGCAGAAGTATCTTTCAGGATGTAGCCCATTCCTACCTGGGTATGTATTAGCTTGGAAGGAAAATCCTTGTCGAGCTTGCGCCGAAGAAAGTTAACGTATACATCAATCACATTTGTTTTTGTATCGAAGTCAATATCCCAAACATTGAGGGCAATATCTACCCTTGAAACCACCCTATTCTTGTTCTTCACAAGGTACTCCAGCAGTTGAAATTCTTTCGCAGTGAGTGTAATGCTCTTTCCGGAACGAGTTACTTCTTTGCTATCCAGGTTCATAACCAGGTCGCCTACCCTAAGCATATTGGTAGACTGAACTGTTTGATAAATTCTCTTTAATAAGGCCTTAGTGCGTACCAATAGTTCTTTGAAATCAAACGGTTTCACAATATAGTCATCAGCCCCGGCTTCAAATCCCTCGATCTTGTCATCAGTGGTATCCAGCGCGGTAAGCATGATGACGGGCACCTTCTCGTTCTTATTTCGGATATACTTGCACAATTCATAACCATTCATACCCGGAAGGTTCAAGTCAAGGATAATCAGATTGAACGGATAAGTGTCGAACATTTTTCTACCAATAAGGCCATCATAAGCCACTTCAACATAAAACTGCTGTTCAGTGAGTCCTTTTTTCAGGACATCAGCAATCTTCTTTTCGTCTTCCACCAATAATATACTCAACTCTTCAGCCTGCATCATTCAATAAAATTATCAAACTACTACCTGGAATTCGCAGCATTCAATTAAAATTCAATTAAAATAACCAATTCGGGGAAAATTATGATGATTAATGATAGAATGCAAAATCCCCGCCTATTGGACGGGGATCATTGTCAGGAACGGTATGTGAATTTAATCGTGCAATTATTTCTTTTCACTTTTTCTGAAATTGACCCAGTCGTACATACCCACGGATTTCAACGTGATTTTATAGTCAGCGTTTTCGATGGTTACATAATAGGCTGCGTCTTCCTTGCCATTAAATTCGAAAAGTTCAGTGATCCAGCAATTGCTGTATGATTCTTTCAGCTTCTCCAGTAATCCCATTGGCAACTCACTGCTTTTGATATTGCGAGTTATTGCCAGGCGTTCGCCTTCTACATTATAAAATGCTGTCAACACTTGTTCATTGAATGTAAATGAAACTTTCATAAAGGAGTTTCCGCTTTGCCACTTCACATCAGTTGCACCAGTAAATTCTTTTTGAAAACTACTCAGTGCCTTCTCATTATTGCCTTCTCTTCCATTCGCCATCAAACCAGTCATCCCCACGAAGAGTACAGTTACGATCAATAGGATTCTTTTTTTCATCGATATTTGGTTTTACTTTTTTACAAAACTGACCACAGACCACAGACCACAGACGACGGGGACACCACAATTTTAAACCCTACACACTGCTCTTTGAATCTCTTTTCTTCCTTGTGCCTTGCGCCTTGTCCCTTGTACCTCTTTCCGTGCGCGCTAAAAACGGCAATTGAAACTTTATATTTCGACCCAGAACCCCTTTATTTCTTTAGTAGTTATTTAACAACGCAGATTTTCTGTTCCCAAATCAGGAATTGGTACGATATTTTATCCTTAATGAAAAGGAACAAGAATTTATAAAACTAAAAATGACATAATTATGTTACCAATTAAAAGTCCGTTAGGTTTAGCATTGGCTGGGCTCGCTGCCTTCGCCGCGTATAAATATTCAAAAATGACTGCAGAGCAAAAGAGTGATTTAGCGAATACCATAAAAGAAAAAGGGCGCAAGATATTTGGTTCGCTTGTTCCTCAAACTGAGAACGCAAGCCAAAGCTCTAATTTTGGAGGTTAGAACAATCTGACAACATAGAAAAGCAGGAAATAATTTTCCTGCTTTTTTTATGTAACCATGGCAACCTGGTACTAAGTGGATTCCCTTAGGTGTGAAAACTAATGCACATTCTTGCACCGCAGAAGAATATTTGATAATTTAAGAATCCACAATCCAACACTATGAAAAAGCAAGATCCAAAAAACATATTCAAATACCTGACTGATCAATTCATCGGGACTTTTGCAAGCTTTATCATCGGCCTTTGGGCAAGCAGCCTCGTCTCTCACTTTTTTGCCACGCGAAGCATTAAGAACCTTTGGGGGCTCACCGCAAAAAAAACCGTGGTAGACAAACAGACCTTTACTATGATGGAGTGGCTGGCCTCGGTGCTAGTAGGCTATCTCGTTTTTGAAATCGCAATCAGGTTCATTAAGAATTATGTGACTCCGCGCCTCGCCATCTTTCGTTTACGATTTATCAGGCTTATGATCAGGACTGGTTGGCATGTGCGACTTAGGGAATTGACAAGAAGAGATGATTCAATTGTACAGGAGATGCCTTGAGTCAACCGGCAATTGGCAACAGGCAAGTCAATAGTTCGATAGAGTCTTAATCGGCAATGGGCAATTGGCGACAGGCAATTTACTCATTCGATAGAGCCTGCTAAGCCATCATCTCCTTCCACTTTATACCTTTCTTTGTGATAAAAAATGTAATTCAATCAGGCATCTCGCGTATGCAGGTTCGGCAAGAATGCAGTGAGCAGGCCGATTAATGGAAGAAACGCGCAAACCTGGAAGACAAAATTGATGGATGTGTAATCCGCAAGATTACCCAGCAGAGCAGAACCTATTCCACCCATTCCGAACGCCAGTCCAAAGAACAGTCCTGATACCAAACCCACTTTTCCCGGCAACAGTTCCTGCGCGTAAACGAGTATTGCTGAAAATGCGGAAGCAAGTATGAAACCGATAATAACAGATAGTACCGAAGTCCAGAATAAACTCACATGGGGAAGTAAGAGTGTAAATGGAGCAGCACCCAGGATCGAAAACCAGATCACATACTTTCTTCCGAAGCGGTCACCAATCGGTCCGCCAAAAAAAGTTCCCGCGGCTACGGCAAATAAGAAAATGAACAAATGTAGTTGTGAACTTTGCACCGAAAGATGAAACTTATCGATCAGGTAAAAAGTAAAATAACTGACCATGCTGGCCAGGTAAAAATATTTAGAGAAAATCAATACTACAAGGATAAGAATCGAAAAGAGAATTCTCTGCTTTGAAACAGGCACCGATCGCACTGCATGAATAGATTTACCCTTTGCTTTTATCCGATGAATATTTTGTTGATACCATCTGCCTACATTAATTAGCAAAACGATGGCGAGCATGGCGAGTAAAGAAAACCAGAGTATCGACAATTGTCCAAAAGGAACAATGATGAGTGCGGCAAGTATCGGCCCTAATGAACTGCCCACATTTCCACCAACCTGGAATATGGATTGTGCCAATCCTCTTCGTCCGCCCGATGCCATGTATGCAACTTTTGAGGCTTCGGGATGAAACACTGAAGACCCAATGCCAATCATTGCCACGGAAATTAGAATCATTGGGTAACTGGCAGCAGTTGATAAAAGAACCAGTCCACCCAACGTAATGGCCATTCCGGTAGCCAGTGAAAACGGCTGAGGCTTCCGATCGGTATAGAGACCAACAAAAGGTTGCAATAGGGAAGCTGCCAATTGAAACGTCAAGGTGATGAGTCCGATTTGCGTAAATGAAAGATGAAATGAATTCTTGACGATGGGATATATTGAAGGGATCAGCGACTGAATAGTATCATTCAAAAGATGACATAAACTAATCGTAAGCAAAATTGAAAAAATAGTTCCTTCCGTTAATTTCGTGGTCACCGCTACCTTCTCTTCCGTCAAAGATGTATTCATATTGCCTGGCGTTAAACAACAAATTTAACTGGTTTACGGTTCACTCCTCCCCACCACTCACCACTCACCATTCACCATTCACCA
>AR_comb_assmDRAFT_10020525_pt1 | contig 11872 bp, 6 predicted proteins | sample ArasoioldDNA_FD_10543 | JGI IMG/M metagenome (IMG submission 10543) | reverse complement strand
CACCAGCATCCCGGCTTCGCTGATCAAGGAGCCGGTCTCCGGCGTAACCCTCAATCCGCCGCGATGGAATGCGGCCAGCGGGACGACGCCCGCACACTGCATTGTCGATGGCGCAATCGCGCCGGTCGATCAATCGAGCAACGCGAAGCCGATCAGCTTTCGCGTAATCCTGCCGGCGTCGTGGATGGGACGCGCCATGCATCTCGGCGGCGGGGGGATGAACGGAACGATTCCAAATTTGACCGGCGGTCCCGACGGTTCGATCCTGCAGCGGGGCATGGCGACCTACGGCAGCGATTCAGGCCACCAGAGCGGGCCGGGAATCTCGCCAGGACCGACTGACTGGACGACCAACGACGAGGCAATCCGCAATCTGGGCTACCTGCAGCTGAAGAAGACGCACGACGCGGCGATGGTGCTGATCGAACGCGTCTACCGTCAGCGGCCGCAGTTCAACTATTTCGTCGGTACGTCGCAAGGCGGCCGCGAGGGGTTGACTACGGCGCAGCGTTACCCGGACGACTACGATGGGGTCGCCGCGAACGTGCCGATCGTCAACTTCTCCACGTTGATGCTGGCGCCCGAACTGATTCGAATTCAAGAGAAACCCCTCGCCAACTGGATCACCCGCGCGAAGGTCAACGCGATTCGCGGCGAATTCATGCGCCAGTGCGATGCGCTGGATGGCCTGGCCGACGGGGTCATCAACAATTACATGGCGTGTCGCGCGCGTTTTGACATGAGCGAGGGCGCGAGCGATCGCAATCCGTGGATCACGAAGCGCTGTCCAAACAACGTCGATGCGAATCCGGCTGACACCAGCGCGGCTGCATGCCTGACCGACGGACAGATTGCGACGCTCGAGATCGTCTACAGCCGATATCGATTCGCGACGCCGCTCGCGAACGGTGTGCGCACATTCGGGATGTGGGTCCCCAACACCGATCCGTCCGGCAGCGGCCTGATCGTGGACATGCGGTTCAAAGGGCAAGAGGGAGCGGCGGACAACGCTCCCATGCACGCCCACCTTGGCGTCCTCGGCGTCACCGGCTTCCTCATGGGCAATCCTCAGTCGAACCCGCTCGATTACGTCGAGGGTGGATCGTTCGAGAACCGCCGCCACCAACTCTCGGAGTGGCTCGATTCGACCAATCCGGATCTCTCGCGATTCGCATCCAGGCGCGGCAAGCTGATCGTCGCCATCGGAACCGACGACACGCTTGCGTCACCTGGCGCCCAGCTCGATTACTACCAGTCGGTGATCGACAAGATGGGACGCGCGAGGGTGGATGAGTTCGCGCGGTTATTCGTAATCCCGCAAGTTGGGCACGGGCTGCGTGGCAACAACTACTCGGTTGACGGCGAAGGCCGAACCATTCCCGTCGCCCCAATCCCGAGCGCATTCGATCGCGTGCAGTTGCTGATCGACTGGGTCGAGCGCGGCATCGCTCCGGGGAAGTCGATCACCGTGACCGCGGGCGACAAGAGCATGCCGATGTGTTCCTACCCGATGTTCCCGAAGTTCTCTGGTGGATCATTCGCTTGTGCTGACAAGTGAACGACAGCCGGTGTCGAGCAGAAAGAGCCCACGGCAACGTCGAAGATCCGAAGAAACGAAGGTCCGAAGAAGTTCTTGCTGATGCGCACGTCTCGCAGGGTTGGCAAGCGAGCTGGCCGGACGGCGGCCTTCGGCCGCCGTCAGAGCGAGACGACGATCTGGAAGAACAAGCGCCCGAGGTGATGTATGGTGCTTGTTCTCCAGATCGTCGTCTCGCTCCACCGCGCGGAGCGCGGTCCGGCCAGCGCTGAGTGTGTTTCTTCTGCTTTCCGGGAACACACGGGCTGCAGCACGCGGTCCTGCAGCCTCAGCGTGACGCTCTTCCTTCGGATCTTCGGATCTTCGATTCTTCGACGTAAGCCGTCGGCGCGCGCAGCGTGACCGTGAATGAGGCTCACGCCAAACCGAATAGTCGGACCGCGTTTTCTTTCAGGATCAAGGGCCTCACTTCGTCGCGAATCGCGATTTTCTGGAAGTCCGCCAGCCAGCGATCCGGCGTGATCCACGGGTAGTCGGATCCGAAGAGCACCTTGTGCTTCAGCATCGTGTTGGCGTACTGAATGAGCGTCGGCGAGAAGTACTTCGGCGACCACCCGGAGAGATCGATGTAAACCGTCGGCTTGTGCAGGCAGACGGAGATCGCTTCGTCCTGCCACGGGAACGCCGGGTGCGCCATGATGATCGGCATCTCGGGAAAATCCACCGCGACATCATCAATCGGCATCGGGTGACCGTACTTCAGCCGGATCCCTCCACCACCCGGCATGCCCGTGCCGATGCCGCTGTGCCCGGTGTGGAAAAGTACGGGCAGGCGCGCCTCCGCGAATACCTCGTACAACGGATACGCGAGACGGTCGTTGGGAAAAAACTGCTGAACCGGCGGGTGCAGCTTCAGGCCGCGAACAAGCCCTGAAGAGACGAGCCTCCGCGCTTCACGGACGCCGTCGCCGCCGCGATGCGGATCGATGCTCGCGAAAGCAATCGCCACGTCCGGATTGTCGGCGGCAAATTGCGCCACCGTGTCGTTGGGGACCGGCGGACGCCCGGTCAGGCGCTCATCGACCGAAAAGACCACGCACGCCATGTTTCGGGCACGGTAGTACGCGGCGATCGACGCCGGATCACGCGGCACGCCGTCGGCGCCGAAGTACTTTCTCGCAGCGGCATCGGTCTCGGTGCTGCCGGCGCCCTCCGACTCCAGGTGGACGTGGGTGTCAATCGCGACGAGTCTGGCCGGATCGAGCGCGCTCGTGTGGTTCATTGAATCGTCACTTCAATCACCGCCGCGCCCGGGTGCTCGGCGTACATCTCGTCAACGAGCGAGACGCGATTTGTCAGGACCGCCTTCTGGTTGATCGACCCCTTTTCGGTGGTTTCCTGGGCGTCGATGGACGGCGGCTGCTCCATCAACCGCGCCCGTGCGACCGAGGTCGAGATACCCGCGCTCTCGCGCGCGAGACTCTCGAGAATGCTCCTCACGCGCGACCGCACGGACTGGTCAGCCAGAATGTCGGCAGCTGCCCGCTCACCCGCCATCGCGCCGCAGATGGAACGGCAGGCTTCGATGTTGGGAAAGATCAGGGCCGTGACGTAGTCGCGGTCGGGTCCGGCGATGGCCACGTCGTGGACGAGATCGCCCAACTGCGCGAGCAGCCGCGCTCTGAGCGGCCCAACCCTCACCCATGTACCGGTCGAGAGCTTGAAGTCCTCGGCGATGCGTCCTTGAAACGTGAACCCCTTCTGCGGATCGTCGGGATCGAAAAACCCCAGCGCGTCACCGAGGCGGTAATAGCCTTCCTCATCGAAGGCCGCCCGCGTCAGCGCCTCGTCTGCCCAGTAGCCTGGCGTAATGTTCGGCCCTCGAAGCCGCCCTTCCATCTGGCCGCCCACCCGGGTCAGCTTCAGCTCGACCCCGGGCGCAGGCACGCCAATCCGGCCGCCGGTGAAATCCGCATCCCCGGCACAGAGCGCGAACGGCGCGCTCTCGGTCGCGCCGAGACCGGTCACGAACGGAATACGCACGCCAGACGTGTCGGTCGCCAGATCGATCAGATCGTCGGCGATCTGCTGCCGCAGCGAGGCGGCGGCGCAGAACACCATCTTCAACCGGCTGAAAAAGTGACGGCAGAAATCGACGTCGGCGCGGAGGCGCGGAACGAGGAGATCGTATCCGCGCGGCACGTTGAAGTACGCGGTCGTTGCGATTTCGCGCAGGTTACCGACGGTGATATCGAATGCCGCCGGCGTCGGCTTTCCGGCGTCAATGTAGAGCGTGCCGCCATTGAACAGCACCAGGCCGAAATTGTGGTTGCCGCCGAACGTGTGATTCCACGGCAGCCAGTCGCACAACACCGGCGGTTCGTCGGCGAGGAGCGGCAACACCGTCCGCAGCATCTCCTGGTTCGCGCAGAGCATCTGCTGGGTGTTGATGACGCCCTTCGGACGCCCGGTTGATCCCGACGTGTAGAGCAGTTTCGCAATCGTCGATCCGCCGACCCGCGCGTGGGCATCGTCGACGGCCGCTGTCGCCGGCGTCTCGAGCAGTTCGTCAAACGGCGTGGACGAAACACTCTCCGTTCCGCCGCAGGTGACGACCTCCGGAGCCAGCACCGCCTTCAGCGCGCGGGCGAACGGCTGACCCTCCGCGGCGAACACCAGACCTGGATGCAGCGAGTCCCACAGCGCGCGCAGCGTGGTGAAGTCGCGGGCGACGAGCGAGTACGACGGCGCGACCGGCACGTACAGGATTCCGGCGTACATCGCGCCGAGTGCCAGCAGGGCGTGTTCGATGCTGTTGCCGGACAGAATGACGACAGGACGATCGTTCGACAACCGGCGATTCAGAAGCGATTGCGCAATGTTGCGGATGCGACTCAACGCCTCGCGGTACGACAATGGCCGCCATTCGAGGCCACGCGGCCGGTCCGCCAGGAACATGCGATCGGGTGCAACCCGCGCCCAATATTCCAGGCGTTCCGTGATCTTCGAGGGGTAAGCACCCAGCGGATGCGGTGAGCGCGCAAGGATGCAGCCATCGTCTCGACGCTCGACGATGGTGTCGGCCGGAGGAATGCCACGGCGAACGATGGTCGTCCGTGGCATCACTGGACTTCCCGCGTCGCAGGCGCTCCGACGGCGGCGATGCGTGAGGTCATCGTGATTGAAGGCGATGGAGGTTGCGGACCCCATGCATGCAGAACATGCCTTGAACGGTCGTATTCTAGTGAATTCACTTCAGTCTCACAAGAAATTGCATGCAATGTGCGTCATCAGGCGATAAAATCGCGCCGTACCTGAGAGTCATGTCTGCCCATCATATGCACCCACGAAGCGATGTCGTCGGCAGCCTGCTGCGTCCCCCGTCCCTGCTCGAAGCGCGTCAGAAACTCGAACAGGGACAGTTGACGCCAGCCGAGTTCAAGTTCATCGAGGACCGCGCAGTTAGAGACGTCGTCGCTCTCCAGCAGGACGCCGGCCTCGACGTCGTCACTGACGGCGAGATGCGGCGCTACGCGTTCTTCGGACACCTGGTCGAAGCGCTCGAAGGGTTCGACAAATACGGCGGCTGGTCCATCACGTTCCACGACACCGAGGGACACGACAGCACGGTGCAGCGTCCGGTCGTCGTGGACAAGCTTCGCTGGCGGCGGCAGATGAGCGTCGAAGAGTTCACCTATCTGCGCGGCCGGACGAAGAAGCCGGTCAAGGTGACCCTGCTGAGCGCGCAGCAGGCCGCTGCCTACTACGAGCCCGAGAAATCGCGCGGCGCGTATGCGACGCGCGATGCCTACCTCGCCGATCTGGTGGACTTCACCCGGCGCGAGATCGCGGAGCTGAAACGTCTCGGGTGCGAATACATCCAGATCGATGCCCCGCAGTACGCGGCGCTCCTGGATGAAACCATTCGCGAAGGCTATCGGCGGCGCGGCAACGACCCCGACAAGATGCTCGATGCGTGCATCGAGCTCGACAACGCGATTATCGAAGGGCACACCGGCGTCACGTTCGCGATTCACATCTGCCGCGGAAACCACAAGAGCATGTTCTACGCCTCGGGTGGATACGACCGCATCGCCGAACACGTGTTCTCGCGCGCGCGGTTCGATCGGTTCCTGCTCGAGTACGACGACGAGCGGTCCGGGACATTTGAACCGCTGCGCCACGTTCCAGAGGATCGCACCGTGGTGCTCGGGCTCGTCAGCTCCAAGGTTCCGCGGCTGGAGTCGCGCGATGAGCTGCGACGCCGGATCGACGAGGCGGCGAAGATCGTCCCGCTCGATCGTCTCGCGCTCAGCCCGCAGTGCGGGTTCGCCTCCACCCATGAGGGCAATCGCCTGACGCCCGACGATCAGCGCCTCAAGCTCGAGCTCGTCGCAAGAACGGCGAAGGAAGTTTGGGGATAAAAAGGGAAAAGGGAAAAGGGAAAAGGGAAAAGGGAGCAACCCAGTACAACGGAGTTCGATGTCACTCGATTCCCGCACGCAGACCGAACGTGTCGTCCTGGTTCTGAGGGAGATGCTGCTTCGAGGGGACTTCAAACCCGGCGAGCGGCTGGCGGAGCTTTCGCTCGTGCCGATGCTGGGCGCGTCGCGGACACCGGTCCGGTTGGCGCTCGATCGACTGGCGCACGAAGGTCTGCTTGAAGCGCAGGCAACGACCGGCTTCCGGGTCCGGGCTTTCGCGCTCGACGACATCTGGGATGCGATCGAGATCCGCGGCGTGCTCGAAGGGACTGCCGCACGGATGGCGGCCGAGCGGCTGGAAAGCCCGGAGGAACTGGGAGCGCTGCACCTTCACTGCCGCCAGGCAGAAGAGCTGCTGCCGATGAACCGCGATCGGTTCGTCCGGTATATCGAGATCAATGAAGCTTTTCACGCGGGCGTGTGGCGACTGGCCAAGAGCGCGATGCTGCGCCGATCGATCGAACGCATCGTCGCGCTGCCGTTTGCGGCGCCAGGCGCGCTCGTTTTCAGCTGGCCCGGCGCCGACGAGGGCAACACCGAAGCGCTGATCGCGATCGAGCATCACCGCGCGATCGCGGAATCAATCGAGCAGCGCGAAGGAGCCCGTGCGGAGGCGCTCGCGCGCGAGCACGCCCGCCTCGCACAACGCGCGCTCAAACGTGCGCTCGATCACGCTGAATCGTTCAATAAACTACCGGGGGCCACTCTCATCCGAATCAGTGATCAGTGATTCGGAACGTGCCGCCTGACCCTGGCGAGCGCGACGAATGTCGAGAGCATGGCCAGAGCGATGAGGCCGAAGTACGACGCGCTTCCGCGATAGCCAATCGCCCACGATCCCGCGTATCCGCTCAGGATGGCGCCAATCCGCCCGAACGCGACGGCCGCGCCGACGCCGGTCGCGCGCACGGGGCCGGGATAGACGTGCGCGGCCAGCGCGTACATGGTTGTCTGCACCCCGTTGATCAGCGCGCCGAGAAGCGTGAGCCAGGCGATGATGGAGAGCGTCCCGGCGGCGGGCGTAATCGGCGTCCGGCTCAACACCAGCGCCGAGACGACCGCTCCCGCGGACATCGTCAACATGGACACGCGCGATCCCGACCGGGCGATCGCGATCCCGCCGAGGAGCGCGCCGGCAACGCCGCCGAGGTTGAACGCGGTGATTCCGGTATTCGAGGTCGAAGGCGGGAACCCGGCCCCGCTTAACAGCGACGTCAGCCAGCTGAACCCGGAGTACACCGCGAGCAGACAGCAGAAGAAAGCGGCCCAGAGTCCAATCGTGTCGCGTCGGTACTCGCGGCTGAAGAGCGCGCGGATCGATGCGCGCTCGACGACGTGTTCGGTCGAGTCGTGGAAACTCGTCGCGGCATCGGCGGGATGGCCGATCCGTGCGAGGAAACGCACCAGCTCCTGCCATCGCCCAGGATGCCGCACCAGGAAACGCGGCGACTCTGGCAGCAATCGAAGCAGCACCGCCGCGGCCACGAGCGGAATCACCCCACCGGCCACGAACAGCATCCGCCAGCCGAGAACCGGCAGCACGCGGATTCCGAGGAGGCCGGCGATCGTCGCGCCTAGCGGGACGCACACGATTGTGACGGTCACGGCAATCGGCCGGTGACGCAGCGGAACGAACTCGGCGACGAGCGCCGCAGCGTTGGGCATCGCCCCACCAAGTCCGATCCCCGCCAGCAGGCGCAGCAAGCCGAGCGCCGCCGGTCCCGCGGCCGTCGCGGCAGCGAGCGTCATGACGCCAAACACCACCATGCTGGCCAGCAGCGCAGTGCGACGGCCAAGACGATCGCCGGCAATCCCGGCGAGCGCCCCGCCGATCATCATCCCCAGGTATCCGAGCGAGACCAGCGCCGCGAACGCGCCACGCGGCACGGCCCACTCGCGCATCAGCGTCGGGATGACAATGCCGAGCAGCTGATTGTCGATGCCGTCAAAGACGATGGTGAGGGCGGTCAGGAAGACGAGCCATCGCTGGTAGCGGCCCCATGGCGCGTTGTTGAGGACGGCGCCGACGTCAAGGGAATTGATTGACGATTGTTGATTGCCGATTGTCATCGAATGGCTGATTGTAGATTGCTGATTGATTCCTCAATCAGCAATCAGCAATCGTCAATCAACAATGATCAATGTCACCTGGTCCCGGCGACTGCGGCGCCCGGTTCATACAGCCGCAGCCGCTGAATGGTCCAGGGTGCGTCGGCCGTGCCGGACTGCGTGATGCGGACGAAGCGGGCGCGCACCGGCGCGAACGCGATATCGGTGAGCGTGCCCGTGCTCTTGCCGCGCGCAACTGGCACCCCCCACGTGGTGCCATCCATCGACACCTGCACCTGATATTCGCGCGGATACCCGAGCGGAGGCGGCGCGGGAGGCGGTGCACCGGGCGCACCGCGGCCTCCCGGGAGACCAGTACGCGTCGGCGCACCAGGCACAATCGGCGTCGTATCGACGGCGAGCGCGGTTGACGTGAACTGGATCTCGGTCAGCATCGCCGGCTGCGGCAGCTCGATCTGAAACCACATGCCGGGTTGCTGCGGGTGGCCCGACGTCCACGGGTTGATGCCAAGCGCCTGCGAGGCGATGGCCGGGTTGTGACTGGCCGACAGTTTCCAGCCGTCGGCGGGCACGAGCCTCGGCAGCGAGGCCTCCAGTTCGCTGGTCGTCCACGATTTGTTCTTGCGGCTGGCGTTTGCGGCGCGCACGCGGGCCACGTCCTCGGCCGCCACGAGCGAGGCGCGATTGCCGAACGAGTTGCGGATGTAAGACGCGATCGCCGCAATCCAGTCATCAGGGCTCTGCCCCATCGGCACCATGACCTCAGTGTAATTCGCGCCGTTGATCGGCCCGGTCAGGCCGTGAAGCAGGGTCTTGATCACGTAGTCCTGATGACCCAGCACGCGTGGAGACGACGCGAGGGCGGGAGCGCGCGTGGTGCCCGCAGGCGCGCCGGGCATCGCTTCGCCGCGCCCGTCTTCGCCGTGACACGCAAAACACACCTGGCCGTAGATCTCACGTCCTTTGTCGAGCGTCGACTGCTCGGCCGGCGTGAACGAGGTGGCGCCGATCGACTCGAGGCCGCCGCGTCCTGCGTTCGCTGGCGGATTCAGCACGGCATTCGCAACCAGCTGCACGCCCCTGGACTTGTTGCCGTCGAACACCGCCTTGATCGTGGCCGGCGCGTCAGCAACCTTCAGCGTGTTGAGCGTCATCACCGCTTGCATGACGACGTCCGTGTCCGCGTCGCGGGTCATCGACGTGTAATCGGCGGCGAAGGATTTGTCGCCCGCCTTGTAGAGCGTCTCGCTGACACGGATCGCCTGCAGGCGAACCTGCGGATCGGCATCCTTCATCATCTCGCGGAGAAACGGCGCGTCGGCGGCCCCCAGTCCTTCGAGCGTCCACATCGCGTGAATTCTCGCCAGCTGATCGGAGGTGCGGGCAAGCTGCCTGAGCATCGGGACCACCGACTTGTCCTGCTTCAACACGAGCAGCTGCTGGGCGGTGTCGCGCCACCATCCGTTCGAATCGCTCAGGTGCGCGATGAGCTGCGCGGGACTCTCCTGCAGCATCCGCGGCGCTTCGGCGCGGCGTCCCATGCCCTCGTAGGTGAGCCGCCAGATGCGGCCATGCCGGACGACCTTGTCGAGCCCGTACTGATCTATGCGCTGCCGCAGGTAGGTTCCGGGGCCCGACCACTGTGACTCCTGGATGATCCCGCGGTACATATCCGTGATGTATAGCGTCCCGTCCGGAGCGGTCGTCAGATCGACCGGACGGAACAGCGGATCGGTCGAGCGGATGAATTCGGACAGGGGATACACGTTCTGCAGCTGCGTGAGGCCTTCCGTCTTCACCGGACGCAGACGCCGGACGATGCGCGCGACGACTTCGCCGTAGAAGTAGTCGCCGATCATGTCTTTGGGCAGGCGGTCGCCACGGAACACGTCGTTGCCCGCGGCGCCGGTCGCCTGCGCCAGCGATCCATCCGGCATGCGAACGACCCCCATGCCCCCCTGCATGTCGGCGATGCGGACCGGCGCGCCCCAGGTGAAGTTGAGTTCGGGCTCGAACTGCTGCGGGTAATTGAAATTGCCGTAGACGATCGGCAGCTGGAAGTAGCCCGGCATGCCGCTCGCGCCGGCCTGGAACCAGACCTTGCCGTAGTTGTCCTGGGTGACGCCCCACTGGCCGCCGTTCGACCCGGTCGGCTCGCGCAGCACACCCGACGGCGTCCAGCGGATGCGTGCGGAGTTGATCGTGCTGTAAATCCAGTTGTCGAGCGCCCAGATGAATCCGCTCTCCTGGTGCTCGACGTTGAGCAGACGGCCGAGGCCGGTCGCGAAGAGCTCTTTCTTGTCCGCGGTGCCGTCGTTATTCGTATCGGTGTACTTGTAGACCTCGTCGGAGTTCGACTCCTTCGACAGGATCGCGTTCGCGCCAAATGGCAGCACGAAGCGAGGAAAGATCATCTTGTCGACGAAGACCTTGTGCGTTTCATACACGCCGTCGCCATCGCGATCCTCGTGGACGGAGATCCGCCCGACCGGATCGAGCTCGCCGCTGGCGTCGGCGTCCTGCATGTAGCCGCGAAGCTCGAGGACGAACATCCGCCCGTTGCCATCGAACGCGATTTGCGCGGGCTCCTCGATGTCGGGATCGGCGAGCACCGGTTGGAGCTTGAACCCCGGCGGCAACCAGAAACGCTTGGCCTCTTCCGCGGGCGTCAATGGAGCGACGGGCGGCTTCTTCGAGAAATCAGGCTCCATCATCGACGGCCCGCGTCCTCGGGCCCCTGGGGCGCCGGAGCCCGATTGACGTCCTGAGTCGGGCGAAGGCGGCTGGCCACGGCCCGCGGCGTCGGCCGGGGGTGGTGCTGCCGGAGCCGGCGCGGTGGGAGCTTGAGTTTGAGCGAGCAGCGAGAGCGTCGCGAGCGCGAACGCGCCGCCGCAAAGAGCCGCACGTCGAATGTATCTGAATCTCATGAGCAGATTAGGGGCCTTTGCCAGTGACGCCCGCAGCGCGGGGCGAAAGGCCCGCGCTACGGGTGTCTCTGTATCAGCAATCTATTTCGCGGCCGTCGTCTTCGATCCCGGCTTCACGCTCGGGCTGTCGTCGGCCTTCAGATCGCCAAGCGCGTACTGCATGCCGGCGAGCAGGTGCTCGACGAGCGGCTTCACCGCGTAGTTCCGCTCGGCATGTCCGTGCGCCATGTAGAAGACGCGGCCGTTGCCATCGCGCTTGATCCAGCTGAGCGCGTAGTCGTGATCGGTACGCGGCCAGTCTTCCTTCGCCTTGTCGGCGTCGCTCATCTTCGAATAGTCGATGCTCGTGAGGACGTGCACGTTCTCGCGCGAGAAGGTGTCCATGCCGAAGGTGTAGGTCTCGTCGTGCACCACGAGCGGCGCGCCTTTGAACATCGCGGTCAGCGGGCTCTTCGGATCGTCGATCTTGTAAGTGATTTCCTGCGGATCGACCCAGTGGAACTTGAAGGAGCCGCCGATCATTTTGTTGAACTCGGGCCAGGTGCCAACCTGACCGTCAGGACCGGTCTGCGCGGGACGAGCGGCCGCAGCCGCAGGCGCGGCTGGCCCGGCGGGAGCGGGAAGCAGCGCGGCGAACCGCGTTCCGAAGTCCGCCTGGCTCACCGAACCGATCTTCTGCGGATCGACCTTGTCGAACCACGTGTCGGCGAGCGCCGAGAGTTCCGCGCGCGACAGTTTCTGATCGCCGTTGCTGTCGCCCTGCGCAAACATCACGGGCGCCAGCGTCGTCGCGGCACCGCCGCGGCCGCCAAAGCCTCTGCCGCCGCCGCCGACACCGGCCGCGGGACTGGCAG
>AR_comb_assmDRAFT_10299584_pt1 | contig 11879 bp, 9 predicted proteins | sample ArasoioldDNA_FD_10543 | JGI IMG/M metagenome (IMG submission 10543) | reverse complement strand
GCCCGACGGGCGTGATCCAGGCAGGGCCGGCGGCGAGCCAGCCAGCCGCCGCCAGTACGGACCCGCCTACGGCCGTGGCCGCGATGATCCGGGCGGCCTGGCGAGAGAACTCAGAGCACACCCAAGACCGGTACAGGCCGGCATAGTTGATCACCGCGAGCGTCGAAACAGCAGCTGCTAGCCACACGGCGACCGACTGGTCCGGGCGCAACTGGCTCTGGAAGAACAGGGTAAGCCCCCAGGCCAGCGAGATTGCGGCGAGGTCACCTACGAAGAGCTGCTGCCGGAAGGATCGTTCGGATCGAGTCCTCCGGGCACCGGGAGCCGGACTCGGGTCCCCTTTGGCCGCCCCGCGTGGGCTCGGTGCAGCCATGGCAGGCCCTTCCTTCAATCGGCCCGGGCTGCCGTCCTTCGGGTCCGAGGATGCCCTACCTGTCATCGAAGCCACCTGTTTCCCCCTCGCCGCCCCTGCAGCCAGGATCACCAGCGTTCGTCTTAGTTGACACGACGCTCATCAGGATCATCGGGAAGCCCGAGTTGATACACATTAGCTGGCTTTAGGCCATCGTTTTTCAGCCAGCTAGGCCATGTCAAGCCGCTCTGTGCACGCATCCTCGGCGGTGTGCAGGGTTGTACCAGCTCGAGCGAATACGGATCGCCCGCGAACTTTATGAACCTCGCCCCGCGAGAACGAAAGCGGCAGGACATCGCGGCAGGTAGCGCGGCCGGGGCAGGGTGCTCATCGGCGGTCGGCCGGTCAACACCGTTCCGTCCATCCGGTAGCCGATCCAGGCCACACCTTTTTCTGGGGTCGTATCACAGACACCGGCTGGAAGGTCTTATGCCTGGGAACTCAGATCCCCGCACAACGGAACCTGGGGGGTGACGTGGTAGAGGCTTCAGTGTCCGGTCTTGGCGACGTGGGCACGGCTGTGCGCCGCGCCCTGGCGAGGGTCACGCCTGCACGTTGCTTGCCTGGTGGAGCAGGTTGATGTACACCCGACAGGGCACGCCTTCGCGGCCTGGCATCCTTCTTGATCGCGACGGCACGATAATCGTCGACCACGGTTACGTGGGCTCGGTCGATCGGGTCGAGTTCATCGAAGGGGCACCGGATGCGATTGCCAGGTTCAATCGGGCCGGCATCCCCGTTGCGGTAGTGACCAACCAGGCCGGGGTCGCACGAGGCTTGTATGGGATCGACGACGTTTCTCGTGTGCACCAGCACATTCAGGCGCATCTAGAAGGTTACGGTGCGCACATCGACCTGTTTCTGTATTGCCCATACCATCCCGAGGGAATCGTGGAGGCTTTCGCTCGCACGAGTGATGACCGCAAGCCGAGGCCCGGCATGGCCAACGCTGCGGCCAGCGTGCTCAACCTCGACCTGACCGCCTCGTGGGTCGTCGGCGACCGGCCCGAGGACATCGGCTTGGCCAAGGCGGTCGGGGCATCAGCCGTCTACCTGGGAACTGGCGACCAGCAGTGGCCAGGAGTCAGGTCGTTTCCGAGCCTGGCCGCCGCGGCCCCGTTCATCTTGGAGCGTGTCACCGTATGAGTTCTGCTCACGATCTTCAGGCCTTCGCACCGGATGCCGACTGCTCGGTAAAGTTCCCAGCCGCACCGTACGCGAGCGCGGCTTCGTACTTCGACGCGTACGCCGAGGAGATAGCCAGGGCCGCGAAGTCCATCGACTCTGCCATGCTCGAGCGTGCGGCGGCGATCCTGGTTGAAGCTTACCGGCGCGGCGCGCGCATCTTCTCCTGCGGTAACGGCGGGTCGGCATCGATCGCCAACCACATGCAGTGCGACCACGTCAAAGGCGTCCGGACGGGCACCGACCTCTGCCCCCATGTCCTCAGTCTCAGTACCAACGTGGAGCTTCTCACCGCGATAGCGAACGATACCGGCTACGAGAACATCTTCGTTTATCAGCTTCAATCCCAGTCCGAGCCGGGCGACGTACTCCTCGCGGTCTCCTCGTCAGGCCGTTCGCCTAATATCCTCCGCGCGCTCACTTGGGCGCGCGACCATGGTCTGAGGACCATAGCCGTCACCGGCTTCGACGGAGGCGCCGCCAGGGCCACCGCCGAGGTCAGCGTCCATGTCGATTGCACGAACTACGGCATCGTCGAGGACTTGCACCAGGCCGTCATGCATGCTCTGGCTCAGTACATCCGCCATTCGCGAATGAGCGCGGACGCGATCTCGACGACCGTGTTCTGAATCATGGCAGCCACTGGAAGGCCCCGCGCCCAGCGAACGTCTGGCGCCCTGACATCCACAGGACGGAAATGAAGATCCTCATCACCGGCGGGGCCGGGTTCATCGGCTCGCACACCTGCGACCGGCTGCTGTCGCTGGGCCATGAGGTCACGGTCCTCGACGCGCTGACCCCGCCGGTACACCGGGACGGGCACCCCCCGGCGTTCCTGAGCCCCGAGGTCGACTTCTACCAGGGCGACACCCGTAACCGAGACCTGCTCACCAACCTCCTGAGGCGCGTCGACGCCGTATACCACTTCGCCGCCTACCAGGACTACCTGCCGGAGTTCTCGCGGTTCTCCGATGTGAACGTCGTCTCGACCGCGCTGCTCTACGAGATCATCGTGGCCGAGCGCCTCGACCTTGCCCGCATCGTGGTGGCATCCTCGCAGTCGGCGATGGGCGAGGGACTCTACTGGTGCCCGGTTGACGGCGAGCAGACCCCGGGCATGCGGCCGGAAAGCGCGCTTGCGGCGAGCCAGTGGGACATACCCTGCCCGCAGTGCGGCGGTCCGCTCGAGATGCGCACCACGCCCGAGCGGGTCTCCAATCCCCAGAATGCCTACGGCATGTCCAAGCTCGGCGAGGAAATGGTCGCCATCAACCTTGGACGCCGGTACGGCATCCCGACAGTCGCGCTCAGGTACAGCATCGTGCAAGGGCCCCGGCAGTCGGTCTACAACGCCTACTCAGGTGCATGCCGCATCTTCTGCCTGGGCTACCTGCTAGACCGGGCGCCCATCCTCTACGAGGATGGTGGGGCGATCCGGGACTATGTCAACATCGAGGACGTGGTGGACGCCAATGTGCTGGTGCTCTCGGACGACCGCGCCGCGGGACGGGTTTTCAATGTCGGGGGCGGCAAGGCGGTTACCACCCGGGAATTCGCCGACGTCGTCATGCGCCAGTACGGGTCCGGCGTGCCGGGAATGGTGACCGGGGAGTACCGCTTCGGCGACACGCGGCACATCCTGTCCGATATCAGCGCCTTGCGGGCGCTGGGCTGGGAGCCCCAGCGCTCTCCGGCCGACTCGGTCGCGGCGTACGCCGAGTGGCTCAAGGGCATGGACGGCCTGGACGGAGTGCTGGCCGAGGCCGACGCGCGGATGCGGGCCCTAGGGGTGGTCCGGAAGGCGGGGACATGAAGGCCTTCCTGCTCGCCGCCGGCGTCGGCAGCCGGCTGCGGCCGATCACGGACACCATCCCCAAGTGCATGGTTCCCGTCGGCGGCCAGCCTATGCTCGACATCTGGCTCGACGCGTTCGACCGGGCGGGCGTGGACGAAGTACTCATCAACCTGCACCACCTTCCGGATGTGGTGCGTCACCACCTCGAAGCGCGAGCCGGGACGCCGACCGTGCGCACCTCCTACGAACCGGAACTGCTCGGCAGCGCGGGCACGCTCGCCACCAACCGGGCCTGGGTAGATGGTGAGGAGATGTTCCTGGTCTGCTACGCCGACAACCTCACCGATTTCGACCTGAGCTTGCTGGTCCAGGCGCACCGGGAACAGCGCGCCATCGCGACGCTGACGGTCTTTCATTCCGAACGGCCCTCCGCTGGAGGCGTCCTGGAACTCGACGCGACCGGCACCGTCGTCGGCTTCGAGGAGAAGCCGCCTGACCCGGTATCCGATCTGGTGAACGCGGGGATGTATGCGTTCCACCCGGACGTACTCAGCGAACTGGGCGGTCTTCCGCCGCGCGATATCGGCTATGACCTGCTCCCGCGGCTGGTGGGCAGGGCTAAGGCCCTGCCGGTAGAGGGCTACTTCCGGGACATCGGAACGATCGATGCCTACGAGCGAGCCCAGCGGGAGTGGCCAGGGCGAGTCGCCATATGATCATCACCCAGACGCCATTGCGCATCGGCCTTCTCGGCGGGGGCACGGATCTGCCCGAATACTACCGTGAGCACGGTGGCCGGGTCCTGAACTGCGCGATCGATAAATACATCTACGTGATCGTCAAGCAGCGGTTCGACAGTGACATCTATGTCAACTACTCCAAGAAGGAGATCGTCTCCCGCGTCGAGGACCTGGAGCATGAGCTGGTCCGGGAGGCGATGTGGATGACCGGCGTGACGAACGGCGTGGAAATCACCACGCTGGCCGACATCCCGTCCGCGGGTGGTTCCGGTCTCGGCTCCTCCTCCGCAGTAACAGTTGGCTTGCTGCATGCCCTGTTCGCGTACCGCGGGCGGCAGGTGACGGCGGAAGAACTGGCCGATCGTGCCTGCGTCATCGAGATCGACCGGTGCGGGAAACCCATCGGCAAGCAGGATCAGTACATCGCCGCCTACGGGGGCATCCGGGACATCCGCTTCGGGCCCGGCGATCAGGTGCTGGCTGAAGAGCTGGAGCTGCCCGCCGCCTCGCGCCGCGACCTGCAGCGGCATGTCATGCTGTTCTACACGGGAATCACCAGGAGCGCGAACTCGATCCTGGCGGAACAGACCGCCAACATCAAAGCCACCCGTGATCAGCTTGACCTCCTCAGCGACCTCGCCGGGCTGGCCGCCGATCGCCTGCGCTGCGGGGATGTTGACGCGGTCGGCGAAGCGATGCGTAAGGGCTGGGAGGCCAAGCGGCAGCTGGCTACGGGCGTTTCGAACCCCGAGGTAGATATGGCGGTGGACCGCGCACTCGAGGCCGGGGCGACAGGTGCCAAGCTGACCGGCGCGGGCGGCGGCGGCTTCCTACTGGTCATCTGCCCGATGGAACGGCAGCGCGCCGTGCGAGAGAGCCTGGCCGATATGCAGGAACTACCGGTGAAGCTCGACCGGCTCGGGTCGCTGATCGTGCTCAACGTGCTACGCGACATCTGGGGCTAAGGAACATGCAGGTGTGTCATGCCGTGGCCGGGGCAAGCTACCCTCGGTGCCAGTGTCGCCTCCCCGGACATCCCCTCCACTCTTTGGCGGTGTTCTCGATGAACAAGCGAATCGCTCGCCAGGGCCGCATCACTGCGTGTGTTTCCCTCGTGAGCAGGGCCCTGGCGTGAAGGTGATCCGCACTACAAGGGCAATCGCTCAGCCGTCCGAGTCGGGACGGGCTGGTGAGACGGCCGGATTATGGGTTCAAGGAAGCGGCGAAGTGATCCCGGTCAGCGCCACCGGCGGCTAGCCGGCGGCGGACTGATAGCAATCTCCGTTGCCGGAGCGATTGTCCTGGCTGGCCTCGTAGGGCTGGCGCTGACGTTCCTGCGTTCCCCGGCGGCTGGCCCGGCATCCCCGGCGGCTGGCCCGGCATCCCCGGCGGCTGGCCCGGCATCCCGGGGCGCAGGTCCCGCATCGCCTCCGGCGCGGATATGCGGCAATAAGGCAATCCTTGCGGGCGGCCCCTCCGTCCCTCCCAAGGGGGCCGTGATCATTCCGGCAGGCGATGACAGCGGAACTGTTCTCGGGCGCAACTGGACCGTGAGGCCGGATACAACCTACTGGTTCGCGCCAGGTCGGCATACCATGGGGACAGGCCAGTACAACCAGATCATCCCCGCGAACGGTGATACGTTCATCGGCGCTCCGGGCGCGATTTTCGACGGTCAGCACAAGAATCTTTACGCCTTCACCCAGCAGGCAAGAAATGTAACGATCCGGTACTTGACCATACAGAACTTCGGTGTGCCGGGAGTCAACAACGGTCAAGGCGTAGTCAACCATGACGAGGGTCCCAATTGGCACATCGATCACGTAACAGTGCAGGAAAGCGCCGGGGCTGGGGTTATGCTAGGATCTGGCAACGTCCTAGCCCATTCCTGCCTGAAAAACAATGGCCAGTATGGTTTCCAGGGCTTCGGTTCTCACCTAAAAGTCTATAACAATGAGATTGTCGGCAACAACGCTGACAACTGGGAAGCCCGGCAGGCTAGCTGCGGTTGCTCCGGCGGTGCTAAGTTCTGGAACGTCAACGGGGCCACCATTACCAGCAATTATGTGCACGACAACATCGGACCTGGTCTGTGGGCGGACACAAATAACCGCGATTTCAACGTCGAGCATAATTACTTCGCTGGCAACCAGGCCGAGGGATTCATCTACGAAATCAGTTACAATTTGCGGCTAGCCGACAACACCTTCATCCGCAACGCCTTGGTGGCCGGGCCGAAGCTCGCTGGGTTCCCCGATTCTGCGGTCTACATTTCGGAGTCGGGCGCGGACAGCAGGGTTCCTGGCCTATACGGAGCTACCCTCGCGATCACTGGCAACACGTTCATCAACAATTGGGGTGGTGTCGTGCTCTACGAGAACGCCGATAGGTATTGCAGCAGTGCGGGGAACTCCTCCACCGGTTATTGCACATTGGTCGATCCCTCCGTGGCGACCCTCGGCAAGTGCGCCAAGCTCGGTCTTATCGGAACCAATCCCTACTATAACGACTGCCGATGGAAGACTCAGAACGTGCTGGTTAAAGGAAATCACTTTGCCTTCGATCCCACTAAGATCGGCCCGGAATGCACCTCGGATAAATACTGCGGTTTCAATGGGGTCTTCAGCGCGTGGGGTTCTTTGCGGCCGTACCAGGGTACCGCCGTTGAAAAGCATATTACATTCGATCAGAACAACCATTTCATGTCGAATAGCTATTACGGCCCGTGGCAGTTTGTGGTGGAGGAACAGGGTAACGCGGTGAACTGGTCAACGTGGCGGAAAAGCCCGTACTACCAGGATGCACACAGCACTATGGACGGGTAGAGCGGGTGACCCGAGTCGCGCCGCGTGAAATCCGGACCGGTACCGGTCGCGGCGGGCTGGAGGACAGCAGGCCTCATGAATGAGCCCCCATGCTAATGGAAAAGTTATTGATCGTGAACTTCTCCGGGTCTGTCGTATTAGCTTATCTAGGGGTTTACTCATGAGGCAACTGAAGCGCCGAGCCGAGAAATTGCACCTGCCGCCTTCAAGCCCGACCAAGCGTCGAAACGTTATTGCGGCCACGGTAGCCGCCGCCAGCCTAGGCATATATTCCCTGTCCGGCTGTCACCACGCATCGCCCTACGCCGGCTCCAGTGCCCGGGCCATTCGGTCTAACCCGTCAATCACCGGCAACCCTTGTACCAAACCGACGGCTATCCCGATGGATCCCGGCAAGGCTCAGAGCGGCATCACCAAGGGGAAATATTTCATCACCAATGATAGCTGGAATGCGGGCCACTACAGCGGCTTGTCGCAGACTCTTCACGTCTGCAACTACAACAGCTGGTACGCGATCGCCACCATGAACAATGATACCGGCGACGGCGCCGTCAAAACATCGCCGAATGTTCAGGAAACCTGGTATCCCACCCCTACCAAGCTGAGCAGATGGAAATCCATCACCAGCCAGTTCTCTGACGTACCGCCGGGCACGGGCCCGGACTACGGTATCTGGGACTTTGAGTATGACATCTGGCTCAACGGCCTCGCCGACAGCAACTCGACTGAGGTCATGATCTGGACCTACAATAACGGCCAGTCTCCGGGCGGTTCACCAAGCGGATCGTTTGCTGACGCGGGCCATACCTATGACGTGTATCATTCATCGCCACCGAACCAATACGTTGCTTTTGTCGACCGGAGTGACAACCTGTCGGGCAATGTCAACCTGCTCGATTTCCTCAACTACGTGATTTCGAGGGGCTGGATGCCGAGCTCATCGACGCTGTACCAGATCTGCAACGGCGTCGAGCTAGTGTCAACGGAAAGTAAACCTGAGAAGTTCACCATCAATGACTTTTCTATTAACATGAAGAGCTTATGAGCCGTCGGGTGAGGTCCTTTGAAGCGGGCTTGCGGTGCGGTCCGTGCTGACGGCCGCTCCCGAGCGCGGCTCGACCGAGACCTTAGCGGGTTCCCGTAGCGCATGGCGCAGCTGCAACCAGAACAGCAGCGCGCCGATCCATGATGCGACCGCCGCGCCGCACATCGTCCCGAATGCTCCGCCGACAGCGGCTCCCACCAGGCCACAGACGACAAAGAGCGCGGAAGCGAGGACCATCGCGCGCAGGCTCCGCCGCGCGGATCCCAGAGCGTGCAGTCCCGTCCCAGCGCCGGCCTGGACGCATCCACCCATAATGGCGATCGTGCTCGGCAATACCAGCGGGTAGGTCTGATGCCACAGCGAGCCCAGCATAAACTGCCCGAGTCCGATCGGCAGCGTCACCAGCAGCACGACCCCCCACGCCAGCCCGAGCAGAGCGAGTCCACCGCTCGCGCACGCGCAAAACAGCGGCAGATGCCGTGGCGATTTACGCAGGATCCGGGCGGCCTCCGGCAACAGGACCAGTCCCATACCAAAGAAGATGACCATGAAGGGACCCATCAGCGTACTGGCCGCCTGCACGTAGCCAAGGGCCGCCAGGCCCAGGATGAGGCTGATGCCGTAGTTACGCAATTGGTTCTGGCTGCTGTTGAGGGTGCCTTCGGCGAGGTAGCGGGGCCCGAGGTCCCAGTGCCGTGACACCCACTCCCACGTGCCCGTGAACTTCGGCAGGACCCGGGCCTGCAACGGGCCGAACGCGGCCGCGACGGCGGCTGCGGCACCCCACGCGAAGACGAACCAGAATACGTCCGCATGGCCAGTCTGGCGCAAGAGCACTAGGGCAGGAAGCAGCGTTACTGTCCAGATGGTGTCGTTGAGGAATGCCTGGCTGCCGCGTCCATGCGCGAAGAACGCAAACCGCCAGCTGTCCTGCAGCAGCAGCCCGGGCAGCGTCAGCCCGAGCGCAAGGAAGGCCAGGCTGGTCGTGCCGCTGAGCAGCGTGCACGCCGCAAGTGCGCAGGCGCCGAGCACAAGGCCCACGATGGTGGCCGTCCCGGTACACCTGGCGACGGCGCGCCGCCAGGTCGGGTGGTGCGTGCCGCTGAACCTGACCAGCAGGGGGTCGGTGCCAAGGCCCCGCGATGCGTTGATCGCGAACCCGTAGGTGACGTAGGCCAGGGCGAAGGCCCCGTACTGCGCGGCGCCCAGCGTACGGGCGATGTAGATGTTCACCGCGAAGTTGCTGACACTGGACATCGCCTGGTCCGCGACGCCCCAGCTAAGCCGGCGGCTCGCCTGGCGCACCAGGCGCCAGGACAACGCCGCCTGGATCTTCCTGACCGCGAGGGCCATTAACCAGCCTCTTACGCGTTTTCCGCGCTGGGAACGGGGAGTGCCCCCAGGGTCTGCCGACGTAGCATCTCGTCGATTATCCCGGCAGAAAGCAGCTCACGGATCCGGCGCAGGCGCACGAAGCGCGATGAGACGAAGTCATCATGGGTCAGGCCGTGCTTGGTATACGCGGCGGCCAGCTCATCGACTCCCTCGCGGACACTCCAGCGCAGGTTCAGGTCTGGGAAGGTTGCCTCGAGCTTGGAGAAGTCGACGCGGTAGTTGCGCAGGTCCGGCCCGGCGCCATCGGCGAGGGACACCGTCGAGCCGGGCACCGCGTCGCGGACCATTTCCGCGATGTCACGGACCTGCACGTTGTCCTGCGCGCGCCCGACGTTGAACGCTTCGTCGTGGATGAGTTCGCGCGGCGCCTCCAGCATGGCGAGGAATGCGCGGCTGATGTCCTCTATGTGCACGAGCGGTCGCCATGGTGTCCCGTCACTTTCCAGGCGCACCTCCCCCGTCGTCATCGCGACCGCGGTGAGGTTGTTCACCACGATGTCCAGGCGCAGCCGGGGCGAGACGCCGTAAGCGGTGGCATTGCGGAGGTAGGTCGGGCTGAAGGCGTCGTCGGCCAGCTGGGAGAGGCCGCGCTCGGCGGCGACCTTGCTCTCGCCGTAGGGCGTGACCGGGTACAGCTCCGCGTCCTCGGTCACCGCGTGGGAGCCTGCCGCGCCGTACAGGCTGCAGGATGACGCGAACAGGAAGCGTTCGACGCCAGCTTCCTTGGCCGCCCGCGCCAGGTGCAGCGTCCCGTCGAGGTTCACCGAGTACGTCGCTGCCGGGTTGAGGTCACCGAGCGGGTCATTAGACAATGCCGCCAGGCACAGTACCGCGTCGTACCCGGCCAGCTGGCCAGCGGCGGCATCCCTCATGTCGCAGGGGGCGCCAATGCTTGCCTCCGGGGCAGGGCCAAGGTCACATCCCTCATACAGGCCGAGGTCGAGTCCGTCGACCTGATGTCCGGCCTGGCGCAGGAAGGGGACGAGGACAGATCCGATGTAACCCCGGTCACCTGCAACGATGACCCTCATAAACTACCCCCAGGTTCGGACTTTCTGATTTCCACGGCGGGGCCACGTTAACATCCCGCAACTCATAAGACCCTCCACCGCCCGGTCCTGATACCCGTGCCGACGACCTCTTCACGGAACCGCGGCGCCGGGAAACTCAACAGGTGCTTGCCGTATCACGGCTACTGGCTGGGCGCTCATATGGACGTGATGCGCCGGGTCCTAATCATCATCCAGAATCTGCCGGGCGCCTGGCCGCTCCAGCAAACCGGGGGTTGACGTGTGCGGGATCGCAGGCAGTTACCAGCAAACCGACGGTCAGAAGCTGGTCGACGTCATGACCGAGCGGATCGCGCACCGCGGTCCGGACGCGTCCGGTGTCTGGAGTCACGAGGACGACCGGGTCTCGGTTCATCTCGGTCACCGGCGGCTGTCGATCATCGACCTGTCCGCCGCCGCCGACCAGCCGCTGTCCAAGAACGGCCTGACCCTCATCTACAACGGCGAGCTTTACAACTACAAGGAGCTGCGGGCCGAGCTGGCCAGTCACGGCGTCAGCTTCGTCACCTCCTCCGACACCGAGGTCGTGCTCGAGGCGTGGCGCTACTGGGGACCGGCGGCGCTGCCCCGGTTTCGCGGCATGTTCGCGTTCGCCCTAGCCGACACCAAGACCGGCGAGCTGTTCCTGGCGCGTGACCCGCTCGGCATCAAGCCGCTGTTCTATCTGCGGCGAGGTGCGGGCGCGCTGTTCGCCTCCGAGCTGAAGGCGCTGGTCTCTGCGGTCGGGTCCGAGCTGCGGATCGCGCCGGGTGCCCTGGTGGCGTCGATGCTCTATTACTGGGTGCCCGAGCAGTTCTGCGCGATCGAGGGCGTGCGCAAGCTTCCCGCCGGTTCCTGGGCGCGGCTGCGCCCGGACGGACGGCTGGACGTGGAGCACTACTGGCAGGTTGCGGACGTGGCCCGGGAGGCCGAGGCCAGGATCGGGCACGGTGCCGCGCCGGACCTGGGCCGGGTGATCGAGGAGTCGGTCACCGCCCACCTGGTAGCTGACGTGCCAGTGTCCAGTTTCCTGTCCGGCGGCCTGGATTCCAGCATCGTCACCGTGCTCGCCCACCGCGCCGCCCAGGAGATCGACGCCTACACGATCACCTTCCGGCCCGAGGATCAGCGGCTGGAGGCCATGCCGGACGACGCGCTCTACGCCCGCAAGGTCGCGGCGCAGTTCGGGGTGAAGCTGCACGAGATCGAGATCTCGCCGGACATCGTCGACATGCTGCCGCGCATGGTGGACGCGCTGGACGAGCCCATCGGCGATCCGGCCGCTATCAACACGGTGCTGATGTGCGAGGCGGCCCGGGCGCGCGGGGTCAAGGTGATCCTGTCCGGCATGGGCGCGGACGAGTTGTTCGGCGGGTACCGCAAGCATCTGGCCTGCGTGATGGCGAGCCGCTACGGTCGGCTGCCTGGGCTGC
>AR_comb_assmDRAFT_10260481_pt1 | contig 11879 bp, 13 predicted proteins | sample ArasoioldDNA_FD_10543 | JGI IMG/M metagenome (IMG submission 10543) | reverse complement strand
ACCGGATTCGTTCAACAATGTTTTAAAGGAGCAGTGTGGGCAGGATTGTACATTTCGAAACTGATTGCTCCAATCACATTGAATGCTTTCTATTTTTATACGTTAAATCCGAAGCTGATCATTTTTTCACTTAGCATTCTGCTGATCACTTTAGTGCTGGCGATATTTTTTAGAAAGAACAAAATATTTCTGCTGGGGATTTTATGGTTTTTCGTTTTCATTTTTCCTGCTCTTATGGTTGCCAATGTCAGTCCAGTAGGATTTGCGGAGCGCTACTTGTATGTTCCATCTGCTGGATTTGCGATGGCCATAGTTTCATTTCGCATGAAGCCGCTGATAGCTAAAGCCTTGATTGCTGCATGCGTGGTAATGAGTTTGATTTGTTTATTACGATCACCTGTATGGCACGATGATCTAACGCTCTGGACTGATACGATTGAAAAATCTCCGGAAGCTCCCACCGTAAATTACAATCTTGCGACAGCGTATTTGAAGCAAAAAGACTATCCGACTGCGGCGAAGTACTATCAGCGTGTAGTAACGCTGGATTCAACTAAAGCTGAAACATATTACAACCTTGCGCTTTGCAATCACAATCTCGGAAATGATAAAGAAGCAATTCGCAATCTAAAAATCTTTCTGAAGATTTGGAAAGGAGATGAGCGTCAGCGATCAGAAGCATTGAATCGGTTGAAACAGTTAGAGCAAAAATAAAATGATTACTGCGTTACCTTATCGTAAACGTATCGGATCGTAATTGGTTCATCAGAAAACATCGGCTGCATCCGGATTTGAACAAACAACTGCTTGCCATCCGGCGCTAATTCGTAAGTCGTTTCAAATTTTCCACCGCCCGGTCCCTGGTTGGAGACTTTCAGTTGATCGCCTTCCCATGTTGCTGTGGTGATTAAATTTCCTTTGCCGCGCGGTGTATTAATTTCGCGCTCCGATTTGCGTCCATCCGTATAGAGCGTACGGTCCCAGCCTTTATCTCCTGATAATTTCAGTTCGGGTTTGTTGTATTCAATCGTTAACTGATCAGGGAAATGCATCGGACCACCAGGAGCGCCAGCACCTTCTGAATCGTGATGTTCACCCCCACCCATATGTTGACCCATCCTCGAATCTGCATGCGGTCCTTGATGGTGGTGTGAATCAGATGAGTCCTTATCTCTGTCCTGCATCATTTTTTCAAACTTCTTTTGCGGATCATCACTTTGATCAACATTCTTTTTCCATGTGCCCGCGAAATTGACTTCAGCCTTAACCAATAATGGAAATGCCAGTACGAGCGCAAAAATAAAAACAGATAATAATTGTTTCATTGAAAATCTCCTTTCATCTTAAGACTTAATTTTAAGCCTAAAGTTACAGGTAGGCATTATTGTTTGGCGCAAAAACGGTTTAGTGCTATGATGATGCGTTTTTCTGACCAGTCATGAAACGCGATTTTCACATGCACACATTTTTATCGGATGGTGAACCCAGTCCACAAGAACTGGTGCAAGCCTGTATTGATCTGAATCTCGATGAGATTTCAATAACAGATCACGATGCGCTTGGTGCGTATCCGGCGGTGTTTGATATTGCAAAGGGCAGCAATTTGCGCATTGTACCTGGCGCGGAATTAGATTGCACTTACGGCAACATTGAACTTCATATGCTGGCGTTCGGGGTAGATATTCAAAACAAGCCATTGAATGATCACCTGAATCAAATTCAGAAAGCGCGAAAAGTGAGAGCGGCTGAGCAAGCGGATGCAATTAATCGCTATTACGCGCGTAAAGTAATTCAGCTTGATGAAATTTGCGCGCGTTGTCAGACATTTATGAATCCACATTTGATTCACGCCATGATCGATCAAGGTTTGTTTGATGACTATCAGCCGCCTGATCGCTACAAGGCTGCACAAGAATGGATGAAGCAAAACATTCGAGTAGACAGCATTATCGTGAAACCCACTTCAGAAGCGATGATTAAATTGATTCACCAGGCTGGCGGGATTGCGGTGCTTGCTCATCCTGCATATTACAGTCGCGATGGTTTGCAAGGGGCAATGAAAGATTTGAATACAATGATCAGCAATTTAAAAGACATGGGAATGGATGGTATGGAAGTTGTGTATCCATATTGTCAAGAAGGTTCGCGCGAATTTCCAACAATGGATGATGAACGTGCTGCGATTGCGATGCTGCAAGAATTTGCCTTATATTACGGATTGCAGGAAACAACCGGCAGCGACGCTCATCACATAGATCAATTACGGGCGTATCACTCCCGCTCCTGAGTACTTCCTTGTTAAGAGACGAGTACCTCCAGGCATTTGATTCTGTTGTCCGACAACTACGTGTTGTTGCCTATCTTTGCGGCGGAACTGTCCGCGATCTTTTGCTCAATCGACCCGCACATGATGTGGATGTCGTTGTATCCGACAAAGTTTTTGAAGTTGTGAGTGAGTTCAGAAAGAAGCTTGATGTGCCTTCCTTTATTTTAGATGAAGAGCGACAGGTTGCGCGGGTTGTACTTGGAAAAGGGAATTGGGATTTCACCGGATTTCGCAATCACACTATTGATGGGGATTTAAGGAAGCGTGATTTCACAATTAATTCGATGGCAATTCGCTGGCAAGATTTTTATCCCGATCGGCGAATGGATGCAGTTTTGGATCCATGTGGCGGATTGGAAGATCTGCAAAAAAAATTGATCCGTGCAACTTCAGAGCAAAGCCTTGATGATGATCCGCTAAGAATGTTACGTGCGTTCAGAATTAAAGCTGAGCTAAAGTTTCAAATTGATAATGCAGTCATGACGCAGATTTCTGAATTACATCAGCGAATTAATGATGTCGCTGAAGAACGGATTCGGGAAGAGCTTGATCGAATTTTCTTACAACCAGATTCCGCGGCCGCATGGAAATTGATCAGCAATTCTGATCTTTTCAAATCATTGATCCCGGAATTGGCCCCCATGAAAGGATGTCAGCAAGGTGGCTATCATCATCTTGATGTTTGGGATCACACTTTGATGTCATTGGAAAAACTTGAAGCATTAATTGCACAGATCCCCGAAGTTTTTCCGGAACATGCTGCCAATATTATCGAATTTTTAGATTCTGCACCTGGAACTCTGGATCGCCGACGCTTACTGAAATGGGGAATGTTGCTTCATGATGTAGGCAAACCGGCAACACAAGAATTACGCGAACCAGGCCGATGGCGGTTTCATGGTCATGAACATATCGGCGCTGATTTAGCTGAAGCGGGTTTGAAGCGATTAAAGTTAGCGCGAAAAGATATTCAAATCATTACGACATTGATTGAGCATCATTTACGTCCGCTGAATTTGTTCAATCAAGAAGAACGCTCGCAAGATTCGTTTTATCGATTTTTCAGAGCTACCGGTACGGAAGGAATCGGCGTATTGCTGATCGCTTATGGCGATATTTCAACGGCGCGAGGTCCGCTTGCTGATCCGGCACGCGATTCAGAATTTTTTGCGTTGATTTCAGAAATGATCCGTTATTACTTTGCAGAATATTTTCCTTCAGTGAATACGCCCGAATTGTTGAAAGGACGTGATCTGATGGCGTTTCTTCAAATGAAACCCGGACCTACAATGGGTGAGCTGCTGAAGGAAATTCGCGAATCGCAATTGTTGGGTAAGTTACGGAATCGACAAGAAGCTCTGGACTTCGCTCGCAACTGGCTCCGCAACAGAGATTAAAACGTAAAAACGTAAAACGTGAATGAGCTCTTACGTTTTACGCATTACGTTTTACGTTAACGCATGCCAGTATCCACTGAAATATCAACATTCGTTGTTTTGCCTGCAATAACTTCAACACGCTCACCTTGTTTTTGGATTTTGCCCATTGAAGGTGGAGTGATCTGCAAGAAATAAATTCCCGGTTCTAATTCCGTTTTGTAAATTCCTTGCGAATTAATTTCCACTTCACGAACCACTTTCTTTCCATCTTCAGCGATTACTCTCACCTTGTGAGCCGCATAGATCTTTTGCATTACTGAAGGATCTGCTTCCGGCTCGTTCGGACGAACTGGACCGGGACGGGTAGGCGAGAATTTCACTTTTCCGGTTACTGTTCCCATTGTCGAATTAGTCTGCGTTTCCTGGGCTTGAATTGAAAAACATATCAGGATTAAAACTGACGTTATCAGTAAGTTTCGCATCTTCCAAATATAATTCGAACATCTTAAAAATTACATTTGACAGATGAATCAATTCTTTGTAGTGTCTAGATGAGCAAATCGGAGCTTTTGACTTGCAGCTTCTGTCTCTTGAAGGTGATTACGGTCTTCGGGCCATAATTTATTTATCCTGCCAACCTCCCGGAAAAATTACATACGTTAGCGAAATCGCACGCGATCAGTTAATTCCAGTTAATTTCTTGTTCAAAATTCTTCGCAAATTAGTAAACCATGGGATGGTGAAATCTTATCGTGGTCCGCATGGCGGTTATGCACTTGCAAAAGCTGCCTCTGGAATCACTTTTTTGGAAGTCATCGAAGCGATTGATGGACCTGTGGTTGTAAATCGTTGTTTGAGCGAAGTGACTCAATGCATGCTGGAGCAGAGTTGCAAAATGTTAGGTGCATGGCAGCGGATTCAGTTGCATGTAAAACAAGAATTAAATACGCTCACCATTGCGGATTTATTAAAGCCAACTGCGATTACAACTGAGAAAACAGCCGCCAGTTGATCGCTTCCATTTTGGAATTCTTCGTTTTACAATAACCCCGGTAAATCGAATGGAAATCACGCAAATTCTGTATGTTGCGGGCTTTTATCTTTTCGCGTTGGTGACTGTAATTTCCGCTTTTTTTGTTGTGTTCGCGAAAAACGTCATGCGTGCAGTTTTTTCGCTGATGTTCACATTGTTCGGAATCGCCGGGCTCTTCTTATTTCTTCATGCCGATTTTCTGGCAGCCACTCAAGTCTTAATTTATGTCGGCGGCGTTTTGGTGTTGCTGCTTTTTGGAATCATGCTCACCCAGCGGATGGTTGAAGCTGACATCCGCACAGGTCGTATTCAATTTCTTCCTACGATGTTTGCAATGGTGATCTTGTTCGGATTTTTGGTGTATTTAATTTTTAATACTCCGTGGAAAATTCAAGGAGCGGCAAATTTTCAGGATTCAACTGCTGGTATCGGAACTCTGCTAATGACCGAATGGCTGTTGCCATTTGAAATCGCATCCATTCTATTGCTGGCTGCACTTGTTGGTGCGGTATCGATTGCCCGCGCCCGGAGAACAGTGTCATGACCCTGGCTCCAGGACTCTATCACTACCTGATCATTGCAGCCCTATTATTTTGCTTTGGGTTAGCTGCAGTGTTAACCCGCCGCAATGGAATTGCGGTATTGATGGGAATCGAGTTGATTCTGAATGCTGCAAATATCAACTTCGTAGCATTTTCAAATTATGTGACCCATGCACTTGGGGGTCATGTGTTTGTGGTGTTTGTAATTCTTTTAGCTGCGATCGAAGCAGCAGTTGCTTTAGCAATTGTTTTTGCAATCTATCGTCATTTCCATAGCGTCGAAATTCCACAGGTTCATGAGATGCAAGGTTAATCAATGCCTCCATCAGTAATTGTCGAAATCAAAAACAGCATGGGTTATTTCTACCCCGAACTAATCCTGTCGGTTACGTTTTTGATTGTTCTCATCGCCGAAATTATTAGTAAACGCAGCAGCTATATCACTCTTGGCGTCATCACGATTCTTGGACTTCTAGCATCAATGTTCGCAGCCTATCAACTGTATTCAATGGAACAAACGTACATTTTTTTCCGGATGATGACGGTTGATCATTTTGCAATTTTCTTCAAGCTGGTATTTGCAGTCTCCACAATTTTGATCGTGCTCTTTACCATGAACTCCAATGAGTTAAAACGATACGATGCCGGTGAATATTATTGCCTGATGATCGCCAGTGTACTTGGAATGAATTTACTGGCCTCAGCAAATAATTTGTTGATGATCTGGCTGGCCCTTGAACTCGTGAGCATCCCTTCTTATTTATTATCCGGATTCTTAAAGGAAGACCGGCTTTCTGCGGAAGCATCGCTAAAGTTTGTTCTTTATGGTTCGGTATCAACTGCCATAATGCTTTTCGGACTTTCATATTTATATGGATTTACCGGCGCTTATGAATTGAGCTCAATTCGTGAAGCGATTATGAACGGTGCCATACCTTCCGGAGTTTTATTGATCACTGTCTCACTGATTCTTGTAGGTATCGGATACAAAATCGCTGCAGTGCCATTCCATTTTTGGTGTCCGGATGTATATCAAGGATCGCCGCTGGTTATCACTGCATTTTTTTCGATTGGACCTAAAGCTGCAGGGTTCGCACTTCTGATCCGATTCTTCTACGGAATTTTTGCCAAAGGTGGGCCCAACTTTGAAGTCGTTGGCAACTTCAACTGGCCAATGATGATGGCTTTAATCTCTGCAGTCACGATGACTGTAGGTAATGTAGTTGCGCTGTGGCAGACCAGCATGAAACGGATGATGGCCTATTCATCCATTGCCCATGTTGGATACATGATGATGGGTTTTGTATTACTCAACTCCGAAGGAATTCAATCGATTCTGTTTTATGTGTTGATTTATCTTGTTATGAATCTCGGCGCATTTCTGGTTGTGATTGCTGTCTCTTCAAAAATAGACAGCGACAATCTTTCGGAATATCGCGGACTGATGTTGCGATCTCCGCTTGCAGCCTCCGTACTTACGGTGTTTATGCTTTCATTAACCGGCATTCCTTCGCTCGGTGGTTTTGTTGGAAAATTTTATTTGTTTATGGCCGCGTGGCACGCGAAATTTTACTGGCTGGTAATTTTAGCTGCAGTGAACAGCGTAGTGTCATTTGCATATTATGGCGGCGTTGTGAAGCGCATGATCCTGGAAGAAGGAACGGTGAAAGATAAAATCACTTTGCCGCGGATTTCAACAGTATTGCTGACCGTTCTGGCAATTCTAACTTTCTTCATGGGATTGTATTGGTTGCCTTTCGCAGAATTTTCGCAACAATCCGCGAACATGCTATTAGAGCGCGTCTCCATCGCTTTGAAATAATTCTTACCAAGCCGTGATGAGCGCGGGCCTATGGCCTGCAGAAACTATGCGATACACCCCCGAAGTACTCGACCACATCCGCAATCCGCGTAACGTTGGCGAAATCGAAAACACCACTGCCAAAGCGCGAGTGCGCAGTAAAACAGATGGCGATATGTTACAGCTTCATTTGTTGATTGAAGGTGATGTGATCCGTGATGCGAAGTTTAAAGTTTATGGATGCGGTGCAGCGATCGCGACCGGTTCGATGTTAACTGAAATGCTGATTGGAATGACTACTTCTGAAGCCCGCCGGATTAGTAATGAAGAATTATCCAAAAAAATGGGTGGACTCCCTCCGGAAAAAATTCACTGCAGCGTCCTTGCCGAACAGGCAATACATGAAGCTTTATCAAATCGCGAAGAATCTCAGCTCTAGTTGCCCTTCGGCCGACCAGGACTAAGTTCAAGATGAGGAATTATGTATCATGCAGACTACCACAACACAACATGTAACCATTCGGTTACCTATTGACAATGAAGAATTATATGGCGATTTGGCAATTCCTGAAAATGCAAAAGGCCTAATTTTATTTGCGCATGGCAGTGGAAGCAGCAGGCACAGTCCGCGAAATCAATTTGTAGCGGAAGAATTACAAAGCAGCCGATTTGCGACTTTCCTTTTGGATCTTCTTACTGAAAGGGAAGAGGCGATTGATAATTTAACCAGACATCTGCGTTTTAATATTCCATTTCTTTCCCGCAGGTTGATCGCAGCCGCGGCATGGGTCAAAACGGTATCCGAGGTATACAAATTAAATATCGGACTTTTTGGTGCAAGCACCGGCGGTGCTGCTGCATTGCTGGCTGCAGCACAACGGCCCGATTTATTTCAAGCAATTGTTTCGCGCGGAGGTCGTCCTGATTTAACGACTGAATCATTGCCAGCAGTGAAAGCACCAACTTTGCTGATCGTTGGTGAATTAGATTCACAAGTTTTACTTTTGAATCAATATGCACTGCGATTGCTAACTTGCGAAAAGAAATTAGAAATTGTCCGCGGCGCTACTCACCTGTTTGAAGAAAACGGAAAGCTGGAAATTGTCGCTTCGCATGCGCGCGACTGGTTCGATAAGTACTTATGAGATCTTTGCGTCTTTGTGGTTTAACAACACGGCAAGAGCAAATAATGACGCAAATAGCATATCAATTACACCAGTAACAACTAAAAAGGGTTTACCTATTCCGGTGGAGAAGAGTGAAAAGCAGGCAAGCGCATAAACAAATTTGCCCGCACCACCTGCGATGAGGATGGCCTTTCTTGATGTCGCTGAAAACGCCGCAACAAGATAGCCAATACCCCAGGCGATGACATTGATCCAGGTGCAACGATAAAAGAAAAGTTGCAACGGCTCATTCAGTGATAATGATGTTGTGTAAAGTTGCTGAAAATGTTTTGCGGGATCAAACAGAGCGCTCACTCCAAGCAAATTCCAAATTCCCGCTACGATCAAAACCCACTTCTGCCATGAGTTTGACATTGGTTGAGTTATAGTACCACCTTTGATACTACCAGATATGCACGCGGGCATTTTCGGGGCGATACATTTTTGCGCCTGGTTGAATACCAAACGCCTGATAGAACTCCGGCATATTTGAAACCGGGCCATTCACGCGCAAGAAACTTGGTGCATGAACATCGGTCTTAACTCGCACTGCAAGATTTTCCGCACGGATATTATTCAACCAACCAAGAGACCACCCGATGAAGTACCGTTGCGCGGGAGTCAATCCACCAATTGATTTGCCGCTTTTGTATTCTTCCGTTTTCTTGAAAGCCTCCCAGCCTAAAAGGATTCCACCTAAATCCGCAATATTTTCACCTTGCGTTGCATCTCCATTTACATGCAGATTATCCACAGCAATGTATTCATTAAATTGCTGCACGATTTTTTTCGCACGATCTTTGAATTCTGCTTCATCTTGCTGAGTCCACCAATTTTTCAAATTTCCTTTGTCATCAAATTGCCGTCCTTGATCATCGAAGCCATGCGTAATCTCATGCCCAATCGTGGTACCGCCGGAATAGGAATAAACAATTGCATCATCCAATTGATCATCAGGAATTCCTGGTAGGATAAAAATCGCTGCCGGTAAAACAATTTCATTATTGCTGGTGTTGTAATAGGCGTTATAAGTTTGTGGAGTCATTGTCCATTCAGTGCGATCCACTGGTTTGTAGAGTTTTGAAATGGCGTAATCACTCTGCCAGATATTTCCTTTCAAACAATTCATTGCAAATGAACTTCGATCGATATCGTAATTGGAATAATCGCGCCATTTTTCGGGATATCCGACTTTTTTGATAACTGCATTCAATTTTTTTAGCGACGCTTGTTTTGTAGGTTCGGTCATCCAATCTAACTTTTGGATCCTTTCTCGAAAAGCCTCAAAGATATCATCAACTAATTTTTCGTAACGCTGTTTTGTTTTCTGCGAAAAATATTCCTTTACGTACAACTGCCCGAGCGCATACCCTAAATAATTCTCTTCTTGATCCAGCATCCGTTTCCAGCGCGGACGTTGTTCAGGAACTCCATTCAGCACAGTTCCATAAAAGTGGAAATTCTGTTGTTCAAACTGACTGCTGAGCTGGCTGGCATATGCATTGATTAGCTGCCATCGTAAATATGTCTTCCAGTTTTCAATAGATTCATTTTTCAACGATACTTCAACTTGCTGGAAAAATTCCGGCTGCCCTACAACTACAGATTCCAGATTCGGCACATGTTCTTTTTCAAAAAAGTCGGCCCATTGCATTGAAGGTGTTAATTTTCTGAGATCGCTAACTTTGTATGGATTATAGTTTGCATGCGGATCACGCAACGCTTCCAACTTTCTAGAGGCCTTCGCAAGGTCTGTCTCCATCTTCATGACTGTCTCTGAATTTTTTGTGGCGGTTGTTTCATCATCGCCAAGCAGCTGAAACATTTTTCCTAAATGTTTGACATATTCGCTTCGAATATTTTTTGTTCGTTCATCCGCATCGAAATAGTAATCGCGATCTGGAAGTCCGATTCCACCTTGATATAAATGCAAAGCATATTTTTCGCTGTTCATCTCATCCTGAAAGATTGCGATGCTGAACATCGCGCCAACACCGATGTACTGAAGTCGCGCTAATGTATCCACCAAACCTGGTATGTCATGAATTGCGGCGATTCGATTGAACTCAGGCTGTAAAGCAGTAATGCCTTGCTTTTCAATTGTTTCCGTATCGTTTGCAGTGAACCAAAAATCACCGATCTTTTGGGCATTACTTCCTTTAGCGGCATGCTGGCCTGCTGCCTGTTCATTGATTTTTAAAACACGTTGATAAGTTTCTTCGCGAACCACATTTCCAATTCCCCAGGATCTTTCATTCGCCGGGATGGGATGATCTTTGACCCACTTGCCCAAAGAATATTGGAAAAAATCATCGCCGGGTTTAACGGAAGGATCGATATATTGATCAAGGTAATGCTCATAATTTTCGTTCTGTGCAGTTCCCTGATGATTGAAACAAATAACGAAAATGAATAGCGGAAGCAGGAAAATTTTTAACAATTTCTGCATGGTTGTGAATATAACTTTTTGACTCCACAAGACAAGAAAAAGGTTGGGTCAGGGATTAAACGAGTATGAGAGGGAACTTTCGCCGCTTACTTTTTCTTGGGAAGTAATCCTTGTTTTTGCAGATACTTCGTTGTTTCGTCTGCTATTTCACCAACTACCTTTGCTGGATTTTTTGGATTTTTCGTTTCAGTAATGCCGGACCAGAGTAATTTGTCTTCTTTCAAAGAAAAAAGTTTGGTTTCAAGCAGAATTCTGATATCTCCTGCATGTGACGTTGCATTGTAAACCGCGCCCCAGCCGTAACCGTAATAATCCCAAAATCCATTGTAAGGAAAGAAGGTAGAATACTCATCCTTTTCTGTATATTTGAATTCGTCTTTCGAGCCGGCATAACTCATAACGATCGCACCATCAAAACCCATCCCTGCAACTGAAGCTTTCGCCTTTTCTTTATCTGAGATTTCTGAGTCCGTACCGAAAATCGTATACGATGCAACTGCATCTGCATTTCCGCCTGCTTTAATAATTTGCACCATCTTATCTTCAGCGACTTTACGGATTAACTCCTGCTTTATGATGGCTGTTACAAAAATTTTTTTAAGTTGAAAGCTTTCCGGCGTAACATTCGGATCCTTCCATGTGCTTTTTAGTTTTGTTGAATGCGCGTAGTTCGCAAGAAAAAATAAAAAGAAAATTGCAGTAAGTGCTGATAATTTTCTAAACATAGTTCCTCCAAATATTCAATTGCCAATGCTAGCACGCAAAGCAACTCTTGTCTCATGCCTAAAATCAACTTTTGTCCAATTCCGATTTTCAATTCAGTCGACAAACATATTTTCGCACTGCGGGCATCTGACTTGCATTTGAAGAAAACGATGCGGAGGACCATATGAAACAATTTTTGATCACGCTCGTTTTGTTTTTGTTTTTCACTGCAATTGTTCAAGCTGCGGGTGAACTAGATGCATTGTTTGGAAACGGCGGCAAAGTTACTACGAACCTTCATGATAACGAGATCATTAATGCGGTGCTTATTCAACCCGATGGAAAAATTATTGCTGGTGGACCTACTGTAACTTTTGTCCCCGACGCTATCCCCCAGGATTTTATGCTGGTCCGTTACAATCCGAACGGAACTACTGATCCAACTTTTGGTTCGGGCGGAATTGTAACTACAGACATT
>AR_comb_assmDRAFT_10736637_pt1 | contig 11881 bp, 10 predicted proteins | sample ArasoioldDNA_FD_10543 | JGI IMG/M metagenome (IMG submission 10543) | reverse complement strand
TCGAGTAAACACGCTTTCCAAGCGTGCGCCTTCAGCCACTCGGCCATCTCTCCGGCTTTTCAAGGGACTTACGTGGGTGATGCTCCAGAGCTTTTAACACGCTTTGGAGGATGCCACGTAGGGGCTTCAATGATTTTATCCGAGAACCTCGCTACTTGAACAATGTTTCCGATTCGACACTGTCATGGTACACGCACGCATTCAAATGGCTGGCCTGTTGAATCGCCGTCACAACAACAACTGAAAAACACAGTGTGGCGATTGCGCGAGCAGGGTCTAAAGCCTCATCCGTGATTTTGCAGTGACCTTCTCTGCAACGGTGTCATCCTCAAGAATGTCAGTCCCGCCCGCGCACATCTGATTTTCAGAAGCGCGGTTCGTTTGACTCTCCTACAGCTCGTTACCAAAGTTCATTCAAATACTGTACCAGCGGACAACCTCACCATGATCCTTCCGACTTTTCCGTTACTGACCAACTTGGAGTTAAGGTGGGAACTACGTGGTGCTTGCACTGGCCGACTGGCACCTAATCCTTCGGAACAGCAAGGTACAGTGACATGCACAACGGAGCAGCCTCCACAATACTTCGGCGCAGTTCGAGAGTGCCGACCGCCCTCCAGATTCTGGTTACCAGTCTAGAAGGAACACACTTCTCAGAAGTGTGTGAAACCCTGGTAGTCAACGCACATGGTTGTGCCATTCTGACACGAGTCAAGCTCGACACAGGTATTCCTCTGAACCTTCACAGCAAGGATGGCCGCGAGACTACTGCTCATGTGGTCACGTGCCAACCGATCGGCTCAGATCACCGGACATGGAGACTGGGAGCGAAGCTCGACCGACCCGAGAATTTCTGGGGCTTGACAGATTGCCCTAAAGATTGGGTACTTCCAGCACCGGTGGTGCCGCCCAGGCCCCCCCAGATTGTTAAGTCCACGAACACTTCGGCGCCCCGCGAGTTGTCCGGCCAAGGAAACCAACCCTCGGAAGCCGTGCGTGATCGCGTCGCGCGGCAATTGGAAGAACAGGTGCGGAGGATGATTGCAGAATCGGTACGCCCGCTCCACGCTGAGGTCTTGGCGCTCAAGGAGCGGGTGGCGCAACGAGAAGCGAATCCTAGCCGCTTTGAGGTGTCGCTCTCGAAAATTCCTCCGGAGCTCGAACAACAGATCGAGTCACGTCTGCGAAAGGACCTCGGACCAAGAGTCCTGGACGAGGCGCGCCAACAGTCCGTGAATTTGCTGGAATCAGCCAAGGCAACGATTGACCAGCGAATTGCTGAAGGCCACGACAATTTTCTGCGCAGGGTCGGGGAGGAACTTGGAGTCGTCGAGAAACGTGCACACGACATTTCCGGGCACATCTCTGAGAAGACCCGGGAGCACCTGCGCCGAGGGTTGGAAGACTTTGAGCAGAGATTGTTGGACGGAGGCAACTCCCTCAAACACTTGAGCGGAGAGCTTCTGAAGTTTCTCCAACATAACTTGAATGCCGAGCACGATGCGCGGCGAGGAGACTTAGAACAACTTCGATCAGCGGTTGCGTCAGAGTCGTCACGTTTGCAAGAGCAGGTTGATTATCTGGACGCTCGCATCGCGAAACTGAACGAATCTACACGCTGTCTGGAGTCAGGTCTGGACCATCGCCTGAACCGGATGTCCAGCGAGATCGTGAAGGACACACGCAGCCAATTCGAGAATCTGGCGAATGAGATTCTCGGGGAATTGACAGCCCGCAGCATCAAAGCGCTCAGCGATCAGCTCGACGAAGCCACCGAAAAGATGAAGGTTGTCCAGAATGGAATCGTCGCCTCGGCTTCGGAATCACTGAAGGGCCAGGTCGCGAATGCTTCGCAGGCTTTCGAGCACTCCATGGAGCGTCTGGCGAAACTTTCCATCGAACGCTGGCGGCTCAAGATGGAAATAGGTTTGAATGCTCTGGCAAAGAGTCTTAATGAGTAATTTCGGTTGGAAGCGGTAGCCAGCGACGACGGAGGCAGAGGAATCATATGTGAGGCTTGGAAGCGCTGAGGCTGAAACGTCTGGCCTACGCTGGTTCCAGGTCGCCGCTAGTCGCCCTGGAGATGTTGGCTCTTGAATTCTCCCTGGCCCTGTTGTGCAGACGCCCGCCGGCGTGTGCGACGCATCGTGCCCCAGTCATACTCGTAGACAGCCCCACAACGCATGCAGACCTGATAATCCTGACCGTAAACACCGCTATGGGGCCAGGAGAATTGGTGACGGCAAAATATTTCCAGGAGTCGCTTAAGGAATTTAGGTGCCATACTGCCCTCTGTCGGTCTGTGCTACGACGGTAGCACGAAATCTGGCAGAGGGAGTCATCCCTTGGTCCACTTGGCAATGGGATGATGGTCAATACACAGTCTCATTACTGTGTGATGGCGAGGTTATCTCTCCGGCGTGAGTCGATTGGGAACGACTCAGAATGAAGTCGAGATATCCGCAAATCCTTGATTCTTTTCGCTATGGGTGAAGTTGAATGGCCGCAACTCCAAAGGAGGAATCCGACTCAGGACTTAGGACGATTTCTCAGGAGAATTCCCGGAGGCGGATGGAACACTCGCCACCGCACCGCTCCCTGAAGTTGCTCCCGCGGCAGCAGCGTTCGCTGCACCATTGCTCGGAGCTGCGTTCGGGGCGGAACTGGGCAGCGCAGGCACCTTCGCATTGTCCACCACATGATGATTCAGACAATACAAGGCCAATTCCAGGCGATCAGCCACTCCCAGCTTGTCGTACACTTTCCGCAGATAATTTTTTACCACTTGTTCTGTCGTCCCCACGCGCAGCGCAATTTCCTTGTTCTTCATGCCCTGCGTTACACAGGAAACGATTAGAGTCTCTTTGGGCGTGAGTTGCACTTTCGGACGCGATCCGGAGGCGCGGCTGTTCTGGTTGCGATACGCCGCCATCACCCAATGAATCGCTTGCCTGTCGAGCCAGGTGTCGCCGGCCATGACCTTCCGCAGGCAATCCACCATCAACTCCGGTTCCACTTCACGCGAAACGATTCCGTGCGCGCCCCGGCGGAACAGGTCCAGAGTCAACTCCTCCTGTGGGCCAGGCGTGACGACTATCATTTTCAGCTTCGGATTCTGCCTCAGCAATTCAGTTACTGACTCCACCGGATTCGGTGCCAGCGCCGATTCGAAGATCAGCACGTCGGTGGAAAATTTCGCTACCGCCGATTGCGTTTGTGCCAGAGTCTCGGCCTGCCCCACCACCCGAATGTCGTCTTCCAGCGCGAAGATCTTCCGCAAGCCGGCGCGGAAAATGGCCTGTGAATCGGCCACAATCACGCGGACGAACTGGCCCTGCCCAGCGTCCTCGCCTGCCCCGAAATTTTCTTCCACACCAACCGGATTGGTAGCCATTAGTCCCTTGGGTTACGCCCGTTCGAAGTGATACTCGTCAATCACGACACCGACGCCGCGCCGTCCGCGGTCATCGAAACTGCGCACCACTCGGCCTCGGCAATCGATCTGTACGTTCTGCCGCGAGCCGAGCACTTCAGCGGGCAGCATGATCGTGAAATCCACAATCGATCCCACTGGCACATCCCGATCCATCGCGAACAACACGCCGTTCGCCGAGATATTCTCGGTCAGCGCGGTGTACGCTGTTCCATCCGTCTTCACCGACGCAGAAAGATGAAGCGGGAATCGCGGCGCGCTCTGCAAATCCTCGTACGCTGTGGCATTCATCTGCGCTTCCATCATCGGTGCTGTGCCTTCGCTTGCCATCTCAACTCAAGGGCAGCGTACACCTCACAACAGGCCAAACAAAGTTACCGAAGTCATGGAACAACCGGAGCTAACTGCTTTTCTTTGAAGGGATTAGACCGTAATTTCGAGTGCAGACCTGAGCCTGCAACAGCCTGTCGGAAGCGGTAATTTACGGGAGAAAATAGGAAGCGTTCCGGTAATTCGCGGACTAGTCAAACGGGGAAGAATATCAGGGGAAACGAGACTATATGACCGCCGGTGATTGGGAGGATTCGCGGAAACGGCTAGAACTCGACCCCATACATGGCCTCGCCATCGCGAACCAGTCCGTCGTCATCAAAAGCTAAGAACTCAACTGCACGCATCCGTTTTCCGTCAATCTCTGCAACGTACACGATTCCCATTCGATTTCTGTCACTTATCACGGAATCCAGGGTGAATCGGATCGTTTGAATTCGACTGATGGCGTTGGTCCAGTACTCTCTCAGCCGGGACTTTCCTTCGACCCTGACTGAACCCACAATCGCTTTGGCCTGAGGCGACGTGAATACTACGCCCTCGCTAAAATGGGTCAGGACCGCCTCCACATCTTTATGATTCCAGTCGGAGATCCAGCGATCGGCGAAAGCCCGGGCGTCAATCCTCGCACTCACCATCGGTCCCCTGTCAGAACTTCGTCACTTCCGTGAAGTTGAATTCCTTCACTTTCATCGCTGGCACTACCATGTCGAACGATTCCTCACCACAAGACCGTACCGGGATGCTCATGGCTTCGACATTGGACAGCATTTGAATCAGGCTCTCGTTGAACCGGAAGTTGCGTACTCCGCCCTGCAGGCGTCCGTTCTCCACAAGAAAGGTGCCGTCGCGAGTCATTCCGGTGAGAACTTTTTCGAAAGGTTCGACTTCGCGGATATACCAGAGCCGAGTGACCAGGATTCCCCGCTCCGTCGACGCAATCATCTGCTCAATCGTTTGCGGATTACCCGTCGGCGCGAACACGATGTTCAGCGGCATCTCTCCCATCTCATTGGGTAATGTGAAACCGTGCCCGGTCGGTTCGATGGGTCCGACTTTGTTGCCATATTCAGACTTCTTCATTCTTTCGGCCGTCGCGCGGGCGTACACGACCCGTTTGATGATCCCACTCTCCACGAGCGGGATTGTCTTACGGGTCATACCTTCTCCATCGAAGGGAGATCCAGATTGCCGGGGATGAGTTACGTCGTCCATGATCGTGATGTTCTCCCCAAACAACCTGGTTCCGATTCGCCCCGTTAAGAATGACCGCTGATCGAGAATCGCCATCCCCGAGTAGTCCCAGAACATGAATCCTACGATGTCGAGGACGGCTGCCGGCTCCAGGATCACCGTGCACTTCCCCGCCGGAATCTCCCTGGGACTTGCGGACTCGACGGCTTTCTGGGCTGCCGTCTCAGCCAGCCGCAAAGGATCGAGACTCGCCACATCCGGCGAATTTGCTTTCTGCCAGCCCGAGGAGTCCGCAGCCAGCATCGTGATCGAAACTTCCGCCGAAGTCTGCGTATGCCACCGGCTCAATCCGCGCGAGTTGAAGATGCCTTCAAACGATTCTCCACTCGAAAAGACGCCGGCTGTAGTGAGCTTGTGCTGATCAGCAACACCGACAATCTTCCTAACGCCTTCAGCGCGCAATTCAGGAGTAATCGCGGCCGTCTTCTCGAAGTATCGGGACGCCACGGACCGTGTGGGGACGGGCGACTCGCCCGCCTCGCGGGCATCGGGCATGGGTAGCAAATCCAGATCCGGATGCTGCACCTTGGCCAGCGACTCAGAGCTATTCACTACCTGGCGCAAGCTCTCGTCATCGAATTTGTTTGTAACCGCCCGCGCAGTGCGACCGCCAAACACAGTTCGCACAGACACAACCGCATTCTCTTCCGCCACATTCTGATGAATGGTATTATTCGCAAACCGCGTCAGGGCAAACTTCCCACCAGAGAAAAGAACTTCAACCTCATCCGAGGATGACAGGTTCTCGATGCGGTCGAAGACATCGGCGGCTTGTTCCTTAGTCAGCATGCAGACTTGAGCGGTTCTCAGTGCCTCAGTGACTCCGTGGTGAATCAATTCCCTTTGAAAGCACTCCCCACCTTAATCCCTCGAAACCTCGCCGGTGCCGCCCCATGCCCGGTTCCCATCACCTGCTGCGGCTGTCCCTTCCCGCAATTCGGCGTGCCCCACAGCGTCCACTCGTCGCGCGAGCAAACTGCGTCCAGCGAATTCCAGAACTCTGTCGTGATTCCCGAATACGACGGATTCTTCACTATCCGCACTCGCATGCCACCCTTGACCTCCCACCCAATCTCGCACCCGAACTGAAAGTTGTATCGCTTGTCGTCGATAGACCACGATCGATTCGTCTGCATCAGAATCCCGTGATCCGTCGCCGCAATCAGTTGCTCCAGGCTCAGCGGTTTCTCCCCCGGCAGCAAGCTGACGTTCGTCATGCGGATCATCGGCAGCCGGTTCCATCCTTCCGCGCGCATCGTTCCGCCGGAGCGAGTCTCCCCTATCGTGTGCGCAGTTTCCCGCGAACTCAGGTATCCCGTAAACAAACCATTCTTGATGATCGGCATACATTGTGCCGCCACACCCTCATCGTCAAATCCGAACGTTCCCAGCCCCGGACCGTGCGCCTGCCGTGCATCTGCGACCACATTCACAAGATCACTGCCGTATCGCAGAGTGCGCAGCTTATCCAGCGTCAGGAAAGAAGTCCCGGCAAAGTTTGCCTCCATCCCAAGCACGCGATCCAGTTCGATCGGATGCCCCACGGATTCGTGAATCTGCAATCCAAGTTGCGAGCTATCCAGAATGATGTCGAACTTCCCCTCCGGGCACTGGTCCGCTTTATGCAGCGCGACCGCCTCCTCCGCAATGCGACGCGCATTCTCCACCAGCTTCAATTCTTCAATCAGTTCGTATCCCTTGTTCTGCCACTGCCCGCCAAACGAATTCGGATACGAGCGCTTCTGAATCTCGTTCCCCGCAAATGCATAGGCTGCATACCCGGCACCAGTGGAAAGCTTTGCCTGATGAATGTCGGCCCCCTCGGACGACGCAAACCACTGCTCTTCCCGGCTGAAGTTCAGATTTGCTTCGGCCAGCGTGATCCCCGCCACCGATCGTAATTCAGCATCGATTCTCAACAGCAGTTCGATGTTCTGTTCGACTGAAATCGTAAACGGATCGATCTTGTAAGGCGTACGCCACTCCGCGACCGCAGGCTTCTCCGGCGCCAGCCGAACGTCTTCCCTCTTCACCCGGGCCGATGCCTTCGCGATGTCGACGGCCCGTGCCGCGGTGGCTTCCACCGCGCCCCGCCCCAACTCCGCTGAAGCCGCAAAGCCCCACGCGCCGTCGGCAAGCACGCGGACATTCATGCCTACAGATTCCGCGTCCGACGCGCTTCCTACCTTGCCGTTCTTGGTAGTCAGAGACCGGCTCCGATGCGCGATCACTCGAACATCGGCATAAGTCACACCGCGCGAAGCCGCGGCATTCAAAGCCCAGTTGGCAACGTGTTTCATGCGAAGAATTTCAATCTAACACATGCGCGAGGAGCCTTTGGACGCCCGTCGGACAGGAAATTACACCAGCAACCACCCTGTCGCCCCACACACATTCCCTTGTGATCCTGAGCACTGCCTACGGGACTCTTCCGCCGTCCAATAGACGCGAATGCCGCTTCCCAAAGGAATCGAGCCACCGTTGTCGGCACAAAGAAGGAGCATCACGCCCATGAATCCCCATATCCCTGAGCCCATCACTTCATCGCCCACATCTGAAGTCGATGTTAGCCCCACTGCCACTCAATCCAGCCGCGACACCCAGGCCAGCAAGAAAGCCGATCTGGCGGGCCCCGGCATCGGCGACTATGCGGAACTGGAGAAGATCCTGCCTCAGGACTACCACCCTCTTCTAACTCCCAAAGAGACCCAAAAAGCAATCTTCCACCTGCGGCGTTATATCGAAGACAATCTATGTAAAGAGCTGGGCCTGATGATGGTCCAGGTGCCATTGATCGTCGACGTCGAAAGCGGCGTCAATGACATGCTCGACCGCGACGGCTCCCGTACCCCCATTCAGTTCCACATCTCCAATGACCGAAACAAGAATCCCATTGACGCCCAGATCGTTCAGGCCGCGACCAAGTGGAAGCGTGTCGCCCTCAAGCAATTCAACTGCCGCCCCGGCGAAGGCATCTGCACTGACATGCGCGCTGTCCGCAAAGACTACTTCCTCGATCACGATCACTCCGCCTATGTCGATCAGTGGGATTGGGAGCGAACTATCACCGCCGAACAACGTAATCTGGAATTCTTGAAATCCATCGTGCGTAAGATCTGGAAAGTCCTCGTAGGCGCCGAGAAATTCGCGCAGGAGATGTTTCCCGAGCTGCGAAACTCCCGTTATCCGGATCTGCCGGAAGAGCTCACGTTCTTGCACGCCGAAGAACTCCTGGCCATGTACCCTGACCTGCCGCGCAAGCGCCGCGAAACCGTCGTTCTGCAGAAATATCCGGCTATCTTCATTATCGGTATCGGCTGGCCGCTCAAAGACGGCTACCCGCACGAAATGCGCGCCGCCGATTACGACGACTGGATCACCGACACCAGCGATCAGACCAACCGCGAAACTCACGGCCTTAACGGCGACATCCTGGTCTGGAACCACGTCACGCAACGCCGGCATGAACTGACCTCGATGGGCATTCGGGTCAACGCGGAAACGTTGCGGAAGCAGTTAGAGATGTCGAAACTACTCGACAACCTCAAATTCCCCTATCACCAGGGAATCATCAACAGCGAGTTGCCGCTGTCCATCGGAGGCGGCATTGGCCAGTCCCGCACGCTGATGCTCTTGTTGCGCAAAGCGCATCTGGGAGAGGTCAGCGTAACCGTGTGGCCAAAAATCCTGAAGGAGATGTGCGCGAAGAAAGATATCTTCGTGCTCGAGTAGCTTCGGTTCGGCGGCAGGTTTTGATTTCAACGCAGGCTTGGAACCTCGGATGGTTTCCTCGGAGGTATTTCATGCCTTTTCGTTTGATGTTTGCTGTCGGTCTTACGCTGCTAGGCCTGCTGCCGGTCATCTTTCTTTCATCGTGCGGGTACGACGCGTGCGCCGACACCCCCGTTCTTAACTCGATTTCCCCCACGAGCGCATCAGCAGGAGGACCGACCTTTACGATGACCTTAACCGGCAGACACTTTCACTCAGACACAATTTTTTTCTTCGGAGGAACGGAGCTTGCCAGCATGACCATCAATGACACGACAATGACGGCGACCATCGATAGCACTTACATAGTGACGCCGGGTACGATCGACGTTTGGGTAACGGGCATCCCTGGAGGAACTAACTTGAACGGTCCCTGTGGCGGCGGCCTATCGGCCAAATTACCGTTCACGATCCAGTGATCCGGACAAGCGATTCGTACAGTTCCGGGAGCACACTGAGACTGATGCTCCAAGTCGGCGAGCGAGACGGTTCAAGGTGAAGAGTGAGCAAGCTCCAATCCCTTCTTCACCGCCAGCAATTCCTTTAACACTCCCCGCAGCTTCGTCGACTCAAGAGCATTCGCCCCATCCGACTTCGCTTCTTTCGGATTGTCATGCACTTCCATGAACACGCCATCCACCCCTGCCGCCACGGCCGCCCTCGCCAGCACCGGAATAAACTCCGGCTGTCCCCCACTCACTGCCAGCGTCTTGTCGTTCGCCTGCGAAGAAGGCAATTGCACCGAGTGCGTTGCATCGAACACGACCGGCGCAAATTTCCGCATGATCGCCAGCGACCGCATATCAACCACCAGATTGTTATAGCCAAAACTCGCCCCGCGCTCCGTCAAAAACACCTGCGAGTTTCCCGCTTCGCGGCACTTCTCGACCGCATGCTGCATGTCCCACGGAGCTACGAATTGCCCTTTCTTGATGTTCACCACTCGTCCGCTCAACGCCGCGGCCACGACAAGATCCGTCTGCCGGCTCAGGAATGCCGGAATCTGCAGCACATCCACCACTTCCGCGACCTTTGCAACATCCGCCGTCTCGTGCACATCGGTCAACACCGGCAGGTGAAGCTCGTTCTTGATCTTCTTGAGAATCCGCAACCCTTCCTTCAGCCCCGGCCCACGAAAGCTTCGAATCGACGTGCGGTTCGCCTTGTCATAGCTCGCTTTGAAGATGATCGGAAAGTCGAGCGACTTGGTCACGCCCTTGATGATCTCCGCCATGCGGATCGCGTGCTCCTCACTCTCAATTACGCACGGTCCCGCAATCAGAAAGAGATCACCCGACCCAATGTGGATATCGCCGACTTGAAAGGAAGTGGTCATGCCTAAAACCAACTCACCACGGAGCCACAAAGCCACAGAGAATTCCGTTTGTTTCTCCGTGTCTCCGCGACTCCGGGGTGAAAATCCTATCGCCCCACGACTCGCTCCGGTCTGTGGAACATCTCCACTTCGACCGTTTCTTTTTCGGCTTTCCTCTTCTGCCCGTACTGGTACGCGGCGCCGATAAACGTCCGGAACAGCGGATGCGGCTCGAGCGGCTTCGACTTGAACTCGGGATGGAACTGGCACCCGATGAAGTGCGGATGATCCGGCAACTCCACCATCTCCACGTAAGTCCCGTCTGGCGTCGATCCGGAAATCCGCAGGCCGGCCGCAACCATCGGCTCTTCGTATTCGCGATTGAATTCGTAACGGTGCCGGTGTCGCTCGCTGATTTCCAGCATCCCGTAAATCTTGTGCGCCAGCGTATTCGGCTCAATCTTGCACGGCCACGCTCCCAACCGCATCGTGCCACCCAACTCCTCAACGCCGCGCAACTCGCGCAGCTTGTAAATCACCCGATGCGGCGTCGCCGGATCAAACTCGCTCGAGTTGGCCTCTTCCAGTCCCACCACGTTCCGGGCGAATTCGATGCACGCCGTCTGCATCCCCAGGCAGATCCCAAAGTACGGAACTTTCCGCTCGCGGGCATACCGAATCGCGGTCAGCATCCCTTCGATGCCGCGTTTCCCAAATCCACCGGGGACTAGAATCCCGTCATATCCCTCAAGTTGCGCCTCGTAGCTCTTGTCGCCGGTCTCCAACCCCTCCGCCTCAATCCAGTTCAACTGCAGCTTTAGGTTGTGCGCCAGCGCGCCGTGCACCAGTGCCTCTTTCAGCGATTTGTACGAGTCTTCATATTCCACATACTTGCCAACGATCCCGATCGTCACCGTGTCCTTCGGGTTGTACACGCGGTGGACAATGTCCTCCCACTTCGCGAGGTCGCGATCCTTGGCTTCGATATGCAGATTCTTCAGTACCAGCGTGTCGACATTCTCATTCGCGAACACCAGCGGCACTTCATACACCGAGGCTACATCCTTGGCCGTGATCACCGCCTCTTCCGGAACGTTGCAGAACAGAGCGATCTTCGACTTCATCTCCTTCGCCAGGAAACGGTCCGTCCGGCAAAGCAATATGTCCGGCTGGATTCCGATGCTCAGCAACTCCTTCACCGAGTGCTGCGTCGGCTTGGTCTTCAACTCCTGCGCCGCCGCGATAAAGGGCACCAGCGTCACATGCACAAACAGCGTATGCTCGCGTCCCAGTTCCTGCCGCATTTGCCGGATCGCTTCCATGAACGGCAGCGACTCGATGTCGCCCACGGTGCCGCCGATCTCCACGATCGCGACGTCCACTTCCTGCGCCACCTTCTTCATTGCCGCCTTGATCTCGTTGGTGACGTGCGGAATCACCTGCACCGTCTTCCCCAGGTAATCACCGCGCCGCTCCTTAGCGATGATCTGCTCGTAGAGCCGCCCGGTCGTCCAGTTGTTGTCGCGAGAAAGTTTGGAGTGCGTAAAGCGCTCGTAGTGCCCCAGGTCCAGATCGGTCTCCGCGCCGTCGTCGGTCACGAAAACTTCGCCGTGCTGAAACGGCGACATCGTCCCCGGATCCACATTCAGATAGGGATCGAACTTCATCAGGTTGACTTTGATCCCGCGGCTCTCCAGCAGGCATCCGATCGAAGCCGCGGCTAGTCCCTTGCCGAGTGAAGACACAACTCCCCCAGTCACAAAGATGTACTTCGCTGG
>AR_comb_assmDRAFT_10127393_pt1 | contig 11882 bp, 7 predicted proteins | sample ArasoioldDNA_FD_10543 | JGI IMG/M metagenome (IMG submission 10543) | reverse complement strand
CTGTCAAACTTTAGGAGTCCCCCGGCAGAGCCGGGGGTTTACCCTTGGTAATTACACGTAAATGGTATTAGTTGGCAGGCGCGTTCCGGAGCATTTCGGCGCGCAGCAGAAAACTGCCTTCGGTTACCACGGTCTCCCCAGGCTCCGCGCCACTGCGGATGGTCGTCCACTCGCCGCGCGCCGGTCCCACCTGGACGGTACGCGCGACAAACTTACCCTCTTCGTCCGGGTCCAAGAGAAAAATAACCTGCCGCTCGCCGAGCGGCTGCACGGCCGCGCGCGGCACCACGACGGTGTGCTCGCCGCCATGGGTCGTGAAGGCCACGGTCACGTACATGCCGAGCCGCAATTGTCCCTTAGGGTTCGGAACTTCCACCCGGATTTTTGCTGTGCGCGTCTGCGGGGCCACGCGCGGGTCGATGTAGCTGACGCGGCCGTGCAGCATCAGGTCCGGATAGGCATGCGTCGTCATCACGGCGTCAGAGCCGACGCGGACGGTCTGAAAATCCTGCTCATAGAGGTCGCCGATCACCCAGACCTGGGACAAATCCGTGACCGTGAACAGCTCTTGGCCCGTGCTCACCACTTGACCGAGATTGACCGCACGGCTTGTGACCACCCCGGCTATCGGGGCGGGCACGATGACGTCCACCACCACCTGGCTGGGGTTTTTGAGGCTCTCGACCTGCGCCCGGCTCAGCCCCAGCAGCAGGAGACGCTGGCGCGCGGCCTCGACGTCGGTCGCATGGCTGGCATGGACGGCTGTGACCTCCTCGAATTCCTGGTGGCTGACCGCGCCGATCTCCACGAGCTGCCGCGTGCGGTGCAGCTTTTGATGATCAGCGGCGAGCATTGCCTGCATCGCGAGATATTTCGTTTGCGCCTCTGCCAGTTCCGCGCTGAACAGCGTCGCCAGCGGCGCACCGCTCTTCACCGTGGTCCCGAGTTCAACCTGGACTTTCTTGACAATACCCCCGACCACGGGGACGACCTTCACCTCGCGATAGGCATCGGCCGTCACCGTGCCCGGCAACTGGATGGTGGTCTGCGCGTCAACCGCCTCCACCTTGGCGGTTTTAATCCCGGCCCGCGCGATCGCCTCAGGCGAGAGGATGACCTCGGCCGCCGTCGGCGCGCTGGCCAGAGACGGTTCAGGCTGGGATGGTGCGAGCGTGGTCGCACGGGGAAGCGGCACGGAGCCTTCAAGATAGTGCGACGCCAGGAGCGCTCCCACTGCTCCAATCGCGATAAGACTCAGCGCACCGCCGCCCCAGGCCAGCGCGCGGAGCAGCCGGTGATGCCGTGGACGTGCCGGGGCCGATGCGCGCTTGACCTCACCCTGTGCCTCCATCCTCGTCTCCTTCCCTTCAGTCGCTGACCGTGCCTACGGCACGCTCGATCTCGACTGCTGCGTCATACGCCTGCTTCAACGACTCCGTATACCCTGTGTCGATCTCGATATAGCGCCGTTGTTCCGCGATCACGTCCAGCAGCGCGACCCGCCCCAAGTCATAGGTCTTGCGAACGACCTCCAGATTCTGACGCGCGCTTTCACGGACGTCCTGTCGATAGACATCCAGCGCGCGTTGCGCCGCGTCGTACTGCGTGAATGCCGCTGTGACCTCTTGGCGAATGATCAGCATGATGGAGGTCAGGCGGCGTTGGGCAGCAAGAGCTGAGGCACGCGCTGCCGCAATGCTGCCTTGGTTCTGATTGCGCACGGGGAGCGTGATCGACACCCCAGCACCGACATAGTGAAAGACATCCTGAATAGGCCGCGTGCCCCCATTGGCAGTCAGGCCGCGCAGGTCGTAGCCGAAATCCTGCCGCATGTACCCGACGTTGACGCTAGCATCCCAGCGTCCTTCCGCTTGTTCCTTCAAGATCGTGGCCTCGGCCATGGCGACCTCGGCTCGTGCGATGACGACATCCGGCCGTGCGCTGAGCGCCTGGGCCAGCCCCTCCTCACGGTCCAGATGCACCGGTGCCGGGCGCAAGTCGCCTTGCAGCGCCAGCGGTGCCTCCGGCCCCAGCCCCGCGAGGGCTTTCAACTGCAAGGCCAAGACCTCTGCTTGGCTTACGAGGCGACGGCGACTGGCCTCCAGGCGGTTGACCTCGACACGGAGCAGATTTTCTTCCAGCGGCGGCGCGCCTCCCTGACGCACCTTCTGGCGCAGGAGGTCCAGGGCCACGCTGTTCGCCTGTAACAGTTCCTCGGTAAAGCGCACGTTCCGCCGCGCCGCCAGGAATTCCCCGGCCTTCATCCGTAGCTCAGCCCGGAGCCGACGCGACCGCTCCGCTACCTGGGCGCGCTTCATCTCCAGTTCACGCTCCGCCACGCCGACGCGCCCGGCTTTGCGCCCGTTGAGGTCGAGCGGGAGCGTCACGCTCGCCGTCAGATTATTGTCCGGACCCGCCACATTTTGCTGCACGCCGAGATCAAGCATGGGATTGGGGCGGAGTCCAGCCTGCTGCAGACGCTCCTGGGCAGCGTCCACCTCTGCCTGCGCGGCTTGCACGTCCGGACTGTCCGCCAGGGCGCGCGCGACGAGCGCATCGATCGTGATTTCCTCCGCCCCGCGCGGCGCTTGCGCAACCGCCTTCCCCGCTCCGACCAGTGACACGCCGAGAAGCCCGATCAGCACGAGCGTTCTGCACCATTGTACGGGCATAACTTTCTCCTCTCAGCGCCAGGCGTTTCCTGGCACTGTATGTCAGCATTCCTAGCGGACAGGGACGGAGAATTGGGTTGAGCCTTTGCCAGCCGGACCGTCCCAGGCGACCGTGACTTGCCGTGCCCCACTATCCGGAAAGCTGATGGTGCCGCGATAGCGCCCCGGCGTCTGCTCAGGCGACAGCGTGGCACCCGCGATCATCGGGGCCATACCGGGCATCGGCATGCTGGTGCTCAGCGTGACTTTCCCCACATCCACCGGCTGTTTCGTTGGGGCGGACGTGAATGCCAGGACGAACGTGTTTTTCCCTTGCGTCCACTGCCCCGACTCGCTCAGTAGCGTCACCATCACGTCCTTGCTCTTCTGGGCCTGGATCACTTTGAGCTCCTCCCCCCAGACCGGCCGCAGGGACAGACCCGCGAGTAGTACGACGCCCAGCATCACACTCGTTATCATGCGTTTCATCCGTTGCTTCTCCTCTCTGGTGTTGTTGAGACCTGGTGCCCATCGACCGGCCCAAGCGCCGGTCGTTCATCGAGGGCGCAGTCCGTGGCCTCTCCCTCCTCTCCACGACGGAGTTCGCGCTCCCGCAGCCAATAAAAGATGACTGGCGTGACCAGGAGCACATGGATCAAGGAACTGACCATCCCGCCTACAACAGGAGTGGCCAGCGGCTTCATGACTTCGGCCCCGGTGGAATGGCTCCACATGATGGGCAGTAGGCTTGCCACCACGGTCGAGACCGTCATCACCTTCGGACGTAGCCGCAGCAGCGCCCCCTCGGTCACGGCTTCCAGCAGGGCTGTCCGGGTCAATTGTCCTCCCAGTGCCTGGCGCTTGCGTACCACGGCATCTTCGAGATAAATCACCATCACCACGGCGGTCTGCACGGCGGTGCCAAACAGCGCGATAAAGCCGACCATGACCGCGACCGAGATGTTGTAGCCCAGCGTGTAGAGCAGATAAATGCCGCCCGACAAGGCGAAGGGGACGGCCAGGAGCACATGCGCCGCTTCCAGCAGCGAGTGATAGGCCAGGTACAATAAGATATAAATCACCACCAGCACGACTGGGATGACGATCTGCAAGCGCTGACGGGCGCGTACTTCATTTTCGTACTGCCCGCTCCATTCGATGTACGATCCCTGTGGCAGCTTCACCGTGTGTGCGATCAGGGTTTTAGCCTCTTCGACGAAGCTGCCCACATCCCGTCCGCGCACGTTGAGGAGGACATTGACGACGAGCAGCCCGTTCTCGCTGCTAATCATCGCTGGACCACTCACCTGTGTGATCTCGACCACGTGTCCGAGGGGAATCTGCGTGCCATTCGGTGCCGGCACGGGCACGCTGGCCAGTGCCTCGGGACTGCTGCGATACGCCGGTGCGTAGCGGACGCGCACGGGGAAGCGCTGCCGTCCTTCGATCGTCAAGGTCAGGTTCATTTCACCCACGGCCGTTTCAATGACGTCCTGAATCGCACCCACCGTGATGCCGTACCGCGCGGCTGCTTCCCGATTGACACGGACATCGAGATACGGCACGCCGGTCACTTGCTCGGGATAGACATCCGCCGCACCGGGCACACGCCGCAGCGTCTCGGCCACCACACGCGCCCGCTCCTCGAGGACGGCAAGATCATGGCCGAACAGCTTGACTCCGACTTCCGAGCGAATGCCCGTTGTGAGCATATTGATACGGTTGATAATGGGCTGCGTCCAGATATTAGCTACGCCCGGCATCGTGGTGGCGGCATCCAACTCGCCGATGAGCTTTTCGCGTGTCATCCCCGGCCGCCATTGCGCGGCGGGTTTCAGGTGCACGACCGTCTCCGTCATGTTGAGTGGTGCCGGGTCGGTGGATGTCTCTGCCCGCGCGAGCTTGGCGACCACCATATCGACCTCGGGGACACGTTGAATGGCCTCGTTCTGCTGCTTGGCAATAGCAACAGCCTGCGACAGCGCGATCGCCGGATCGGTGATCGGCATGAACATAAGATCGCCCTCGTTGAGGGGCGGCATGAATTCCCGACCGATATGCGGCACGAGGGAGAGCGCGCCAGCCAACACCAGCACGGCCGCTCCGATGGTGAGCATCCGGTGCCGCAAGGCCCACCGCAGCAGCGGGCGATACAGCCAGATCAGCGGCCGCATGACCGGATTGGCACTTTCGCCGTGCATGGTGCCGCCGAGTAATAGCGTGCATAAGACAGGCACGAGCGTGATCGAGAGCACCGTGGCCCCCGCCACGGCAAAGGTTTTGGTGAAGGCCAGCGGGTGAAAGAGCTTCCCTTCCTGGCCTGTGAGAGCAAAGACCGGCAGAAAGGCCAGGAGGATAATGGCCATGGAGAAGAAGATGGGTCGTCCGACCAGCTGCGTGGCGTCCCGCACCGTGGCGGTGACGACGCGGCGGTCCCTGACATCGACTTGGCGCTGCTCCAGGAAGCGAAAGGCGTTCTCGGTCACGACAATCGCTGCGTCCACCAGCACACCGATGGCAATGGCAATACCCGCCAGGGACATGATGTTCGCGCTGATGCCGAGGTAGCGCATGGCCAGGAAGGTGATGAGCACGGCCAGCGGCAAGGGCAGCGTGACGATCAGGACTGAGCGCAGATGCATGAGAAACAGCATGTGCGCCAGGGTGACGATGAGGATTTCTTCCAGCAGTGCGTGCTTGAGCGTGTCCACCGCGCGTGCGATGAGGTCCGAGCGATCATAAAAAGGCACGATGGTGACCCCCGGAGGCAGCCCGGCCTCCAGGGCGGTGATTTTGTCCTTGATGCGGGTGATCACGTCAATGGTGCTCACCCCATAGCGCGCCACGACCACGCCCCCGACTGCCTCGGCAGAGCCCTTGACGAGGGCACTTGCCCGAAAGGCATCGCCGATCTTCACCTCCGCGACCTGGCGCACGAAGATCGGCACACCATTCTCAGAGCCGATGACAATGTGCTCCAGATCGCTCAGTCGTTCGATGAGCCCCAACCCGCGAATGACCGTCCAGGTGCCGTTCGCCTCGACGACATTGCCCCCGACGTTGCGGTTGCTGCGCATCACCGCATCGACGATGGCGGAAAATGGGATACGGAAGGCGCGCAGGCGGTTGGGGTCCACCTCGATCTGGTACTGTCGGACGCCCCCCCCGACACTCGCCACCTCGGCAACGCCTGGCACGGCGTTCAGCTGATAGCGGATGAACCAGTCTTGTAGCGCGCGGAGGTCCTGCAGGGCATAGCCTTTGCCCTCGACGGTGTACCAGAAGACATGGCCCACGCCGGTGGCATCGGGGCCAAGCGTCGGCACGACGCCTGCGGGCAAGGTCTTGCCCACCAGATTTAGGCGCTCTAGCACCCGCGTGCGGGCAAAATAGATATCGACCGCATCTTCGAACAGTACGTTGATCATCGAGAAGCCAAACGCTGAGGAAGATCGGACCACGCGCACGCCGGGCAATCCCTGGAGACTCACGGTGAGCGGATAGGTGATCTGATCCTCGACTTCCTGGGGCGAGCGGCCCGGCCAGTCCGTGAAGACGATCACCTGATTGTCCGAGAGGTCCGGGATCGCGTCGATCGGGACCGTCCACAGCGCCCAATAGCCCCACCCGGCGACGAGCAGAAAGCCCGCGACTACGAGAAAACGATTGCGCAGCGTGGCATCAATGAGCCAGTGAATCATGCAGGGGTTCCCTCTGCGCCACGCGACGCCAGTGCCCGCCTAGGCGCATCACGGGTGCTGCGTCGGCATGCGCACCGGCCACGCCGTGCACGCGGCAGACGGATATCCTAGACGGATGGCGTCGGATTGATCACTACAGTGGTATTACCCGAGGCAGAGAGGCAGCGCTTTCGGCGGAGGCGTCGGCACCTGAACCAGCGGAGAACGTGGGGGAGAGAGCGGCGGCGCATACACCAGATGAATAGACACGGGCGTGTTGTAGGACAGGGTTGAGAGCATGCCCGGCGATGACGCACATGCGCCTGGACAGGTCGTCCCCATGAGGGCGCAACAGCCACAGGTGAAGGTGATGAGCCCCGCAAAAGCCCATAGGATTAACACCAGCACTATGGGGAAGCGCTGTGGACATCTACGCATCGGGTCCGCTCGCTATTCAATCCCGTGCAGGGACATGAGTGAAAGCCATGACGTGCAAGAGAAAACATCGCATCCTTCTCGCGATATTTCTTCCTCCCTCACGTACCCCAGATGATACTGCCCTCGTATCAACTGCGCAAGAAAGGCATCGTATCGAAGGACGCATGCACCGGATGAAAACTATTGTGTCGCACAAAGATCAGATACTCCTCTGAAAATCTCCCCTGACGATCATGCCGTCAGGAGAGTATCCGGGCGGTTATGTGACATGCTTCACGAGCGGCATGCCGCCATCACAAGTCATCATATAATACGTCTAATACGTCACTTTTTCTCTGTCCTCTCGAGGGGCAACGGTGGTGCAGAGGTGACCACCAGAAGGAGGGACTCCCTGCCTGCGGTCTGGAGAGGCTCTTAGGACTACGTGCTAGCGTCTGCTGGGAGGTGAGACGGCGCTCGCAGGCGCGGTCGCGTGCTAGGCTGAAGCCTGGGGCCGGCCTGCTGCCGGGGCCCCTGGCGCCGGTGCGACGCTGGGGGGCCGCTTGAGGACCGCAAAAGTCAACGCCCCGACGAGCGACACCCCGGTATAGAGCCAGAGGGGGACCGTATAGCTGTGGTAATGATCATACCACCACCCCAGGAACACGGGGGCGCCGAGCGCTCCAGGGAAGGTGGCGAATTGAATATAGCCTCGCAGGCGACTGAACGTCTGGCGCCCGAAATACTCGCCGACCACGGCCCAATTGGTCGGGGCACTGGCATCGCACAGCGCGAACAGGATGACGTAGGCCAACAGCAGGCCGCGACCCTGCCAGGGCGAGGCCAGCAGCGCGAAGGCAGCGGTCCCGGCCAGCGAGGCCCCCATGAGCACGGGGGGTTTGGGGAAGCGGTCCGCTGCCCAGCCGAGCAGCAGATAGAGGGGCACCGTCACGAACAATTGCAAACCCAACAGGAAGGCCGCGGTCTGGTCGGACACGCCCTTGCTCGCCATGATGGGGATGATGTGCACCGTGGCACCGGTTTTCGCCAACAGGCGCAACGCCGTCCCCCCGGTCAGATTCCAGAAGGCCCAGGACCGCAGGGCTTGGCGCACGCTATATTCCTCCGGGGGACGCCAGACAGGTGGGGCCCACCCGCGGCGCTGGGCGGCGGGGGGACGGGGCGAGTCCGGCGCGCCACTGGGCGGATCACCGTCCATAGTGAGGCCTCGCTGCTCCGGCGTCTCCGTGATGTACGCCGCCAGAGGCAGGATGACTACGAGCAGGACAAGGCCCATGACCTTGGCCGTGGTCTGCCAGCCCCAAGCGGCAATCGCCAGGGCGATGACCCCCACGAGTCCCGCCGGCACCACGGAATCGATTGCCTGGAAGGCGGACATCGCCAAGGCCTTGCGGCGGTAGAACCAGTTATTAATCACGGCGGACAGGGCGTAGGAAAAGCCGAGATCAGTTCCCACCGTGACCACCAGCAGATAGAGCACCCCAAAGGCCCAGAGGCTGGTGGTGTAGCCCAGCGCTAGGAATCCGCCCCCGCTCATGAGCGCCCCGACCCACAGCACGCGGCGCGGGCCCCAGCGGTCCAGGCACCAGCCGGCCCACAGGCCGGTCGGCCCGCTTTGGGCCCGCGCCAGGGCAAAGATGAACGCCACAGCGGCGTTGCTGGCACCAAAGCTCTCGCGGACTGGGGCGACGAACACCGGGAAACCGCGATTGACGGCGGTCTTGTTCAGAGAGCTCAGTACACCGCCCAACCAGACCATCCACCAGCCATAAAACAGGGGATGGCGCGGCACACCTCGTGGGAATGGTCGCATGCAGCTCTCCATGCCAGGCAGTGCGTCTCCGCCGCGCTCCTGGGTCGTGCTGGGCGTCGCAGAGGAGGCGGGAGCTGAGGACAGTGCCATACCGTGCCGTCCAGCCTTGGGGTGACCGTCCAGACCGCATGGCACCCCTGGATAGGGATAACACCCGTCGGGGAGCACACCCCCTCGCCCCCATCAGGGAGGCGTGCGTCCCCCTCTCCCTGGCGAGGGCGGGGAGGGAGCAAGGGGACACGCTTACACCGTCGCCGTCTCATGGTACAGGCTATTGCGCAAGACGCGGCCCGGCAGCGCGCCCGTATGGCGGCCGTCTTCCAGTAGCACCTGGCCATTGACGATGGTGTAGTGAATGCCCTGGGCGAGTTCCCGGATCCGCCAGCCTCCGGCCGGGAAGTCGTGCACCGTGTCCTCCGGCAGCGGGTTGATGGTGTCAGGATTAAAGATCGTGATGTCGGCCGCCAGCCCGGGGCGGAGCAGCCCCCGATCGTAGATGCCAAACGTGGAGGCGGACTCGAAGGTCAAGCGCCGGACCGCCTGCTCCAGGGACATAATGCCCTCCTGGCGCACCCAGTAGCCGAGTAACCGGGTGCTGTACCCATAGCCCCCATGGAACTGCACGTGCGCGCCGCCGTCGGACAGGCCAATATAGGCATGGGGGTAATTCAGGATCTGGGCCATCGCCTCCTTATCAACATTCGAGGAGCCTTCCAAGAACACGGTATCGAGATGCTCCTCGACCACGAGATCCAGGAAGCCGTCAATGATCCCCTTGCCCTGCGCCTCGGCCATTTCCCGGATCGATTTCCCCTGCCATTGCTGGTTCTTGGGCAACACCGTCTCCCCGACCCAGATATAGTCGTACCAGCGCCGGCCGAGGTTCGCACCGGGCAGGTCGGCGACCCACTCGACCACTTCTTGATGCAATTGGCGACGGACGGCGGGATCGCTGTAGGCGCGCAGTTTGTCCTCATCGGAGGCCAGCAAAATGGGATGCCAGGTGGGGATGCCCCGGAAGGCTTGCGTATTGCGCATAGTAAAGTGCGTCATATTACTGTTGGGTGTGCACAGCGGATTGGCCCGAATGCCTGCTTTGGCCGCTTCGTCGATCAGCGTCATGTGCTGTTTCCAGGCCTCTGGCTGCCGCACCGACTGCCCCAGGTTGTTATAGACGACCTGGCGGCCGCAGGCCTCGGCGAGGCGCGTCATCAGGCGGTTCTGCAACTCCGCATCCCGCCCGCCGCCACTCTGGATGATGCCAACCCCGAGCTCGCTCAAGACGTCCGCAAGCGCAAAGATCTCCTCTTCCTCGGCCCAGAAGGCGGGAATATGGACGCCCTGCGGATCGTAATGGCCACGATTTTTCGACACGGACAGCCCCAACGCCCCGGCCTGCAGGCCCTCGCGGACAATCCCGCGCATGGCCGCGATCTCGTCTGGCGTGGCGGCGCGGCCCTGACATTCATCGCCCATCACGTAATAGCGCACGGCCGAATGGCCGATGAGGTTCCCGACATTCACCCCGAGCTGCTGGTCGAGGGAATCCATGTACTCCCCGACCGTTTCCCAGGTCATGTTGACGGTGCTCAGCACCTCCATGGGAATCGCTTCCACATAGGAGAGAAACTCGGCCAGGCGGGTCTCGCGGCCACGGCGTACCGGCGCCAGGGCCAGGGAACAATTACCGATGATGACCGAGGTGGCGCCGTGATAGCAGGAGAAGGTACACAGCGGGTCCCAGGTGACTTGCGCATCATAGTGGCAGTGATTATCGACGAACCCGGGGGCGACCACGAGGCCATCGGCATCAATGGTCCGGGACGCGGCGTCCCGGAGTTTGCCGAGCGCAACAATTTTGCCGTGGCGGACGGCGACGTCACCACGGAAGGCGGGTATCCCGGAGCCGTCAATGACTCGGCCGTTTTTAATCAGGAGATCATACGCCATCGTCTGTTCCTCCTTGCGTTGGATCGCTGGGCTGTGGGCCAGTGCGTGATGTAGGATGCGGCGAGAGACCGCGTGCTTTGACGTGGGGCCAGACCTCCGCCAGGGCATCCAGGGTCGTGATGAACGCCTCCATCTTCTCCGGGGGATAGGCCAGGAGAAAGGCCTCGACGGTGCGCAGCATGCTCTGGAGCCGGACCTGGCGCAGGAGAGGCTTGAGGCGCTCAGGTGCCCGATCGATTTGGGCCAGGAGCATGAGCTGCGCCTCGTCGTCATCGGTCAGCTGCAGCGCCCGTGCAATGATCGTGCACTGCTTGGATGTCATGGGCCGCTTCCCGCGCTCGATGAGCGAGATTTGATCCGCGCCAATGGCGCCGTCGGCGCGAGCCACAAGATCGGCCTGTGTCACGCTCAGCGCCGCCCGGATGAGCCGCAGGGCGGCGCCACCGGTATCGGCCGAGGCAATCAGGTGTGAGATGGACACGGGCATCGCTGACCCCCGCTGCCGATGGGAGGCTCCCTGCCTCAGGGTGCGCTACGGAGAGGGCTCGCGTGACTGCGTGTGATCGTACGCGCATCTGCCGACAATTTCCATAAAAATCTTCGAAAAATGATCGTGCGTTCCAGGGCTTGCTGGTGGGAGGCAGTTGGCTTCCCCGGTACCTCGGAGCAATTGTGTACGCCAGACTGTCTCTCCTGTGTCAATAATGATGTGTGAGAGCAAGCAATAAACGGTCGTGTTGCACAAAGCGCCCTGCGGGCGGACTTTTGGAACATCAACTCCTCCACATCAGGGACCAGCTCGTTGCGCGGTTGAGGCATACGTGCCTCGTTTGATTACCTGTACCTCGTCGTAGATGACCCCATAGGTTGGATGCCAGATGCGCCACACCCCCATTTCCCCTTGACAGTATGAACAGCGCAAGGGATCCCGACCCGTGCTTTGCTCGTATCGTTGCCGGTAGGTCAGCCGGGCAATGATCTTGATGGTGCCCTTGACCACGCCCTCCACCTTCGCCAAGGCCTCGTGAATCAGGACCTTCACCTTCGCAAACGTCTTGGTGGCCTGCACCCCGTAATACCGAATACGCTTGAAGCCTTTGGGCACCGTGTGCTGCACCATCCGGCCAATAAATGCGTCGACCGCAACAGTTGCGCACTCTACCCGCTCGGTGCGGTGGGACCGGTAATGGTACGTGACCCGGTGCCCATCATAGCGATCGATGCGCCGCACAGAGATCGGGGGACTGACCACATATTTGGCCACGTAGCGTGCGAAACTCTGGTATCCTGAAGGGACGGGGCGCGATCCCAAATTTCCGGTCAATACATGAAATGAGAGGAGTGCCAGAG
>AR_comb_assmDRAFT_10395371_pt1 | contig 11883 bp, 11 predicted proteins | sample ArasoioldDNA_FD_10543 | JGI IMG/M metagenome (IMG submission 10543) | reverse complement strand
CGATTGGATCGCATACTCCAACAATTCTTTTTGATTGTTCAATTTTTTCACCGACAACCCCTTCATACCGATATCAGGCTTGCCCACCAAAGGGTAATGAAGGTTGTTTTTTTCAACTGCTCTTTCTAAGTCGCGAAATGGTGTGCCGCTCTGTATAAAGATGGTCTTTGGATAATATTGCCACGGAATAAGGTCATAGATTTGTTTTTTTGACTCCATTAGGAAACCGCCGTTGCTGATGGAAGGATTAGACGTATTGAAAAAGAAGAATGATCTTGCCCTCACACACAGCCAAAGCCAGTACAAGTATAGCGGACTATACACTACATGAAAGGGCCAATATTCCCAATGAAGCAACCTGATAAAAAAAGGTCGATATAGAATTTTTTTGATCATACAAGCTCGTATTCAGGTAATAGCTCGATTTTTCGTTCATAGGAACTATTCTCTTTCAGATCAAGATATTTCATGCTGCCCCTGTCCGCAGTTAGTAAAATGCTGGTGATACTAACTGTCAAATAGACCCCGGCTCTCTCCATTTGGAGATCGTTGGTCCTGTCACCATCACCTGAGAATCGGTGAAAATGCAAAATATCTTCTTGAGTTGGATTTGGATTCTTATTTAGAAAATTTGCAAACCATTGCTCTCTTTTCTTTACAATGTGATCTTCGTACAGCGTGGCGGAGGACCAAATGTGGTGCCTGTAATTCCGCAATTGCCTGCAATGTTTTTTACTTCCATCCCACCGACACTCATATAAATCGCCGCCTTCTACGAGTATAAGAGTGAAAGGTTCGATCCTGTCAAGACCAACCCGTTCAAATCTTCTGACGGGATTTTCGCTGGCAATAACATGTAGCAATATCTGTCCCCGGCTAAGCCGGTAAGGTGGTTGCGCGATATGCTTGACAAAAGCACCGTTTAGTAATACCGCGACATTTCCATTTTCATGCAGCGCGATCCATGTTCCGCCACCATCGCCATCCCTTGGGAATATTATTTTACCGCTCTCGAATGTGTAAACAGCCGGTGGTGTTGCCTGCTTGCGGCTATTTTTTTCATCGCGGTTGGAAGTAATAAAAAACTTCTCTTTTACCGGAATGAATGTTACTGTGCACATGTCTTGCGATATTTAATGGTTGAAGAGGCCACTCCGAAACCATCCGGTACGGGAACAGTGGACACCTCATTAATTCCTACACGAATAAGGGCCATGTGATGGACAGTGTGCTCCAGGTTATAAATAATCTCACGATAATAATTTGTTGTAACCGTGATTCCTTCCCCGCCATGCTCATCATAATTTGATTCCAGCAATAGTTGTTTATTCGGTTTTTCAAGAGCGCTGTAAACGCTTTGCAATAGTTCGTTTGCAAAATCTTTACTAGTCTCGATCACGAGGTCTCTCTTTCTTTTTTCATAATTCACCAAACCTATTTCATAACCTTTATCGAGGCAAATGAATAGTTCAATTATATGGCGAACGTGCTGACCAATCGTCGCATTGAACAGCGTTTTACTTGGTCGAACATATTGTTCATCGGTGAGCTGATGCAATGATTCGCTCAATTGAACAAAAACATTTTTTACCGTTTGTTGGAGTTGCATGTTAATTCTTTTAGATGGTTACGATTTGATGAGAATCTTCCTCATTGTTAGTAGGTCACCGCGATAAATGATGGCAAGGGCGATACTGGATATCAGTACCAGCAGCGCATAAATGAAAAGTTGACCACCATCATTTTGAACGACGATGCCAAGTGTGGTCAGATGAAAGAATATGGCTCCCGCCATCAACGCAATTGCTAGTAACGAACCGAAAAGTGTCGTGGCAGGAACTAATATTAGGATGCTTGAAATTAATTCCAATATCCCGATGCTCACTCTTCCCCACGGCTCCATTCCGAGCTTTGAGAAGATATAGATCGATTCAGGTGCTGCGCTGAATTTGAAATAAAGCGTCTGCAATAAAATAATTGCGGCTACTAATCGAAGGACCCAAATACCTATTGTTGACAGACTCTGCATATAACAACTTTTTTTTAGTGATAAAATGTTTTCCAATTGACATCCGCTTTTGCTTTAAGGTTGGACTCGTCTTTATTCCAACTCTTCAGCGTGTTGTTGAAAAACTTGTTGTAGTACAGATACAGTTTGCCGTCGATGATCTTAAATGTTTCAGGATCTATTTCCACCTTTGACCCGTCTTTGCCCATTGCATAAGCGCACCAACCACCGTACTGTGGCTCGTATTTGGACGGATCTTTTTTAAACTCCTCCTTATTTTCACTGGAAGAGAAATAATATGTGATTCCCTGGTGAAACACGGCCAATTCTTTTTTGCCTTTGATTGCTTTGTTTTCTTTGAAATACGCAACAGGGTCATGTCCACTAATTGCAATTCCGTTATCCAAATTGAATTGCGATTTCCGTAATTGAGTCCCGTCCTGGCCGAAAAAAATTGAACTGATCAACGCAAAAAAAACAGTGAAGACAACTTTCATGGTTAAGAAATTTTCTGAAACAAATGTAGACGCCGGTGAATCGCGTCACTGTCTTCCACATGACACCAATGGTTGTTTTTAGTAAACAGATTATGAGGCAGTCCTGAATATGGTCGTCGCGAAAAAGCCGTTTCCCAAAATCGTCTCCCAACATGTTGGGACATTCCCAATCGATTGGGAAAGTTTCTGTTAACAGCCAGGAATAAAGCGGTAGTCAAGAAATCAATGAAACTGTTGCCAGATAAGGATTTCAGTGGCATGCGAAATTGTTAAAAAAATTTCTGGCATGCCAGTTGGCTATATAGGCATCAAACGACGAACAATATGCACAAAGCCATCGGAAAAAAGGAATTCACAACCCAGGTAGTCGACAGCATCACATTAAGCCTTGTACAGTTTAAGACCGAATGGAATGGAGCGTGCCAGATCGTGTCGATGATTTATGAAGACCTGGCGCAAGCTTACAAGGGCACTGCAAATTTTTTTACTGTGGATGTCGAGGAGGAAATTCACCTGGGTAGGGAGTATGGGATTAATGAAATACCTACAATATTGTTTTTTAAAAGCGGTAAGGTCATCGATTATGCGACTGGGCTCGTCCCGAAAAATGTGCTCATATCGAAAATTGAAAACGCATTATCACTTTCTAAAAACTAGAATCTAAAGCCATTCTCAAACCATAAAAATTAATTGTATGTCCGAAGAAATTAAGTACGCTTACCTGAAAATCCATCCTTTGTTTGCCAATTTGAGTGAGCAAAAAATTAAGGACGCTTGTTCAACGGTGAAAGTAAAGACCGTTTATCGCGGTGAAACGTTTAATTACGGCGACGGCGATTACAGTAAAATTTACCTGTTGATCAAGGGAAAGATCAAGATCACGGAATGCGATGACATGGACAATGAGTTGATCAAAGATATTTTGACAGCTCCCGATGTTTTCGGCGACTTAAGCCTGGATGGACATCCATCAATCGATGAATTTGCCGAAGCTCTGACAGCCAACACTGTGGTTTGCGTGTTCAACGTTCCTGAGTTCAAAAAATTGCTGCAGGAAAATCCATTAATGGCTCTTAGCTACGCGAATATTGTTAACAATAAATTGAAAAAGTTACAAGGTCGTCATTCGGACCTGGTATTCCGCGATGCAAAGAGCAGGCTGATTCGCTTTATTAAGAATTGGGCTGTTTCGGACGGCAATCGTATCGGCGATAAAATAATACTGAACAATTATCTTACTCACACTGACATTGCCCGTGTGATAGCAACCTCCAGGCAAAGTGTAAATACTCTTCTGAACGAATTAAGAGATTCAGGCGTGTTGTTTTATAACCGTAAGAAAATTGAGTTGAACGATCCGATGTCATGGAATTAATATTTCTACGAGTAGTTGTCTCAAAGCTGACAACATTCACTTCCCATACGTTGTAGTTTTGTTTCCAGAATTATAATCATTTCGCAGAGCAGTTGGTTTTAGGTGCACGGCCGTCCCATATATCGGATGGCCGTTTTTCAAGCCGGTTAAAAAAGTACCGGGCATTGTGTCTGACGCCAGGATGCTTATTAAAACAAATCAAAATGAAAAGCAAATTAGAAAAGCAGATTGCAATCATCACTGGAGCCAGTTCAGGCATCGGAGCTGGAGTTGCCCGGGAATTGGCCAAAGAAGGTGCAACCGTAGTTATCAATTTTCCAGTGCCGACAACCAAGGATATGGCGGAGAGCGTCGTGGATGAGATTGTCGCCAATGGCGGAAATGCGATAGCTTACCAATGTGATGTGAGCAAGGAAGACCAGGTAAAACAAATGTTCAACGATATTGTTACCCAATATGGGACCGTAGATATCCTGATTAATAATGCAGGTTTGCAAAAGGATTCACCATTTGCAGAGATGACGCTTGATCAATGGAATTTCGTACTAGGCGTTAACCTCACAGGCCAATTTCTTTGTGCCAGGGAGGCTATCAGGGAATTTTTGCGGAGAGGGGTAAATGGAAAGTCAAAATCTGCCGGAAAAATCATTTGTATGAGTAGTGTTCATGAAGTGATTCCCTGGGCTGGTCATGCGAATTATGCCGCGAGCAAAGGCGGCGTAATGTTAATGATGAAAACCATTGCACAGGAATTTGCACCAAAGAAAATTAGAATTAATAGCATCGCTCCCGGCGCAATCGCCACGCCGATTAATCATGATGCCTGGGATACTGCAGCCCATTTGCAAAATTTGCTGAGGTTAATTCCACAAAAAAGAATTGGACAGGTTGAAGATATCGGCAAGGCTGCCGTGTGGTTAGCCAGTGATGACGCTGACTACGTAAATGGAACCACCATTTTTGTAGATGGAGGGATGACGTTGTATCCCGGGTTTGAAGACAATGGATGAGGTGGTGATGGTGAATGGTGAATGGTCAATGGTGAATGATGGAAATCGTGAATCGTGAATTGTGAATTGTGAATGGCGAAAACCTAGTGGGGGCAGAACCGCGAAGCGGTTCAATATGCATAACCCCTGATGAATTCCGGGATCCGCTACCCGCAGACAGAACAAACCTGGAGAACACTGACTACATAAAAAAACAAAACTCATGAATGCTGAACAACAAAGACTACAGCAACCCGGTTGGAAAAAATGGGGACCGTACTTAAGTGAGCGGCAGTGGGGAACGGTGAGGGAGGATTACAGTGAATACGGAAATGCGTGGGATTACTTTCCGCATGACCATGCCCGCAGTCGTGTGTACCGATGGGGAGAAGATGGTATTGCCGGCATTAGCGATGATCATCAGAACGTTTGTTTTGCCCTGGCATTATGGAATGGGAAAGACCCCATTTTGAAGGAACGGTTATTTGGCTTGACTGGCAACGAAGGCAATCATGGAGAAGACGTGAAGGAGTTGTATTACTATTTGGATAATACGCCGACACATTCTTACATGAAGCATTTATACAAATATGCGCAAGCTGAGTTTCCCTATGCTGACTTGGTGAACACCAACCGCAATCGATCCAGGTTCGAAAATGAATATGAGCTTCTGGACACAGGTCTGTTCGACAATGGGAAATATTTTGACGTGTTTACAGAATATGCCAAGGATGACGTTGACGATGTCTTGATCCGCATTACGATTCATAATAGGGGAGACGAGTCAGCTTATATTGCCGTGTTTCCCACACTCTGGTTGCGCAACTTGTGGAGCTTTGGAATGATGAAAGAAAAACCATCGATGTGGTTGAGGGAAGAAAAAGACAATTTCGGCGAGCTGCAAATAAATCACAAGCGTGTTGGCGAATATCATTTCTACTTTGAAAAGCCGATTCGCACTTTGTTCACCGAAAATGAGACGAATACCGAAAGATTATATGGGCAACCCAATAGAACACCGTACGTAAAGGACGCCTTTCATACGGCGGTGCAGCAAAAAAGATTTGACTGGCTTCAAGAAAAGAAGGAGGGAACTAAATTCAGCCCGATGTATGAGTTTGATATTCCAACGAACGGTTCTGTCACAATTAAACTTCGGTTAGGGAAGGATCGTCTTACGGAACCATTTGGCCAGTTTGACGCTGTGTTTGAAAATCGCATTAAGGAAGCGGATGAGTTTTACGCTGATATTTCTGAAGCGAAAGATAAGGAACTGTTGAATATACAAAGGCAGGCTTTCGCCGGAATGTTGTGGAGTAAACAATACTTTAATATAGATATTCCGAGGTGGCTAAATGGTGATGCTGGACAACCCACACCTCCCGAAGCCAGGAAATACGGGCGCAATCACCAGTGGCACTCATTGAATAATGAAGATGTGATTTCGATGCCGGATAAGTGGGAATATCCGTGGTACGCTGCATGGGATCTTGCTTTTCATTGCGTGCCCCTTGCAATGGTTGACGCGGACTTTGCAAAGGATCAGTTGGTCTTGCTTTTGCGCGAATGGTATATGCATCCCAATGGACAATTACCGGCATACGAGTGGGCTTTCGGTGATGTCAATCCGCCTGTACATGCATGGAGTTGCTTGCAGGTTTATAAAATTGACAAGCAAAAAACAGGTGAAGGCGACATACATTTTTTAAAAAGAGTTTTTCAAAAATTGCTGATCAATTTTACGTGGTGGGTGAATCGCAAGGACCACAAGGGCAATAATGTTTTTGAGGGCGGGTTCCTGGGATTGGACAACATCGGTGTATTTGATCGCAGCAGTGCGATCCCTGGTGGGGGAGTTTTAGAACAAGCCGATGGAACAAGTTGGATGGCCATGTATTGCCTGAACATGTTGGAGATAGCACTTGAAATATCTCAATACGACAATAGTTATGAAGATGTCACAACCAAGTTCTTTGAGCATTTTGTGTATATCGCAGAGTCGCTAAATCGCATCGGCGAAGGTTGGACGGGAAGTTGGGATGACATCGAAGGATTTTTCTATGATGTGCTCGCCTTGCCAGGCGGAAGGTATATTCCTATGAAAATTCGATCGCTAGTTGGGTTGTCAACTTTATTTGCCGTATTGGTATTGAAAAAAGATCTGCTAAAAAAACTTCCGGATTTTCACAGTCGATTGAAATGGTTTCAAAAGTACCGGCAAAAAAACAATGCATATCAAGTGATCGAAGAATTGAAAGATCACGACGACATTTTACTGTCACTCGTGCCACGTGAGCGCCTGGAGAAATTACTGAAGGCTTTGCTTGATGAGAAAGAGTTTTTATCTCCGGGTGGTATCCGGTCCGTATCGAGGATACATGAAACGCCATACATGGTAAACATCGACGGGCAGGAATTTGGGTTGAGTTATCAGCCGGGAGAATCAAACACTTCTTTGTTCGGCGGCAACTCCAACTGGCGTGGGCCCGTGTGGATGCCGATGAATTATCTAATTGTCCATGCACTTCAGCAATATTCAGACTACTACGGGAATGATTCGCAGGTTGAATTTCCCACCGGGTCTGGAAAACAAATGAACCTGGCAGAAATATCGAATGAGTTGGCAAAAAGGCTGGTTTCCATTTTTCAAAAAGATAAAAATGGAGCAAGACCGGTGAATGGTGGGGAACAGATTTATCAAACTGATCCAAATTTTGCGGATTTGATATTGTTTTATGAGTACTTTCATGGTGACACTTCAAGAGGGGTCGGCGCTTCCCATCAAACTGGCTGGACAGGCGTAGTCGCAGAACTCATCAACCGGATCAATTTGTTTCAAAGAGAATCGAAAAAGGAAATAGCAGACGCCAATCTTTCCTTGACCAATCCGTTACTTAACTAGTAGTGAGCCTGAAGGGCAATTCATTCAATGAGGAAGGAGCCGTACTACATAGAAGCCGCAATTGACTCGCACCCGGAAATTCAACTACTTGAAGATAAAATTTATGAGCACAACGCCGGTGCCCTTAACAAAGATGATGGCCGTCTTTTTTCCAGGATTGTTAGAGACGAAAACAAAGAAATCATCGGAGGCATAGCCGGATGGACGTGGGCAAAGGCGTGTGAGATCACACAACTCTGGGTAGTTGAACGGGCAAGAAAATGCGGCATAGGAAAAGTGTTGTTAGAAGCAGCAGAAGCAGAAGCAAAAGGCCAGGGCTGCATCACTATCCTGGTCCGTAGTTACAGCTTTCAAGCGCCGCATTTTTACGAGAAGCATGGATACAAGCCCGAGCTTATATTGAATGGATTTCCTGAGGGACATTCTTATTATATACTAACAAAAAAGATTGGCTGAGTTGTGCAACAGCGATGCCGCCAACATGCTCAACCTTAAAACGACTTCACTCGTCGAGCTCGAGTGACAAAAATATATGCAACTCAAAAAAGACAAAGAAATCTTACGGAGTTATCAGGAAGGCACCCCGCACGAATGGTTGGAGACAAACGGACTTGGCGGTTGGGCAAGTTCTTCGATCATTGGCTGCAATACACGTCGCTATCACGGTCTCTTGGTAGCAGCCATAGTACCGCCAGCTGACCGAATGGCTCTTGTTTCAAAGTTGGAGGAAACAATCGTAACGTCTTTGGGCCGTTTTGAACTTGGAGTAAACAACTATGGCGGAGTTATCCATCCGCACGGCAATGAGTATCAAACCTCCTTTACAAGAGATTTGTTTCCACAATTTATGTACGAGCTCGCCGGCATAAAATTGAAGAAGACAATTGCCATGGCACACGGAGAAAATACAACGTTGGTTATTTACGATGTAATCCGAGCCGATCAGCCCTTTGTCCTGGAACTATTGCCATTATTTTCGGTGAGGGGTTATCACGGGTTGATGCGTGCAAACGACGCTGTTCAGCGTGAGTCTAATTTCTCAGCCGGAGTTTTTAAAGCCAAATTGTATGATAGCACGCCAGATATTTTCATAAAGGTTCCGGGGAGTGAATATCACCACAGTCCGAATTGGTATTTTCATTTCAATTACGATATTGAAAAATACCGCGGGCTTGATTTTGTGGAAGATCTGTTTTCGCACGGAAATTTTTCCATTTCGCTAAAACAAGGCGACTCCGTGGGAATCATAATTTCAACTGATGATCCTTCCGAAAAGGACGCTCACGAATTATTTCGAAAAGAGAAGAACAGGAAAATTGGTTTGTTAAAGGAAAAGGCCGGTGATGAGACCTTGGGGCAGCTTGTGTTAGCGGCAGATCAATTCATCGTCAAACGGGACCAAGATTTGAAAACAGTCATTGCGGGATATCATTGGTTTACCGATTGGGGAAGAGACACTATGATTTCGTTGCCTGGTTTGTGCCTTAGCACCGGTCGTTTCACCGACGCAAAGAAAATTTTAGCAGCGTTCGCAAAAACGGTAAGCCAGGGAATGTTGCCTAATCGTTTCCAGGATAATGGCGAGCCGCCTGAGTACAATAATGTGGATGGCACGTTGTGGTATTTTATTGCGATTTACAAGTATTTCCAGGCAACAGGCGATAAAGAATTTGTATTGCAGGAACTGTTGCCTGTTTTGCGCGAGATAATTCAATGGCATGTCAAGGGAACGCGATATGATATTCATGTGACTGAAGATGGATTGCTTTATTCAGGCCAGGGAGGAGTTCAGTTGACATGGATGGATTCAAAAATTGGAGACTGGGTTGTTACACCGAGGACTGGTAAAGCTGTTGAAATAAATGCATTGTGGTACAACGCTCTTTTGATTTATGCATCTTTTCTCGACTTGAATGGGGAACACGATGGCGCAGTAGAAATAAACCAGAGAGCTAAGCTGGCGAAGGAAAGTTTTAATGACCAATTTTGGAATAGCGACAAAGGATATTTGTATGACGTGATAAATGGCAGTGACAGAGATGATGAGGTACGACCGAACCAATTATTTGCGATCAGTTTGCCATTCGCACTGATCGAAAATGAGAAAGCGAAAAGTGTTTTGAAAATTGTTACCGAAAAGCTTTACACTCCGGTTGGGTTAAGAAGCTTGTCTCCAGATGATCCATCCTATGTGTCGTGTTACGAAGGCGATTCTTTCAAAAGAGATTCATGCTATCACCAGGGAACGGTGTGGAGTTGGTTGTTGGGTGCGTACATAGACGCTATAATGAAGGTGGCAACAAAAAGCAGCAGGGACCAGGCGCGTTCAGTGATTCATAGCTTTGCCTCTCATCTCAACGAGGGGTGCATTGGAAGCGTTGCAGAAATTTTTGATGCGGACGCCCCGCACTCACCGAAGGGATGCGCTGCGCAAGCCTGGGGAGTTGCGGAAATTCTGCGAGTGATTACCGACTACGGTCTTGTTGAAGAAGAAACAAAACCTCGGCCGCCGGCGTTGAAAATAAAAAAGGATGCGTTCGTTTAGTTACCATTAGATACGCGGCAAAATACCTCAGCTAAACAGCGAAGCCGCTGGCAAAACGCTCAGAAAAACGTAAATTAGGTGAGCGTATTTGTCCAATGATTAATTTATACGAAGGGTTAAAAACATTTCCCAGTCTGTCGAAGCAACTCGACTGCAGGGGTCTCCTCTTTACAAACTATGAATGTCCGCAACCAGACAGCCGGGAGCGGTTTTTCGTAGAGTGTCATTTCATTGCTTACGTCCTCAGTGGCCGACGAATTTTTCATAAACATCACGCAAGCTGGGAATTAAGAGAGGGAACGTGTGTCTTTGTAAAGAAAGGGGCGCATATTGCCGAAAAGCCAAGGGGCGAGGAATGGTGTGTGATGGTTTTTTTCATGCCGGACAATTTCCTTGCACAAGTGATAAATGAGAACAAGAGGAGCCTGCCGCTAATCGATTTGCCGCAGGTCAATTCAGACTACGTGTTACCACTTGATGTTAACGACCTGAGCAAGTCATTTTTTCTTTCCATGCCGCCATATTTTTCCCAGGTACCTCCACCACCTGAGAATTTGCTGGAACTAAAATTTAAAGAGTTGCTCTTGTCGCTCTGTACAAATAAAGCGAATAGGCATTTGCTGGCTTATCTCAGTCATATTTGTTCAGCCAGCTCCGAGTCCATTGTCGAGGTAATGGAGAACAACTACACGTTTAATCTTACTGTTGCTGAATATGCAAAACTTACGTGCAAGAGCATGCCAACCTTTAAACGCGAGTTCAAAAGAGTTTTTAAAGAAACTCCTGGCAAATGGATATTGAAAAGACGCCTGGCGTTAGCAGCCAATTTGCTGGAGAACACTTCGTTGAGCATAGGGCAAATTGTTTTCGAGTGTGGATTTGAAAACCAAACTCATTTTAGCCGCGTCTTCAAAGACAAGATGGGTATGCAACCTTCCCAATTCAGGGTCAGGGTCCGTTCCGAAATGGATAACGTGTCGGCTGAGAAAATCTCTTAACAGCTAAAGCTGCTATTGACTTCCCGATAACATGAGAGCCGTTCAGTTGCTTGTACAATATGATACGAAAAGCAATTTTTTTGAGCCAAATAGCAAACCCGGGCCGGTGTAACATGAATATCTTTAGTGGACATTCGTTAACCTTTAAACTTTTTGTATATGGAAACCGCAACACCTTCGATTTCCGGAACAAGAATTTCCAGCAATAACATAATGGACGCCGTGGACCGTATTGCGCCTATTTTAAGTCAGCAGGTTGCTGAAGAGGAGGACGGCGGCAGACTATCTCCACTGGTAGTGAAAGCACTGAGAACGACGGGGCTTTTTAAATTGTTTTTGCCAAAATCGTTGGGCGGATCTGAAATTGACCCACTGACAATGGCAAAGTTGGTGGAAGAGGTAGGTCGCCATAACACTGCTGCAGGCTGGTCGCTAATGGTTAGCAATACCACGCTGCTAATGTTGAGCCGAATTCCCGAAGAGGGGATTGAAGAAATGTTTGGTAATAGTCCTGATGCATTTGTTGCAGGCACTGTTCATCCGCCGATGATGGCTACCCGCACCGAGGG
>AR_comb_assmDRAFT_10188582_pt1 | contig 11885 bp, 12 predicted proteins | sample ArasoioldDNA_FD_10543 | JGI IMG/M metagenome (IMG submission 10543) | reverse complement strand
CCCGACGGCGGCATGACGCCGTTCCGCAGCGAGAAGAACACCAACTGGGAAGGTGCGTTCCGCGTTCCGCTCATCGTGCGCTGGCCGGGCAAGATCAAGGCCGGCAGCATTTCGAACGAGATCGTCCAGCACCACGACTGGTTCCCGACGTTTCTGGCTATGGCGGGCGAGCCCGACATCGTGGAGAAGCTGAAAAAGGGCTACAAGGCGATCGGGCGCACGTACAAGAACCACCTCGACGCCTTCAACCTGCTGCCCTATCTGACCGGAAAGGAGGCCGCGAGCCCGCGCAAGCTCTTCATGTACATCAGCGACGACGGCGACATCATCGCCCTGCGCTACGACAACTGGAAAGTCGTGTTCATGGAGCAGCGCTGCCACGGGACCATGCAGGTGTGGGGGGAGCCCTTCACGCGCCTGCGACTCCCGAAGATCTATAACTTGCGGACCGATCCCTACGAGTTCGCCGACGTCACGTCGAACTCCTACTACGAGTGGTTCATCTACCATGCCTACATCCTGTACGGCGCCTATGCGCTTGCGGACAAGTTCGCCGCCACGTTCAAGGACTTCCCGATCATCCAGAAGCCCAATACGTTCACCATCGGCGATGCGATCGCGATGATGAAGGACGCGGCGGGAGGCGGCGGAAAGTAAATCGTTGCCGACGGTGTGACTGGACTAAGCGGGCGGCGCGCAAGCGTCGCCCGGCTTTTTCCGACGCGCGACGCGTCCGCGAGGGCGCCGACCGTCGCGCCGGGGGTGTTCGCCGCGGCGGTCCTCGCGTTCGTCAGCCGCAGGAGCCGCCTACGCGCAAACCCGAACGCGGACGAACTCCTTCAGTAGTGCGACCGGTAGGGGCAATTGTCGTCGGACAGGCTGTCGTCAACATCGTGCATCAAGATTCCTGTGCAACCCGACCGGCGAACGACGTCAAGCATTGATGTTCAGCGGCGCCGTGGCGTAGACTGTCCCTCGGCTTGCGGGATTCGCCACGCGGCCTGAGCCAACGCGGATTGGGCGGGGCTCTTGCAATTGCACGACAATGCAGTGCGCTACTGCGAGAGACACTATGCCTTCGATCTATCGCCCGAAACATTCGGTCGTCGCACCCGAAGCCGATGTCTACCGCAGCGAGCATGTCAATACGCACGCCCACGAACCGCAAAGCGCAGGCGCCGACGACCAATCGAGCTGGGTTGGGCGGCGCAAGGCACAGCCGGCCGAGGTGCTCCTGCCGGCGACCCAACGCTGGCTGAATTCGTTGCCGATGGAGGTTCGCCCGCGCGCATTGGCGGAGCAGTTTCCGCGCGTCACCAATCTCATCGCCATCAACTGGAACAACCCCCACGATTGCTGCGCGTTCATTTCCTCGCTCTTGGTTGATCAACGAGGGGGGCGGCGCGGCTTTCCCGGTGAAGTGGTGCAGGACATCCACAGTCTGCGCGTTTTCTATACGAGACTGCATCCCATCGTCGACTGGGATCGGTGAGCCTGATACGCCGGATTCCCGCGGGATTGTAATCATTCGGTCGGCAAGCGATGGGCGCGCATCGGCCACTTTCGCCGCCCGCCTTTGGTTCGCGCTTGGGCCACACGATGTTCGGCGGCCGCCGTTGCGGGTCGTTGCGACGAAGCGATCAGCATGCATGCCTACACCGTGCAGGTTGAGACGAAAGCCCGCGCGGCCACCACATGGACGGCCATTGCGACCGTTCTCGTCTTGGCGCTTGCCGGCTGTGCCGCTGAACTGGGACCAAGGCCTGGCAGTCCGGCTTCGGAGGCTGCGGCCTACATCGGGGTGTTCACCGGGGAGTTCGTCGACGGGAGGCCGTTGTACCGTTTCCCGGCGATCCACGTCGTCGGTTCGCGGAGCAGCGTAGGGCCCGACCTCTGAGCCGGCGGGCACAGCTGCAGACCTCGGGACGGGTCGGGCGCGCCGATCCGTCCGACGGCTAATGCAGCACGCTCAAAGGAGACGCAAGCCGTGATTGCCCGCGGCAAACGTCCCTCCCTGCGCCCGGCGCGGACCGGTCGCATGACGACCCCGCGTCATTGCCGGTGCCCCGTAGGACGCTCGTGGCACCCGTTCAACGAGAACCGGCCGAGCCAGATGCTGTCGACGATCACCTTCGCCGAGCGCGCCGGCAAGACCACGGTCACGGTCCGCTGATCGCCGCACGATGCGACCGCCGCCGAGCGCGCGACATTCGACGCGGGACACGAACTCGATGCGGAGGGGCTGGGGCGGAACGCTGGAGCGGCCGACGACGTACCTCGCACGCCCCGCCTGGTCGCGCGAGATACGCGCGCGAAGCGCCTAGGCGCCTGCGCGCTTCGCGACGGGCCAGAACGAGTCCAGCACCTGCAGGCGCGTCGCCTGCAGCCGCTCCGAGACGACGGCCAGGAGGCGCAGCATCAGCGCGTAGCCGAACGCCGTGTCCTTCTCGCACATCGCGCGGAGGTCGGAGCCGGCGAAGCGCAGCGCCGCCGTCGGCTGCAGCGCGCGTGCCTGGAACAGCTTGCCCTTGTCCATCAGCACCGACGACCAGCCGAGCTCGTCGCCGGAAGACAGCGTGTCCACGCGGAACGGGTCACTGCCTTGTGGCGCGATCTCGAGCGCGACCAAGCCCGACAGGATCAGGTAGAACTCGTAGCGCTCGTCGCCCTCGCGGAAGATCACCTCGTCGGGTTCGAAGCGCACGCGCGTGGCGAGCGCCGCGAGCTTCTCGACCTGCGCCGGCTCGAGGCCCTTCGCGACGGGCAGCTGCTCGAGGAGTGGGACCACCGGGTTCGTCGTCATGCGGCACCTCCGCGCCCTTCGTTGTATATCGCCTGTCTACGCCGGGCCGCGGCGCCGCGCAAGGGGGGCGCGGCTCGAGAAACCACGCCCGGCGCACTTGGCGACGAGGCGCGCATCCACGAGAGCGCGTCCGAAAAAGCAGACGCCGGGCAGCGCCCGGCGTCCTCGCTCCCGCTCGGCGCAGCCGGTTACCTTGGCGGAGGCACCTTCTTCCAGCTCGAGTCCGGATTGAACTCCTGCATCGCCTTCGCCATCGCCGCGGTGTCGGGCCCCAGGTCCTTTTCCCAGACGATCTGGCTCTTGTCGACGATGAACGTCATCACGCCGGTGTCCCCCCACCGCGTCGGCCACGCGACGAACGCGTAGCCGCCTGTCATCTCGCCGTTCGCGACGTAGCTCTTCGCGCCGCCCGGGGCGTCCTTCCCCTGCGCCGTCAGCACCCGGAAGTGATAGCCGTGGTAGCCGTCCTTCGGCGTTGCCTGCGCCACGAGCGAACCGATCGGACTTTCGGGCTGGCCGGGCTTGGACGCCCAGTACAGCCCGTCGTGCTTGCCGGGCGCGGACAGGATCTTCTGCGCGTAATTCTTCCGGCCGTTGCGGTCGCGGTCGGAGCGGACGTAATCCTCCTGTGCGTCGGTCAGCGCGAGAGCAACCTGGATCGCCGAGAGCTCGTTGCGCCCGATCCTGCGGACGCGCAGCTCGTCGGGTGTCGACTTCGTGTCGAACGACCAGCCGGCCGCGTTCTTCACGAGCGGGATCGGCATCGTCCAGCCGTTCGTCCCGACCTCGAGATAGGCCTTCGCGTCTCCGGCGGGCACGATCTTGTGCGCCTTCGCCCAGGCCTCGAGGAAGCGGGTCACGTCGGCCGCGTCAATGTCCGGCACGTACTTCTTGTAGTCGGGTCCGACGACCACCTTGAGCGCATCGGTGTCGTGGCGCGCGACGCTGTCGACGAATGCGTCCGCGGCGGCATCCGGCGTCGGATAGGCCTTCTGCGCGAGCGCCGCAGGCGAAAGCAGGAACGCAGCGACCAGGAACGTGCTGGCGAGCGCGCGCCGGAAGGAAGGGAGGGAGTGGTCGTAGAGGTTCATGTCGTCACGCTCCCGTTATCGCCGTCCGCCGCCGCCGCGACCACCGCCGCCGCCGCCTCGTCCGCCGCCGCCGCCGCGTGACGCTCCGCCGCCGCCGCCGCGTGACGCTCCGCCGCCGTGCGACATCCCGCTGCTCTGCGGCCGCGACTGCATCGATTGTGCCGACTGCCGGCTCGCGTTGCCGCGGACCTGCTCGGCTCCGGCCTGCCGGCTGCTCACGCCTTGAAACGCTTCGTTGCGTCCCCCGCCCCCGCCGCCGTAACCGGCCCCGCCACCACGGTCGTAGCCACCGCCACCGCCGCCACGATTGGCCTGGCTGCCATCGAAGCCCTGGTTGCGCGCCTGCTGCTGCAGGTTGCCGCGATTCGCATCGTTCAGCGATGCGCGATTGGTATCGACCCCGCGACCCTGCAGCGACTGCTGCGCGCGTGCACGATCGGCGTCCTTGCCGCGGAACTGCTCCCGGTTCGCCGCCTGATCCCGCTGCTGAAGGTTCTGCCGCTGCGCGTCGCCGCCGCGGTAGCCCGTCCCCTTCCGGTTGTCGACGTTGTGCGACCACTTGGCGTTGTTCAAGTTGCCGCGGTCGATCTGGGTGTTCCGGTTGATGTTGTTGTAGCGGTTGACGTTGACGTTGACGTCGCCACCCCGCCAATTGCAGCCGCCCCAGAGCGCGTTGCCGACGCCGATGGCGACTCCCCAGGCGATGCCGGTCGTCACGGCAGCGGAGAACCAGTAGCCCGGCGGATACGGCACGTAGTACGGCGGGTACGCCGGGTACGGCCACGCGCCGTAGACGTAGGTCGGGTTGTACTGCGGGACGTAGATGACCTCGGGGTTCTTCTGCTCGATGACGATCACCTGCGGCGGTGGCGTCGAGGCCGCGGTGGGCGCCGGCTCGGTCTCCGTCTTCACGGTGACCTCGTTGTTCGATTTCAGATTGCCCGCTTTCTGGGCTGCGGCGCGCAGCCGCTGGACCGAATTCATCACGTCGTCGGGCTGCGCGAGGAACGCGTCACCAAGATCCTTCACCCAGTCGGGCTTCTCGCCCATCATGATCGCGACCTGCGGGAACGCGACCAGCGACTGCACGCTCGGGTCCCACGGCTGGTCTTGCACCTTATCGACGGCGGCGTCACCCTTCTCCTCGGGATGCGCGCGCGACCACTTCGCCGCGTCGGCGACGTCGGCCGGGTAGGTCGACGCCATCAGCACCTGCGCGAGAAGCGGGTCAGGGTACAGCGCGACCTGCGCGGTGAGCTGGTCCAGCTGTTCGTTCGAGAACTGCTTGCCCGACGATTGCGCGATCGCCAGCGAGGGCGACGCGAGCGCCAGCGCAAGGAACAGCCAGCGGAACGGGTGATTGAGCCTGGTCGACACGGGAGCTCCCGAAAAGTCTGTGGCGCGATCCGCCGCCGGCGCAGGGGCGGACCATCGCGATCGGCGATTATATGCGAATTGCCGAGCCGGAATCCTGACAGAATCCGGATTCCCGCAATCCGCATGTCCGTCGGCCTTCGCTCCTGATCCATGCGTCACGTTCTCGCCTCGCCGGACTTTCGGGACGGCTTCATCGAGATGCTGCCCGCGTGCGCGGGGCTGGTGCCATTCGGCCTCGTCTGCGGCGTTGGTGCCGCCGCCGCGGGTGCCGACTTCGCGGCCGCGCTCGGGATGAGCGCCATCATCTTTTCCGGGGCGGCGCAGATCCTCGCCTCGCAGTTGATCGCGGCCGGCGCGCCGGTTGCCGTCGTCGTGCTGACCTGCGCGGTGCTGGGCCTGCGCTTCCTGATGTACAGCGCGGCAATGGCGCCTGCGCTGAAACCGTTGTCCGCGCGCTGGCAGCGCGCCGTCGCGTTCCTCTTGACCGACCAGGCGTTCGCCGCGTCGATCCGCAAGTTCGATTCCCACGGCGACGCGCGCCGTGGCGCCCTGCACTTCGCCGGCGGCGGTACGGCGTTGTGGACCTTCTGGCAGGTCGACAACGTCGTCGGCTACTTCGCCGGCAACGTCATTCCGGCGGCGTGGTCGCTCGAGTTCACGGTGCCGCTGTGCTTCCTCGCGCTGCTCGCGCCGGCCTTGAAGAGCATGCCGCCGATCGTCGCCGCTGCGGTCGCCGGCGTGGCCGTGCTGGCGCTCGATGCGCTGCCGATGCGGCTGAACCTCGTCGCCGCCGGCGTGCTCGGCATCGTCGCGGGTACCGTTGCCGAGCTCGCGCAGGAACGATGGAAGGCGCACTGAAGCTCTGGGTCGTGATCCTCGCCGTCGGCGCGATCAACTACGCGTCGCGGCTCTCGTTCATCGCGTTCTTCGCGCGCCGGACGATGCCACCGCTCCTCGCTCGCGCGCTCCGCTACGTGCCGGCCGCGATGCTCGCCGCGCTGATCGTGCCGATGATCGTCGCGCCGGCGGTCGGGGCCGAGCCCGTCAATCCCAAGCTGCCGGCGGCGCTCGTCGCCGGCGTCGTCGCGTGGAGGACGAAGAGCACACCGAAGACGCTCGCCGCGGGCATGCTTGCGTTGTGGCTGCTGCAGGCGCTCTTCGCGTACATGGGCTAACATTCCGGTCGGATGTGATCGAGGCGATGGACGATTGCTGCATCGACAAGGGCTGTGCCGTCGAACGCCTGCGCGAGCGCCAGGCGACGACCCTGCGGGTGGTGCTGGCGGCGAACGCCGGCATGTTCGTCGTCGAGCTTGTCTCGGGGGTCCTCGCCGGATCGGTGGCGCTGCTGGCCGACTCCCTCGACATGCTGGGCGACGCCCTCGTCTACGGTTTCAGTCTGTACGTCGTCGCCCGCGGCCCGGTCTGGAAGGCGCGGGCGGCGGTGGCGAAGGCCGCAGTGATGGGTTTGTTCGGCATGTTCGTCCTCGCGCAGCTCGCCTATAAGTTTGCGCACCCTCAGGTTCCGACCTTCGAAACGATGGGGGTCGTAGCGGCGCTTGCGCTTGCCGTCAACGCTGCCTGTTTTGCGCTGCTCTGGCGCCATCGCGCCGAAGACATCAACATGCGCTCGGTCTGGCTGTGTTCGCGAAACGATCTCGTCGCCAACGTCGCGGTGCTGGCGGCGGCGTGGGCCGTGTGGGTGACGCTTTCGCCGTGGCCGGACATCGCGGTGGGTGCGCTCATCTGTGCGCTGTTCCTTCGTTCGGCATTCCTCGTCGCTCGCGAAGCGCGCGCGGCACTGCGGCCTGACCCCACCCCCGGTGGCATCGGACGCGCGGAAATCCGCTCGCCGCTGAGCCAATAGTTCGCCTGCCCGGAGCTCCCATGCGTTTCGAAGGTACCGACACCTACGTCGCGACGCCCGACCTGATGCTCGCGGTCAACGCGGCGGTCACGCTCGAGCGCCCGCTGCTCGTCAAGGGCGAGCCCGGCACCGGCAAGACGATGCTGGCGATCGAGGTGGCGCGCGCGCTCGGGCGGCCGCTCCTGCAGTGGCACATCAAGTCCACCACCAAGGCGCAGCAGGGGCTCTACGAGTACGACGCGGTTTCGCGGCTGCGCGATTCGCAGCTGGGCGACGAGCACGTCGCCGACATCGCGCACTACATCAAGCGCGGCGTGCTGTGGGAGGCATTCGAGGCGGAGACGCCCGGCGTCGTGCTGATCGACGAGATCGACAAGGCCGACATCGAGTTTCCGAATGACCTCCTGCGCGAGCTCGACCGGATGGAGTTCTATGTCTACGAGACGCAGCGCACTGTCGTCGCGCGGCACCGTCCGCTGGTCGTCATCACGTCGAACAACGAGAAGGAGCTGCCCGACGCGTTCCTCCGCCGCTGCTTCTTCCACTACATCCGCTTTCCGGACCGCGAGACGATGACGCGCATCGTCGACGTTCACTTTCCAGGCTTGAAGAAGGCGCTGCTCGCGGAGGCGCTCGAGGTGTTCTTCGGGCTGCGCGAGGTGCCGGGGTTGAAGAAGAAACCGTCGACGTCCGAGCTCCTCGACTGGCTCAAGCTCCTCCTGGCCGAGGACATTCCGCCCGAGGCGCTCCGGAGCACCGACAAGAAGGTCGTGATCCCGCCGCTCCACGGCGCGCTGCTCAAGAACGAGCAGGATGTTCATCTGTTCGAGCGCGTTGCGTTCATGGCACGCGCCGGAAGATAGGTATGCCGTTCGTCGCGCCGGTCACGCTCGAAGGGGCGCACGTCCGGCTCGAGCCGATGACCCACGCGCGTGCCGTTGCGATTGCGAGCGAGCTCGCGGAAGCCGCCGCCGACGGCGCGATGTGGGAGGCCAAGGTGACGACGATCCCTCGGCCCGAGGGCATGGCCGCGTACGTCGCACAGGCGCTCTCGGAGCTCGACGCCGGCGTCTCGCTGCCGTTCGAGACGATCGACCGCGCGAGCGGGAAGGTGGTCGGGACGACCCGCTACATGAACATCGAGGCGGCGCACCGGCGGCTCGAGATCGGCACCACGTGGCTCGGCAAGTCGTTCCAGCGCACTGCGGTCAACACCGAGGCCAAGTACCTGATGCTGCGCCACGCGTTCGAGATGCTGCACTGCATCGCGGTCGACCTGCGCACGCACGAGAAGAACGTGCAATCGCGCGCGGCGATCGAGCGGCTGGGGGCCTCGCTCGACGGGATCCTGCGGCATCACCGGATCATGCCGGACGGCAGCCTGCGCAACACCGCAAGCTATTCGATCATCGATTCCGAATGGCCCGTCGTGAAGCAAGCGCTCGAGGCGCGGCTCGCGCGGAGGTGACGGCGCTCTCGCGTCGCACCGGCCTGGCGCATCGAACCGGGAGAAAGCTATGATCACCGCGATCGTCGTCGTGGCCGTCGCCGCCGTCTATATCGCGCTCGGCGTTGTTTCCTCGGTGCTTGCTTACGCACCGGCGGACGCGTGGACCGTCTGGCTCGCAAGCGGCCCCGTACTGGGACTCCTGCTCGCGTGCCGGCGCGCGCGGCGCGCGGCTATTCTGGGCGGGGCGGCGCTCGGCGCTGCGGCGTTCAGCGTGCTGAGCGGCGATCTCGCACCAATCGATGCCGTCGGTTACGCAGCCATCGAGGTGCTGTCAGCCCTCGCGGGCCTCTCCGTCTTTGCCTCGCTCGCGCCGGTCCCGACGCGTCTCGAGCGACCGCGGGATCTCGCCGCGCTTGTCGTCGGCGCGCTGGCGCTTTCGATCGCGGGCGCCGCGCTTGCGGCCGCGTGGAGCCTCGGCGCCGACACCGACGCGCCTGCGCGCACGTTCCGCGTCTGGACGATCGGTAACCTGGTCGGCGCGATCGTCACGGCGCCGCTCGTGATCGCGTGGTCGGGATTCCGCGTCAAGCGCTCCGGCGGGCTCCCGATGACCGAGTTCGTCGCGGGCGCCATCGCCGCCGCGCTCTTCTTCGCGACCCTCCGGTTCCTGTTTGGCGCGGGGGCCTTCACGCAACTCGGCGGCGTCGGCGGTCACGGCCCCACGTACCTGCCGGTGATGTTCATGGCGCTGATTGCGCTCCTGTGGGGCGCGCGTGGGGCGACGCTCGCGGCCTTCGCCGCGACACTCCTCGCGCTTTACTACACGGCCAAGGGGCACGGTCCGTTCGCCAACGTCGAGGGCTTTCTCGGCGATCCGGAGCTCGAGGTGCAGGGCTACACCGCGACGATCGCGCTGACCGGCCTCCTCGTCGCGGTGCTCGCGGCCGCGCAGCGCGAGGCGACGCGCGCAGCGCGCGACTGGCGGACGCGGTTCGAGGCGGCAATCGGTGCGCACCGGCTCGTCGCCTACGAATGGGATCCGGTGGGCGGTGCGTTCGCCGTCACCGGCGACACGAGCGCGCTGGTGGGTGCGGCGCCGGAATCGATCGCTACGCTCGCGGACTGGCTCTCCCGTGTCGCGCCGGCCGAGCGCGATGCCGTCGCGACCGCCTACGCGCTGCGCGCCGACGGGGGCGCGCTCGCGCCCCTCCGCTATGGCGTGACGCGGCCGGACGGCGAAGTCGCAACGCTCATCGACGATGCCCAGGCGATCCGCGACCACGATGGCACGCTCCATCGCGTCACCGGCATCGTCCGCGTGGCGGCATGAGCGAGGCGGCCACGGCTCCTCAGACGCCCGCCGGCACCGCCGACGGCGTCTTCCTCGTCCACGGGCTGGGCGGGACGCAGTACGACCTGGGCTCGATGCACAAACGGCTGCGCAACGCCGGCTTCGTCACGCACTCGCTGACGCTGCCCGGACACGGCACCAAACCCGAGGACCTGGTCGGTGTCACCGCGGAGGACTGGATCGACGCGGTGGTCGCGAAGTACCGCGAGATCCGCGACGCGCACCCGACGCTGCACGTAATGGGCATGTGCATGGGTTCGCTGCTGTCCGCGGCGCTCGCCGAGCGCGAGCGCCATGCGAAGGGCCGCCTCGTGCTGCTCGCGGCACCGATCTACATCGACGGGTGGGCCACGCCGTGGTACCGCGGCCTGCGCCCGCTCCTCTATGGAGTACCCGGGCTGCGCCGGCGGATGAAGATCGAGGAGGAAGACCCCTTCGGTATCAAGAACGAGCAGCTCCGCGCGATCGTCAAGGCGAAGTTCGAGCGCGGCGAGAACTTCCACTACCGCTGGGTGCCGCTCGAATGCCTGCGGCAGGTCGACCGGCTCCGCACGATCGTGATGCGCGCGGCGAAGCGGATCCCGTGCCCGACGCTCGTCGTCCATGCGCGAGAGGACGAGCTGACGAGCCTGCGCTCGGCCAACTACCTCGTCGAGACGATCGGCGGCGGGCGCGCGCGAATGGTCGTGCTCGAGGACAGCTATCACATGATCTGCGTGGACAACGACAAGGAGATCGTCGCGAAGAACGTGCTCGAATTCTTCGGCGCGGCGCTGCCGGGGGCCACGTCCGCGCTCGCCAACGATCCGCGGATGAGCGGGCAGGAGCTCCACGCGGCGGTCGGCGTACTCACGGGGCACCTCGCGGCCGGCGACTTCAACGCGGTCCGCGCGCTCGGTATCCCGGATTTAGCGTGGGTGCATCCGGGCCACAACAAGATCGCCGGCGCGCATGTCGGCAAGGCGTTCGCGTCGCTCGCCGCGCGGCTGCCGGAGCTCGGCGCGCCAAAATTCACGGCGTTCGGCACGCCCGTGTGGAACCGCGGCGTCGCGCTCGTCCCCGCGACGCTTGTCGCATCGCGCGAGGGCGCGTCGCTCGAGTCGCAAGGTTCGCTCCTGTGCGCGTGGCATGGGGGGCGGCTGCTCGAGCTCCGCTGGTTCGCCGACGAGGTGGAGCGCGAGGACGAATTCTTCGGGCCGCCCGACCCGGCCGCCAGCGGTCCCTCCGAGCTCGAGCGGGCCTTCGAGGCGGCGACCGCCGCGTCTCGCACGCTCAGGACGGCGCCCGACAACGAGACGCTCCTCGGACTCTATTCGCTGTTCAAACAGGCGAGCGCCGGCGACGTCGCCGGCGAGCGGCCCGGCGCGCTCGACATGGTCGGCCGCGCGAAATACGATGCGTGGGCGAAACGCAAGGGCACCGGCCGCGACGACGCGATGCGCCAGTACGTCGCGTTGGTCGAGGATCTGAAGCGTCGCGAAACCGCGACTGCGTAGCACCATGCTGATCAATTTCTTCCTGCATTTGAAGTCCGCGCGGCTGCCGGTGTCGACGCGCGAGTTCCTGACGCTCATCGAGGCGCTGGAGGCGCGCGTCGTGTCGCTGTCGCTCGACGATTTCTATCACCTCGCGCGGGCAGCGCTGATCAAGGACGAGGCGCAGTTCGACCGCTACGACCTCGCTTTCGCAACCTATTTCAAGGGTGTCAACGCGATCTTCGACATCCGAACGGGCATTCCCGAGGAATGGCTGCGGAAGGAGTTCGAGCGACTCCTCTCCGACGAAGACAAGGCGAAGGTCGAGGCGCTGGGCGGCTGGGACAAGCTCATGGAGACGCTCCGGAAACGGCTCGAGGAGCAGCGGGAGCGCCATGCGGGCGGGTCGAAGTGGATCGGCACCGGCGGCACGAGCCCGTTCGGCGCGTACGGCTACAACCCGGAAGGCGT
>AR_comb_assmDRAFT_10042133_pt1 | contig 11887 bp, 5 predicted proteins | sample ArasoioldDNA_FD_10543 | JGI IMG/M metagenome (IMG submission 10543) | reverse complement strand
TATTGTTTCTTTTATTGATTTTTACATTTATGAGCCTGGCTTTTGTTAATTATGGCATCATCGGTTGCGTCGCACTCTTATACGTTCATCTTTCAATTGAACAAATACACAACACAATATTGACATGTTAATTATAAACAAAGTTGAAGTCAGGAAATGCTATCACAATCGTTTTATAAAAAGCAAAATAAGTAATGTGTAATAAATACACAAATCTTTCTTCCTTCATTCCGCATAAAAAATCGATTTGGTCTAAATGATATTTCTGAAATTCGCAACCATTTAAAAAGTTATAGAACAATCAACATGAAAAACAGGAAGCAGGCTGCGCTTGGATTTATTTTCATTACACTACTTATTGATTCAATTGGCTTTGGTATTATCATACCCGTAATGCCAACATTGATCACTCAAATGATCCATGGCAATCTTAGTGTTGCTTCTGAATACGGTGGCTGGCTCACCTTTGCCTATTCGTTCATGCAATTTATATGTGCGCCAATTGTCGGCAATCTCAGCGACAAATATGGAAGACGACCGGTTCTGCTTTTTTCTTTGTTTGGTTTTGGCGTTGATTATCTTTTTCTTTCTGTTGCTCCAACAATCTGGTGGCTATTTGTCGGACGAATAATTGCAGGTATAACAGGTGCAAGTTTTACCACCGCCTCCGCATACATTGCCGATATAAGCACCCCTGAAAAACGTGCACAAAATTTTGGTTTAATAGGTGCTGCTTTTGGTTTGGGTTTTATTATCGGGCCGGGAATTGGAGGACAGTTAACAAATTATGGAATACGTTTTCCTTTTTTTGCAGCCGCGGTCCTTGCATTATTAAACTGGCTGTATGGATATTTTATTTTGCCTGAATCATTATCAAAAGAGCATCGCAGACAGTTTGAATGGAAGCGTGCAAATCCGCTTGGTTCTTTGATGCAGCTAAAAAAATATCCTGCCGTTGCAGGATTAATAGTTTCACTTATTCTGGTTTATATTTCAGTGCATGCCGTGCAAAGTACATGGACATTTTATAACATGGAGAAATTTAACTGGACACCACAATTAGTTGGTTACTCTCTCACCTTTGTAGGAGTTATGATTGCATTGGTGCAAGGTGGTTTAATCCGCGCAATTATTCCAAAACTTGGCAAAGAAAGAAGTGTTTATGTTGGTCTCGGTTTATACAGCATTGGATTTCTTTTATTTGCTTTTGCCACAAAAGGCTGGATGATGTTTGCATTTCTCATTCCTTACGCTTTGGGCGGAATTGCCGGCCCATCTATCCAGGGAATTATTTCAACTCATGTACCACCAAATGAACAAGGAGAACTGCAAGGAGCATTAACAAGTTTAATGAGCGCTACTTCTATTGTTGGTCCGGTTTTAATGACGTCTTTGTTTGCATATTTCACGGATAAAAATGCACCGCTTATTTTTCCTGGTGCTCCTTTCGCAATGGGAGCATTCCTCACAATGCTCAGTTCTCTTCTTGCCTACAGAAGTTTGAAAAGAAATTAAATGTATAAATAAATTAAAATAAAAGCTCCCGTAAAGGGAGCTAAAACTTTATGGTGTTGTATTCATGCACACTGAACTGTTCGTTCAGAAGTGCGACGCAACGGCAGCATGATGCACATATTTAAAATTATTTATTCTTCTGTTGTGGCTGATTTTCCTGCGATTGTTGACCCTGTGGAGGAGGTGGCATATTGCCTTGCGGATTCAATATTTTCATTTGATCTGCTATATCTTCTGCATCGGGATGCGGAATTCCTCTATGACATGTAACACAGGTTACAGCATTGATCGTATCAGTACGTGCAGAATTATTAAAGTTGAAATATTTTGCATTGATCTCTCCTGTCATTTTCAACATATAACGCGCCGCATTCTTTTCCGGTTTATCATCACTTGCCATATCCCAGCCGGTTTTAAAATCATCGCCTGTATGCACATGACAAAACATACATTTCACTCCCAGTGATCGCGTAAAATTATGCATCACATGATCCAAACTATCTTTACTGATGTCTTTCGGCAACACCTGCAAATTTTTAAAGAGCGAAGTGTCATTCATGTTCTGAGATGCATTCCTGTTTTTAGGTGGATTATAAGCAGCGATACCAAAGGCTACAAAAGCTGCGAGAAATAATATTACCGTTGCTTTCTTTTTGTTGGTTGTGATCATGAAAAAAATTTTTGCTCAAATTAATAAAGAAAATTTTAATCGAAAAAAATATAGTCGAATCACAAAAAAGTTGCGACGAAAACCGAAAATGGATTTGAATGTTTTTATCAGGAAGGTTTCATTTTCTGTTATTATACTTACCGTTACAATAAACAATAATTTAAAATTTAGGGCAAACAACAGCATCTTTTGTGGTGTTGCCACGATCAAGAAATCCTGCGTAAGAAATGGATAATTCAAATCCTCCGCGTCCCTGACTTACTGTTTTCAACTGCGAAATATTTGCATCGTAGCTAAGACCGATGGAGAAAGGATTATAGTCAATACCAAGAAAAGGAATGAACGCATCTTTTGCCCTTATATATCCGCCTATATGCAACACGTAAAGTGGATGCTGATAATCGTCGCCTATCTTCATTGAATAGGTAGCACCGCCAATCGCTTCACTGTATTCGCCTTGTTTACTGTAATCAGCCTGGATGGTAATGTATGAAATCTCAGAAGCTGTGAAGCGAATACCGCCTGATGCAACCCACTTGGGATTTAATTCAATGCCCGGATCTTTATAAAAAGAATTTAACGGACGATTGAAATGATGATATGCAAACCCGATAAAAAAATTATCCGTTTCACTGCCATTGATAGATGAGTTGTAAGACATTCCAAAACTTCCGTCCCAATAACCAAAATTTGATTTCGTAAAAACTTCACCATCAGCCAAAGCAGGATCATAACCATTTGGTCCGTACTGACTGTTGGTGGTCATTTTAGATCGATCAATTCTTCGCTGAACATATCCACCCATGAAACCCAGAGAAAGATATCTGCTCTTTTCATCATTAAGCGCCTTATGATAATTTATCGCAGGAAAAATATAAGTGGTGGTAAAATTTGTTGTGCCCGCTTTGTCGTATAACAGTTGCAAACCGGTTGTAATAAAATCATTTCCTTTTCCAATAGGTTGTTTATACTCTCCGTTAAATGAACCGGTTTGATAAGGCGTAGTAACGCTTGCCCATTGATTTCTGTAAACCATCTGCACCCGAATGTCTCCTGCGAAAAGCCCCGCCAGTGAAGGATTGCGCAACAACGGCGCTTCAAAGAATTGGGAGAAATGCGGATCCTGCGCTTCAATAGAAGATGCAATAAGGAGGAATAAAAATATGCATAGGCTGCGTTTCATTTTAAGGATATTGTGCTTATATAAAATTACAATTTTCATTTCACTGAATAAGTTGTTCAATAATTGTATTACTTAATATTTTGATACCGGCAACAGTTCTACGTGGCATCGCCTGTTGCGTCGCAATCACTTGATCATTCTGAACATTTATCATCGTTGTGAGTTTCGTTATTCTATTCACTATTGACCATTCACTATTCACATTGATCTATCTTATCAAAGTAACGTTGCCTTTATAAGTCAAAACAGTTCCGTTATCGCACATAATATCCATCACATAAACATACACATCAGTTGGTTGATCTTGTCCATTATATTTTCCATCCCATCCATACGATTGATTATTTGCAGGAAAATTTGATCTCTCAAATACCATAACGCCCCAACGATTAAATATTCTAAGCGATTTTATCGTGAACAATCCTTTTCCCTGCGCAAAGAAATAATCATTCCTTGAATCATTGTTTGGTGAAAAAGTATTTGGTATAAAAACATTCGCATTATTACATAAAACACTAAAAGTAATATTATCTGATGCAGCGCAGCCAAAACCTGTTACCGCTGTTGCTTTGTAGGTTATGTTTCCTCTTGGTTGCGCCAAAGGCGTTGCACAGTTTGAACAACTTAAACCAAATGACGGAAGCCATACCCAGTTTACAACATCCGGTGATGAAGTTGTTTTTATCTGGTAGGTCGAACCAACATTCAGTGTAACAAAACTGTCACTAATATTAAACGTTGGAATTGGCGCAACAAGAATCGCAATCTGTGCAGTATCGGCAAAACATTTTTTATTATCTGCACCGATAACAGTATAAGTAGTTACACCAACTGTTGGTGGAGACGCAACAGGGTTGCTGATATTAGCATTGCTCAATCCCGTGGATGGTTGCCATGTGTATTGTTGAGCACCGGTAACATTTAATTGCACTGAACCACCCAAACACACAGTATCTCCCGGTGTTAAAACAGATAATTGTGTTGGTTGTATAACGTTTATGTTTATTGAATCAGAAGCTTTGCATCCGAATGCATCAGTTCCTGTTACAAAATAAGTAGTGCTTGAATCAGGGCTTGCAACAGGTGAAGTACAATTGGTGCAACTTAATGAAGATGATCGTTGCCATACATAAGATGATGCGCCTGCCGGTTGCAAGGTGATTGATTGTTTCAAACATAAAACTGAATCTGCTCCTGCATCAACAGGAGGAAGCGCAAGAATATTTATAATTTTATTTGCTGTATCTGCACATCCTGTTGAAGCGGTTGATGTCACACTCACATTATATTTACCCGGCGAAGTATAAGTATAAGAAGTGTTTTGCAAATTTGATGTATCACCGTTATTAAAGTTCCATGACCATTGAAGAGAGCCAGTTACATTCGCTGTATCTTTTGCAACAAAATTTATTGTTGTGTTTACGCAAACAGAGTCGGGAAATGTTGATTGTATTTTCGGGGCTTTATTTATTTGAATCGAAACAGGTAATTCATAGTGTCCTGTGCAACCTGAATCAGTAGTAACATCAAGTGTTGTTGTGTAAGTGCCGGGAGTTTTATAATAATGAACAGGATTGCTTCCGGTTGTTTGTCTTCCATCACCAAAATTCCATGACCAGTTTGCTATTCCATCAAAGCTTAACACAGCAGACGAATCAATAAAAGCAGCCATCGAAGAATCACAACCGGTTTGTGTGTTCGCAACAAATTTTGAAATTACTCCTGTTATCTTGATTGTATCTTTTGAAACAAAAGGAACTCTGCAACCTGCGGCATCCTGCAGAATAAGTTTAGGTATGTATGCTCCCGGCGTTTTGTATTGATAGCTGACCTGGTTTGTTACAGTGGATTGAGTTGAGCCATCATTAAAGTCCCAGGTATATAAGATCGCATTTTTGGCCACCGCATTAAACGAAACTGTTTGAGGAAAGCAACCGGATTGCGGAGTGAAATTAAAAGTGCCGCTTGGACCTTTTAATGTTATCAATTGTTCTGCTGTATCAAAACAATTTCCATAACCGTGAACAACAAGGGTTAAAAAATATTGACCGGGAATTGTATAAGAGTGAAAAGGCGTATCAATCGTTGAAGTATTTCCATCACCAAAATTCCAGAAAGAGCTTGTATAATTTGATGATGCATTTCTTGTTTGAACAGGAAGAGGAGGACACGTTATACTTGTATCATAAATGGCAGTAAAGGATGCATGCGGATCGGATACAGTAACAATATTTGGTTTGATGATACTATCAGTGCAACCAAACCTGTCACGCACTTTTACACCAACCGTGTATATACCTTCATTTGCATAAGCGTGATTAGGTGATGCATCGGCTGAAGATGTTCCGTCACCAAAATTCCATAAATAAGTTAGTGATAATCCAACGGAAGAATTAATAAAGCTATCAAGAGCCGTGGTACACCGGAGAGAATCAAATACAGTAAAATCTGCGATGGGTTTTGTTATTAAAACTCCTGGTTTCGATAAAGTATCTTCACAACCATTTGTATCAAACACTGTTAACTTAACATTATAGCTTCCCGTTGTATCATATACGTGCGAAGATGAGCCTGCAGTGAGTGTATCGATTGTTCCGTCACCATAATCCCATATCCATTTTGTTAATGAATGAATGCCATCCGATAAAGAAGAATCTTTAAAAGTTATTGCACTGTCTTTACATGCTCCCGCAGAATTAGAGAACAACGCCGTAGGTCCGTAAATATTAATTGCTGTTGCATTCTTTGCAGTGTCTGTACATCCGTTGATGTCAGTTGTAATCAATATAGGATTATAAACACCTGCGTTATCATAATTGTATAAAGCAATATTATCTGATGCACCGGATAAATTATTTCCATCACCAAAGTCCCAATAGAAATTTGTTACGTAAGATGTATCGTAATTTGTTGTCGTAAATTTCATCGTGTCCTCTTTACAAAAATTTGTATGCAGTGGTGCAACAGTGAACTGCGGATTTTCATCCAATGCAGCAATCACACGTGTTGTAGTGTCGGCGCATGTTCCGTTTGTAACAATTAGTGTTGCGTTATAAACTCCGTTTTTTGTATAGGTATGTGTTGGGTTTTGTTCAGTGCTCGTTGTTCCGTCAGCAAAATTCCAATTCCATGTTACTGGTCCTACAGATCTATCTTTAAAATTTCGCGACATTTTATTGTTACAACTAAAAGGAGCTGCAAATGCCGCAACCGGGGGATTGATATGAACGTAATTTGGAATGGTAATTGAATCTTTGCAGCCATTATCTTTTACGATCAGCGTAACAGAAAAATAACCGGTGTCACCATATTTGTGCGATGGATTTTTATTATTACTTATCGTTCCGTCACCAAAATGCCACTCCCAATAATTAACTCCTCCTGTTGATTGATCAACAAATTCAACTTCCTGGAATGCACAAGTGTTTAATGGTGCACCTGAAAATTTTGCCGTTGGTTTTGAACTTGTAACAACCGCAGAATTTAAAATCAAAGTATCACTGCAACCGCTGTTTGAAACAACAATAAGCGATACATCATAAGTACCTGTATTATTGTAAGTGTGCACAGGAGATCTGCTTGTTGAAGTAGTGCCATCACCAAAATTCCAGAAAAAAGATTTTATTGGTTCTGTAGAATCAATATTTGCATTAAACGGAACAGTTGCGGGAGCACATTCTCTGAAAGGAAGATTTACAAAACTTGTTATAACAGGTGGCGAAATTTTTACAAAAGCTTTTTGAGTTATTGAATCGCTGCATCCACCCGCGCCATTTGAAGCAATTAATGTAACATCAAATACACCCGTAGTTGTATAAGTATGTACAGGATTAATATCAGTAGAAGTTGTTCCGTCACCAAATCTCCAGAAATAAGTTGTTGCACCTGTTGATGTGTTTGCGAACTGCACAGTTAAGGGCGGATAACAAGATGTTCTTACAGAAGGAGAGCTAAATGAAACAACCGGCTTTGATACAATGGTGATAATTTTTTTTATACTGTCTATACAATCTTCAAAGTTTGTTTTGTAAGTAATTGTATAACTGCCGGCATTATTATAAGTATGTGTAGTTGTTAAGCCTGTTGCAGTAGTGCCATCACCAAAATTCCATGAAGCGCTTACCGGCACCGGCGTTGAAGAATCCCGCATGACGATCACTTGCCCTATACATCCTGTTGGTGGCAAAATAAAATTTGGAAATTTAGTTCCGACAGCGACGGTTTTTATCGCTGTATCGCTACAACCATTTTTATTTGTTGTAATCAAAGTGATATTGTAATTACCGGGCGAGGTGTAAATATGAGAAGGATTTATTGTTGTTGATTTTGCACCATCACCAAAATCCCATGAGTAAGTTAATGTGGTTCCGCTCTTTGAAAGATTTGTGAAGTTAAATGTAGAAGGCGTATTGCAAATACTTGAATAGGTATAAGAGAAATCAGAAGTAACTGTATCTGCAACGGCAATAAATGAATTTTTGAAATTAGATTGTGTGCAACCAAAACTATTTGTAACGGTGAGCGTAACATTGAATGTATCTGTCAGCGAATATGTATGTACAGGATTTTGTTCCGTACTGCTTGTGCCGTCACCAAAATCCCAATGCCAGCTTTGTCCAGTGCCACTCACAGGATTGGTTTTGTCGCTGAACTGAACGGCGAGCGGAACACAACCATTAGAAGGGCTTGCGCTAAAATCAACAATGGGCTTTGCATAAACGGTGATGAATGAAGTTTTAGTTATTGAATCAATATTTCCTGTTGCGTCTTTTATAACCAGCTTTACAGAATAAGTGCCCGGAGTTATATAAATAGTGCTTGGATATTTTTGATCAGAAACAGTTCCGTTTCCCAAATCCCAACTCCATGAGTTTGAGTTGCCGGTTGAAATATCTTTGAACGAAACAACAAGTGGAGAACATCCGCTTGAATCTGATGCACTGAAATCTGCTTTCAATTGAGTGTAGCCGGTTACATTAAACAACACAAATAAAATTATAAGAGTGCTGCTTTTACAAATAAACTTTACATGTAACAATATTTTCATCAACAAATAAAAAATAAAACAACTGCACTTTCTTTTGAAAATTTTTTGTTTACCGGCAATATCTCTTCGATACGCTTTGCACATTTTATAAAAGCATAGGGTTGTTGATTGTTATGGAAGATGTTTCTGAAAATAATATGCTCCAAATTTTTTCTCTCTGTCTGCAATTCAAAATCCTGGTGTAAAATGTTGTGGTCATTTGGCAAATAATGCGCCGAAAAAAATTTTATCTGTATTTCTTTTTCACATGAGTCATTGTATCAATCTCTATTGCTTTTAAATGAACTTTTTTTTGTTATTCAATTTTTAGTACTCAGGTTGCTGCCATGAAAACCGAAAGTACAAGTGAGTGACACAACAACAGCTCCGCAAAGTTTCTACTGCTTGTCCACAAAAAATATTAAATAACTCGCTGTGCGATTAAAGAGTTGCATTTTCTTTTTTGATTTTTTTGGTCTTTAACCTTAGTAGAAAAATCGTTCATTGATTATTTCAACCTTATTACCTTATTAAAAAGAGTGCTTCCCGGAAAATAACGTAATAAAGTTGAACTTAAAAACTAACTTTTTCTACGAAGGTTGTTGTTGCTATGACTATAAAAACTTTAATCGAACAACGGGTTTAAATAAGTGTTTTTCACCTGCTCAGTAAATCAATGTAATATTTCCTTTGAACGGAACAACAACACCATTGTTGCACATCACTTCTATGATATATACATAAACATCTGACGGCAATTTTTTTGAATTGAAAGTTCCGTCCCATCCTTCGCTTTCAACATCAGGAGTAAAGTTTGTTTTTTCAAAAACCATTTGTCCGAGCCGATTAAAAATGCGCATTGATTTTATGAGATACAATCCCTGCCCACGCGGATAAAAATAATCGTTCACATGATCACCATTTGGTGAAAATGTATTTGGAATAAAAATGACTTCACTGTTGCACAGCCCTCTGATAAGTATATTGTCTGAAACGCTGCATCCGTAGGCGGTTGATGCAATGCCTGTGTAGCGGACAATCTTATTTCCTTTTGCAACAGGCTGCGGACAATTGGTGCATGACAGATCTGTTGGAGGCGACCATTGCCAGCTTATTACATCAGGTGAGCTGCTGGTTTTTATAAGATAAGTTCCTCCTGCTGCTATTGTAACGTTTGTATCAAGAATATTGAATTGCGGATATGGAGCAACAGTTAAAGTTGTTGAAGCTGAATCAGTAAAACAATGTATGCTATCAGTTCCAACTACCGTGTATGTTATCTTGCCCGTTTGAGCCGGTGTTGCTATAGGATTTGGAATGTTCGGATCGTTTAAACCAACCGGCGGCTGCCAGCTATAAAGTTCAGCACCGGAAGCTGTTAACTGCACTGAGTTTCCAAGACAAACAGTATCGATGCCTGTTAATGAAAGTGTGAAAGGTTGTTTCACTTCTACAAAAACTGAATCTGATGCACTGCAGCCAAATGCATCCGTTCCTTTCACATAATATGTAGTAGTTGCCTGTGGTTTTGCAACCGGGTTTGCACATTGTAAACAACTTAGTGAAGGATTGGCCGCCCATGCATAAGAATTTGTCCCTGTTGCGTGCAATGGAATTGATTGACCTAAACAGATTATTGAATCTCTTCCTGCATCAATAACCGGTAATGGTAATACGCTTACACCTTTTTTTGAAGTATCTGAACATCCGGGCTCTGTGCCTATTATAAGTGTTACGAGATAATCACCTGTGAATGCATAGGTGTGTGAAGGATTGGCGAGTGTTGATGTAGTGTTGTCACCAAAATTCCATGTGCGTCCAAGTGCCGATCCCAGCGAATTATCCGTGAATACAAGTGAATCAGAAAAACAATTAGTCGTATCGCTGACAGCAAATGAAGAAACAGGTTTCAACACTGTTGTCAATGCATTTAATTTGGTAAGAGTATCCGTGCATCCGAGTGAATCAATGACCTTTAATTTTATGTTGAAAGTTCCTGTGGTATTATAAACATGAGAAAACGGCGGCGATGAAGATGTAACAATCGTGCCATCACCATAATCCCATGTCCATTTTTTTATCGGATCATTTCCGTACACCGTAGATTGATCTGTAAATATCACAGGGTTTTTTATACACGTGGCAGCCGTGTTTGTAAAAGCTGCTGTCGGGCCATACACGGTAATATTAGTCTTTACTGAATCAAAGCATTCATGATCATCTTCAAAAATAAATGAAACAGGATATGTGCCTGAAGTGTTATAAACATGAGAAGTTGTGTTGAATAAACTACTTGTTCCGCTTGAGTCTCCATCACCATAATACCATGCAAATGAAATAAGGTTTACAGGATTGTAACCACTCGCAGATAATTTTATGGTATCATTTCTGCACAATAGAGAATTATAATTGATCTTTGGTTGTTCGTCAATGATAACTACTAATCCGGAATCCGTATAATTACATTCTTTTCCAAAGGAAACAAGTTTGAGTGGATATTGTCCTGTATCAGGATAAATATGATAAGGAGATTTATCAGTAGATGTTGGACTTCCATCGCCAAAGTCCCAATAATAGCTGACAGGTCCAAGATATTTCGCTACGAAAGTTCGCGCATAAGGACTATCACAATTGATGATTGAGCGAAGTCTTACATAAGGTGGTTTTACGTAAAGATTTGTTGTTTGCAAAGAATCAACACATCCGTTGTTTATAGCCCGTAAAATAATCTTCATATACCCCGTATCATCGAAATAATGAAGGGGATTTTGTTTGGTACTTGAGTCACCATCTCCAAAGGTCCACAACCATGACGTAACGGTTCCTGTTGATCTGTCGAAAAATTTAACAGGATCAGATGCGCAGGTGTACAACACAGGATAAGTAAAATTTGCAGTAGGTTTTGTTCCGGTGTGAATGAGCGAATCAACCAACAGTGTATTACCGCAACCCTTTGAATTTTTCACGGTAAGTGACACTGTGTATGTCCCTTGATTATTATAAGTATGAATAGGATTTTGCACGGTAGATGTTGAGCCATCACCAAAATCCCATAACCATGAAACAATTGTTCCAGAACCACCAACGCTTTGATCGGTAAACGTATCAATCAATGGAATACAACCGGCGATCGTTGAAAGAAATTGTGCCCGCACTGTATCTACAGCTATGTAGTTCAGTTTTTGTTCAACATCCCAGTTAATTGCATTTTTCGCGGTTAATGTTACAGTATAAACTCCCGGAGTAGTATATGTGACTAAAGGATTTTGAGCAGTGGATGTTTGACCGTTACCAAAATCCCATAACCAGCTTGTAGCGCCACCTGTAGAAAGATCTGTGAACTGAACGTTCAAAGGACTGCACCCGCCCGTAACCGATGCGGTGAAATTTGCGTTCACCTGGGCAAACACAGTAATGCATGTACACGAGAAGAGCAGCCACAACAATAATGTATGATAAAATTTCTTTCTCAATAGATTAAGTTCCTTGTTTA
>AR_comb_assmDRAFT_10327097_pt1 | contig 11888 bp, 10 predicted proteins | sample ArasoioldDNA_FD_10543 | JGI IMG/M metagenome (IMG submission 10543) | reverse complement strand
CCAGGCGAGCCAGCCGGCTCCCGCCCGTCGCCCCGTCAGCAGGTACCGTGTCGAGAGCGGCAGTCCCAGCACATACAGGGAGACCACAACCTTCTCAGCTGTCACTGCAGACACAATTCGGAGGAAACCTCCGAACAGCACCGTGGTTGCCCAGTTCGGGAACAGATGCAGATTGGTTGCATAGTACCGCGACGACAGCGGGTCGCCGGCCAGCAGCGTCAGCAACTGCGCCGTGTTGTAGACGTGCGCCGGCCCGTCCTGAGTCGGAAAGTAATGAACCGACCAAACAGGCACGAGATGGAGTGCGAGCACGATGCCGAAGGCGACGGGCTCGAGTCGGCCGGCGATGTCAGATCGGCGCGTCACCATTCAGCTCGGTTGCGGTTCTTGCATAACGCGTCGGGACGACTACACGCGGCGCTTCGCCGCCGGGTCAAGCACGTCGCGAAGACCATCGCCGAGAAAATTGAACCCCAGAACCAGAATCGCGATTGCGACTCCGGGAAAAATTGTCAGGTGCGGCGCGTCGAGCAGATGGCCGCGTCCATAGTTCAGCATGGTCCCCCAACTGGGGGTGGGCGGCTGCACGCCGAGACCCAGGAAGCTCAGCGACGCCTCGTTGAGAATCGCGGCACCCATCCCCAGCGTCGCCTGGACAGTCACCGCCGGAAGCGTCGTCGGGATCACGTGGCGCAGCAAAATACGCGGCGTCGTCGCACCCAGAGCCCGGGCGGCCTGCACGAATTCGAACTCGCGTGCACGAAGCACCTGGCCGCGGACGAGCCGGGCGTAGCCGACCCACCCGATCAAGGTGAGTGCGAATACCACATTCGTCAGGCTTGGGCCCAGCACTGCCACCACGGCGATGGCGAGCAGCAACCCGGGAAAGGCGAGGAGGATGTCGATGACCCGGCTGATCGTCTCGTCAACGCGGCCGCCGAAATAACCGGCAATAGCTCCCATCGCGATCCCGGCCGTCGCCGAGACGCCCACGACGACAATGCCGACGAGCAATGAGATGCGGGCGCCGTAGAGCACGCGGGTAAAGATGTCGCGGCCCAGTTCGTCGAGGCCGAACCAGTGCAATCCGGTGGGCCCCTCGAGGCGAAGCGCCAGTTCCTGCGTCGCCGGATCGAACGGTGCGACCACGGGCCCGAACAGGGCTGCGATGACAACCACCAGCACAATGGCGGCTCCGGTCCGTGTCATTCGAAGCGGATCCTGGGATCGAGTACACCGTAGAGCAGGTCGGTGAGCAGGTTGACGGCCACGTACGTGACCGCGATCAGCAGGATGCAGCCCTGCACGAGCGGATAGTCGCGGAAACCAATCGACTGGATTAACAGGCGGCCGATGCCCGGCCACGCAAATACGGTCTCGGTGATCACGGCGCCGGTGAGAACGGCTCCGAACTGCAGGCCGATGATGGTGACTACTGGAATGAGGCTGTTGCGGAAGGCGTGCCGAAGGACCGCTCGCGCCCGCGACGCGCCGCGCGCGCGAGCGGCCAGCATATACAGCTCGCGCAATTCTTCCAGAAGGCTCGCCCGCATCATGCGCGCGAGGATGGCCGCGAGCGCGGCGCCCAGTGAGAGCGCGGGCAGGACGAGGTGTGCCCAGGTGCCGCGCCCGGATACCGGCAACCAGCCCAGTTCCACCGCGAAGATGATCGCCAGCAGCGGTCCCAGCCAGAAGTTGGGGATCGACACCCCCGACAGTGCGAGCACCATCGCCGTGTGGTCGACGGCCGTCCCCCGGCGCACCGCGGCAGCAATTCCCAGTGGAATCGCGATCATCACCGCAACGAACATCGCTGCAGCAGCGAGCTCGAGTGTCGCCGGCATCCGCTCGAGGATCTGGGCGGTCACCGGCAGGCCGGTACGAAGGGACGTCCCGAGATCACCGCGCAGCAGACCGCCGACGAAATGCCCGTACTGCTCCACCAGCGGACGATCCAGCCCCAGCTTCTGCCGCAGCTCCTCGACGTCCTGTGGTGAGGCCGCCTCCCCCAGCATCGCCTGTGCAGGATCGCCAGGAATCAGATGAATGAGTGAGAACACGAGCGTCGCGACGCCCAACAGGACCAGGAACGTCAGCGCGAGCCGTCGCGCCAGAAACCGGAGCACGGTGTCATTGTTTCCGGTTCGGCGGTTGGCGACAAGGTGGTACCGCTCGGCGGAATGTCCGATTCGAAACCGACGCGGCCACAGATGTCCTGCGACTCCGTCCCGTCCGCGTACGGCGTGACCATAGGCGCAGAGTTAGTTCTGATCGCAGACCGGCCGCGGGTCTGCTCTCCTGGAGAGGATGCGGAATCGGCTTGGTTGTGTGTCGTGGGCTGGGTTGGCTGGCATCACTGGGTAGTGACGCTGCAGCTGAACGGGGTGGGGCATAGCAGACGTCCGTTCACGTCATTCGAGTGGCTGGCCTTGTGCATCGATTGGCGAATCGGGTGACGCCAGTCGTGGAGAACGTCAACGTGCACCCGACACGACGCAGTGCAAGTCGATCCGCCCCGTCGTCGAAAGCCATCGGTCGATTTCGATTGATCGAAAGAACGGCTCTGCCAGTGACCTGACTTGCTCCTCGGTGACGCCGAAGTCAGTGACGCGGGACTCAACATAACGGCGCGGCGCACCGAAGAGGACCGGGCGCAGCAGTGTCGCGGCCCTCTGCTTGAGTGTCGCGGGATCTCGACGCGGCTCCCGAACCGTGAAAAAGAAGCCGCCGCCGTCGCGCAACATCGCCGATACGCGCCTCATGACGAATTCATCAACCGGACACCAATACGTCAGCACGCCGACACAAATCACCAAGTCGAAGGAGGCGGGCGCAAACGCCACTTCGTGCAGCGTGCTACGGACGAGCGTGACTTTGGAGTGCTTACCGTCCACGGGATTTCTGGCATGCTCCAGCATCTGGTGGGAAGGATCGACTCCCACGATCCACTCGACATTCTTCACGCAGTGAAAATATCGGCCCGTACCGCAGCCGAGGTCCAGCATTCGTATGGGTTTGCCGAATCGGCCGGTAAGGTCGTGGATGATCTTGCACTTGCCGGCATGACTGACGTCGTCTTTGGCGGCCTCATCGGTGCTTCGATATCCGGCGGCCGCATTCGAATAATAAGATTCGGCGCGTTTTCGCAGGTGCTCGTAGAATTTAGTGTCTGCCATACTCTCTCCCCGGTTTTCGGTGAGCATTGAAGACAACACGGAATGGTCGGCCGCTATCGTAACCTCGCAGTTCTGTCACACTCGACAAGGTGGTCTGCCCCACCGACATCGCGGGTTAACGCCTGGCGGCGCCACAGCCGCATCGATAGGCGACGCGGTGATCACGGAGATTCTCACCCCGCACTTCTTCCGTGACGCGGCCGCATCACCTACAAACCAAACACTCGCATCAATCTGCGAATCCAACAAAGTCGTACTAGTGGCTTGTACTGACTGAATCAGTACTGGTACTGTGTCGCGCCAGATGGCGCTGACGTTGACGATTGATGAACGCACCGAGCTTGAGCGCCGCGTGCGCAGTTTGAAGATCCGGTCGGAGGACGCCCGCCGGGCGCGCGTGATCCTGATGCTGGCGGACGGCGCGTCCTATTCGACGATTGAAACGACCGTGCCGTGCTATCGCGATTACATCAATCGGTGGCGCCGCCGGTTCCTCGCCGATCGTCTCGACGGATTGCGGGCGCGGTACCGTGGTCAGCCACCCGTGGTGCTGACGGCGAAGATGGAGGCGCGAATCTTGGAGAAGACCCGGCAGGCGCCGCCGGACGGCAGCACGCACTGGAGCACGCGCAAGTTGGCGCGTGTGCTGGGCATCCATCACAACCTGGTGGCAAAAACGTGGCAGCGCGCGGGACTGCAGCCGCACCGGTTCGAGCGATATATGCAGTCCGACGATCCCGACTTCGAAACGAAAGCGGCAGACGTGATTGGGCTGTACCTCAATCCGCCGGATCATGCCGCGCTCTTCGCGGTGGATGAGAAGACCGCGATTCAGGCGCTCGACCGGTTGGATCCGGTGTTGCCGCTGTCGCCAGGCCGCGCCGAGCGGCACGGATTCGAGTACTACCGTCACGGCACGCTCTCGCTGTTCGCGGCCCTGAATACGCAATCGGGCGAGGTGCTCGGCCAGACGGTGGCGCGCCACACGAGCGCCGCGTTCGTGGACTTCCTCGCGGAGATTGTCGCGCGTCAGCCGACGGGACGGGCGATCCATGTCATTGCCGACAACCTGTCGACGCACAAGACCCAAGCGGTCCGGACCTTTCTGCTCGCGCATCCCCACGTGCAGATTCACTTCACGCCGACGTACTCGTCATGGCTGAACCAGGTGGAACTCTGGTTTGCGAAGATTGAGCGCGATCTGCTCGCGCGCGGCATCTTCACGTCCGTGGCCGACCTGGCTCGCAAGATTCGGCGGTACATTCGCCATTACAACAAAGCACCGAAGCCGATCCGCTGGGCGTATCGCAACCCGGCGCATCGAATTAGTAGTACTTCAGGGAGTACAGTCCACCTAGGAACCATAAACGGAACAGGAGAGCTTGGTGCCTGCCGAGTCGGGGCGTGAAGTCGAGGCGATCACTTCGCGTGAACTCTCAACAGTCGCTCTGTCTCGGCCCCGCGGTAGGATTTTATGACCACGACAAGTAACGACGCCGGCACCGATACATAAGATAAATGTATGCGGCTACAATGATAATATCGACCGCGAACAGCACCTGCGCCTGTGGTAGTCTAAGGCTCACATCCCTAACTCCTCCACTTGCTAAGTATAGAGAATCTGCTAGAGAACCTTCTAGAGTCGTCGTCGCTCCCAGAAGTGTAACGGCGACGAGGGTGCCATGCTTATGTTCGCCTCCCCTGAGCGCTGAATACAAAATTAGGAAGAAACACATCGGCAAATAGAATGTATACGCCTTCCTGCTGCAAACCAAGAAAAGCAAGTTTGTGAAGCCGGCAAATGCGGATGCTCTGCTGAAACGAACGTCAGAATCGTTCGCGTGACATGTACCGCGTTCTTTCCAGTATTCAATCAGGGCAGGAAGTAAAATCAAAGCAAACAGAACGAGGTGTCCGTAGCGGAAGATACTGGTATCTCGCAACCAAGGTTGGACCATACCAGCCAAGTACCACACGTTGCCACTGGTGGATTTTGCAAACTCCAGTTTCAGTGGAATTAGCACATCAACACCGGCCAGAAGCAACATCGCTGTACCCACGACAGTCAAAAGCAGTGGAAGTGCGCGCTGGCGCCAGCCGAGGCGGTCATACCATATCACTGCCGGCCACCCCAGAATTGCGAGCAACTTCGTTGCGGTGAATGAAAGACCGGCGACAAACCCGGACCAATAAGGTTTACGACGCTCACTCAACCAGAGAGCCACGAAGGTCCCAAACTGGATAATGCCGCCGTTATATCCCAAGATGTCGAGCCAATAGACCGCGATCGGTGAATAGGAGTAAAGAAAGGCAATTCCCCAGCGCTCGCGGTTGTTGAGGTGAGGAGGACGGAGATAAAGCCACAACATAACCCCCTCAAGCATGACGTTCATCAAGACTATGGCACCGACTGAATTCCAGAGTGATACAGGCAAGGCGAGCAAGAAGCCAAAAAAGATAGAGTAGCTGGACTCGTAGTGCACGTATGGAACTCTAGCCGCTAGCGCAGCGTGCGCCTCATGGATATACGCCGATGCGACATCTGACGTCGCATTCCAGGATGGGAAGAGAGTATAGATGAGAATGCAGAGTGCTGCTTTACTTGAGAGCGAAACTAATATCGCTATTTTGAAGAATCGCACGTCCCACGGTTTACCGTTGGCAAATAAATAGGCACTCAAATCGAACAGTGCAAGAGTCGTACAGAATGCAAACTTAAGTAGCGCGAAAGTGGTCAAAGGCTGCATACGGAATAAAGAGGAATCGAATTAGTCTGGAATGTTGGTCAACAATTGGTCAACACGCAATCCACCGAGCTCTCCAGACAACTTAGCGGCACCACTCGTCGAACCGCTTGATCTTCAGACAGAGTTCTCTTTAGCCGTTGTCCCTTCCAAAGGCCAAAAAGGTCATCGGTCTTAACGAGTGTCCCGATCAGCGGCGGCCTGCCACGTGGCGACTCGAAGACCGCCTGCTGTCAGTCGTTGCAGCTGCACATCGACGACGACAGCACGGTGGTCCCCATCATACGGACTGCTCAACACCTGCGCGTCCGTACACTCCCACTCGTTGGAGGCAACGACGTGATCGATCCGGATTCCGTACAGCGGAGTGAATTTCGTCTGGCCAAACCCTCGTCCGCAGCGGGAGAACAGGTTCCGCAGGTCACCCCAGTACTGCTTGTAGATGGCGCTTTCAACGGGCAAATTGAAATCTCCCGCGATGATAAACGGCCTACTCGAATGCAGGCGTGCTCTTGCTGCGGCTGACTCTGTGCGGGCGTCGAGGCGATTTCGCTCGAACGACTCTATCCCGTTTGGGCCGAAGTCACGGAGGGCGTTCAGGCCACCTCTCACCGTCTCGAAGTGAACGATCAGCAACTGAAATCGCCCAGCCGGCGAATCGACGTCCAGGCGTAAGGGGACACGACCGCCGCGCCAGAGTTGACCGGGATCGGCCACATCGAGAACCGCGAATGGATACCGGCTGATCACGCACAGGTCACCGCCGTAAAAAAACTGCCAGCCTAAGCGCTTCGGCCCGTCATCGTAAAACGGGCATTCCTGGATTGCGGCGATATCGATCCGATGGGTCGTGAGAAATTGGTGCAGCTGGCGCGCCGTCACCGGGCTCCCACCCAGATTCTGCGTCATGAACCGGAAGGACGGGGCTCCACGCGCTCGCCCGCCGCCGAAGCGAAAATCGAGGGCGCCAAAAACCAGGATGAATATGGTGATCCCGAGCACTGCTACTAGGAGCGGCACCTGCCTCGTCGGCGTGAAAACCAGGGCCGCGACCGCCAGCGGAATCACGGGAACGACGAGCAGCCATCTGGGACCGAAGGCTATCAACGTGGCGAGCAGGACGCGGTCGGTACCGTATTGAACGGCGAGGACCGAAACAGCCACGAGAGCCGCATACGATAACGCCAGCCGTATTCCCCAAGGCGACTGATCGTGAGCCCAGCCTGAAACGCCGCGGCGGCGGAGAGTTCTACCCGCCGTCACACGTGATGACTTCAGACAACCTCCGGCGTCACCGTCGTGCTCACGGCGACTGATCTTGGGTTTGGAACTTTCGACGCGCAACTCACGATAAACTGTTACAGCTGGGACCGGTGCGCTCGATCGAGAGCGATTCCTTCCGAACAACGCCCTGATAAGGGTGAACGTTTACGGCAGGTTCCCCTCGGTCGTCGTGGGTAGTCGATCGATGCGGTCGACCAACTGCTTTTCTAATCCATATGATCGAAAGAAACAAGCCAACACACATCGGCAGCGCGGGACGGGCCGCGTCCGTGAGCAGTCGAAACTGGCTCGCGCTCGGCCTCATCACGTTGTCGTTCGCGTTCGTGTATGGGCGATCGCTGGCCTTTGTCTACGTCGAGGGGGACGATGCGACGCTGGTGGCCCACCATGCGATGGGACGCATTCCCGACCTCCAGCCGGTGTACAGCCCATATGAGTCGATGTTCGATGCCGTTCTCGACCTTTTACCGGCGGACGAACGAGTGGTCCGTGTTACGGCCATGGCACTGACGGCGATCAGCGCTCCATGGCTGTTCTTTCTCATGATGTTGCTCGCGTTCGAGTGGGTACCCGAACTTCGACGGACCGACCGTCTGCTGTTCGTAGCAACGATGCTGCTGGCTATTCCAGAACTGTTTTATCTGTCGATGGTTCTTACTCCCAGCATCGTGGCAATGGCGCTGCTGGTGAGCGCGCACCTGCTCGTCAGGCGGTCCGCTCGTGACGGTACCAGGCCGAGTTGGTCGGGCTTTGTGGGTTCAGCCGCGCTGTTCGGCGTCGGCGCGGCCTGTCGGTGGGACACGGTCCTTTACGGCCTCACCATTACTGCGGATGTACTTCTCCTTGCCGGTGATCCTGGGCGAGAGGGTTGGTCTAGAGCACGCAAGCGCCTCGGAATTGCCATCGGTTGGGGAGCACTCGCGGTCACGGTCTGGTTGTTGGTGCTGCGATTGAATGGCTGGACCCCGTCCGAGGTAATTCGTGTAATCAGCGTGAACGGTCCGGTAGAAAGTTTTGACTGGCGCCTCGGAGCAGCCCGCGCGCAGACGTTCTTTACTCCGGCTTCGGTGCTGCTGATCGGGATTGGCGCGTGGCTTCTGTTGAAGCACAAAGACCCCCTTGCCGCCATCGTCGCGGTCGCCGTATTAGCGGTGGCAAAATTTCTCCCCTATGGCGTGCCCAAATGGGTCATCACGATGATGCCGACAATGCTCGCCTGCGCCGCAGTGGGTTTCGCCTTCCTGCTCCAGCGCCGACGGGAACGGTGGGCAGTCGTGGCGCTCGCGCTGCTCCCATGGGTCATCGGCGTTCGCCTGTCATATGCCGGTAGCGCATGGGGACCCGGGTTTGAACTACAACCGTACGATCAGGTACCGCAGCGAACCGGATTTCCCTCGCTGACTATCGCAGCTGGTGCCGCAACGCCGACGCCGGAAGGGCCGCGCCCGTTGTTCGGCCACGGCTGGGTGCTGCTCGACCGCTGGAGGCCGTTCGTCAATGAGTGGGCACAGGAGCAGGTTGCCGCTGTCGGAGCGGCCATCGAAGCCGGAGTCCCACTCGTTTTACCCGACGACCGAAGCTGGCCGGTGGACACGTACCTGTCTCTCGGATTCTCCACCCACGACCCATTCGAACGGAAAGTCGGAGACGGCAGGATTTTCGAGCGCCGCTGGACTTCCCGGCAGGATGCTGAATCGCGGATGTATGTGCTGGTGAAACCGGAGTATCTGTTCGACGCCGGGATGGTTGGACGCCTCCAAAGTATGGCTGGCGAGCGCGTCGTGGTAATCGGTTTCTCGTCAACGCTGTCGCGACTGCACCATGTTGCGCCAGAAGCGTTGTATCCGTTGGGAAAACGGACCGCCTTTCTGCGTCTCGACGAGCTGTGCGCCCGGCTCGATGCCGGCGGCTGTAGCGATTGAGCGGCTTCGCACACGGGGCACGGCGCTGGCGTCATCAAGCTGCAGTTATGACGCAGCCGGCACTCGACGCACACGATGCGGAGCGATCAGGATTTCGGCGTGTTCCACCAGATTCGCGCCAAGTCCCAGAAAGCTTGAACGCCGTGCCACAGCTTGACCTTCGAGCCTGGCACATCAACCCACGACTCCAAGGGCAGTTCGTAAATGCGCTCCCACGCTCGGTCGCCGCTGCACGCGATGAACCGAGCCAGGAGTTCGACGTCGAAGATCCATCGCGAGCGGAATGGCGCACCGAAAATCTCGCGGATTCGTGGCGTAACACGGAACACCTTGGCGCCGCACTGCGTGTCGTACACCGGCAGGCGCAGTACCGCTGAAGCGCCGGTCGCAAACAGCCGCCCGAAGTAGTGCCGAAACGCGGACCGCTCGACGTGCCGTCCGAGCAGCCTGACCCGGGCGCCCATCACGATCTCGATCTCGAGATTTGCGTCGAGTACGCTCACAAACTCCTGCAGGGCCGGTAATGGCGTGGCCAGGTCGGCGTCCCAGAAACCAACGAACTCTGGCTCTCGCTGCAACGCCGCCAGCACGCCGCTCCTGACAGCGCCCGCCTTCCCCAGGTTCCGCGGAAGGTTCAGCGTCGCGAGATTGCCACGCGCGGTAGCACACAGGCGTTGGAGCGTGCCAGCCGTGTCGTCAGTGCTGCCGTCGTTGACGAAGAGGACAGCCACATCGCTCCGTCTGTACGCATACTCTACGAACGCGGCCTGCGGCAACCGGTCGGCCTCGTTGTAACACGGGATCACCAACACGAGACGGGCTTTACGCGTCGGGTCAGCCATGTCAGTCCCCGCCAGGAGCGAGGTTGAACCGGGCGAGATCCACGTCCGGCAATTCGTGCACTTTATCGTCGCCACATACCGCACGCGCTGTGATAATGCAGCGTGGAACCTGCGCCACCGACGGACGAATGTCAGCCAGACTCCGTCCGGGATACCATCGATGCACGCGGTCCAGCCAGCGTTGCACCTGCCCGGGCCGCGACTTGCCTGGCACGATAGTCTGGTGTTCGATATCGGAGTACGACGACTCGATCCACTCGCGGAGACAACGAACCGTCGGCACCCACCAGTTCGAGACATCGTCGGCAGACGTGTCCCGGTAATAGAATGTGGCAAAGCTCTCCCCGGCGTCGTCGATCACCGGTCCTTCGACGATCACCACCCCACCGTTCGCAGTGACCTGCCGCAAGGTTGCGAGCGTCAGCAACGGATGTCGGAGGTGGTAGTAGTACACGCGGGAGAACACGACCACGTCGAAATCATCGATGCCAAGATTGCAAACGTCGTAATCGGACAAAGTCGGCACGTACTTGACCCGCGAACCGAGGACGTCGTATGCCAGCGCGAACGTTGGTTGTTCCGAATACCTCCGTTGTGAAATGTCGTCGGTTGCGTAGACAGTCGACGCTCCGCGCTCTTCCGCCTCGAATGACCACAACCCATGCCAGCAACTGATGTCCGGGACCTTCTTCCCTCGAAAGTCGATGCGGCCATATGCGGCGAGCAACGCCGGGTTCGGCGATCCCCACATGCCCGGGGTTACGGCACCGTTGCCGAGATCGATGGAGTGGGTCCACTGATACTGCGTCACTCTCGCCAGCAGGTCTTCGCGCGACGCTATTGTCATGTCTGCAGTTGTGATAATTGGGTTCGCCAGCCGTGAACGGCGTCGGGTCGACGATCACCGGTGTTGCGGCCGCTTCAGGAACGATGCATGCCACCGGCAGGCCGTCGCGCCGCCGCGACCAGCATTCGCTTCAACGAGAAAACCGCCCTTGCAACCCGATTACCAGTCACTGAAAACACGACCGTGCTGATTGCCATGAGCCTCTCTGAGGGTTTCCGGGACACACCGAGAGTCTTCAGCGCAAAGTATCGCGACTCTCGCGTGTTGCCCTTCTGCAGGAGCACAAATGCCAGTTGGAGGTATGTCGACGAGAGCAGCGCGTTGATCGTCCTGGCTGGTGCAAGGTGCGGGAACAGTTGACGTGCCTTCGTCCAGAGCCGCACACGTGAGCGAAGGGTCATCTCCACGTCACGAGATACGCTGGTACTGACCACGCGCTTGCGGCCGTGAACGACGCCGAGCCCGGCGATCGAATACTGCACGGCGATGCGGGACCACATGTCGCGATCCTCGGGGCCCCTCAGGCTGACATCGAACAACCCACAGGTGTCGAAACATTCGCGCCGAGACATCACCGTGCTGGTCGGAATGAAGTTCTCTTCGAGCAGCTTTCCGAACGCCGCGGGGATCACCGAACGCTGGGCAATCTCCGGATAGAAGCGACTCTTTGCCAGCAGTGACGGGCAATGCACGCGATCGTCTTCGAACTCCTCCTCGTCGGAAAACACCAAGCCGATCGCCGGATGGCGTTCCATGAAGGCGACCTGCTCTGCCAGCTTGTTGGGAGTCCACACATCGTCGGCGTCGAGAAAACAGATCAATGCCCCACCAGCCGCGGAAATCCCGGCGTTTCGCGCTGCCGCAGGTCCCTGGTTCTGCTGAGAGATATATCGAATCAGGCCCTCCGCCGCACTCACCGCCGCACTCACCGCCGTTCTCGTGCCGTCAGTCGACCCGTCGTCTACCACAATGACTTCGTAATCACGATAGGACTGCGCCAGGACGGAGGCGAGGGTTGCACCGATGTAACGTTCGGAGTTGTAGGCGGGAATGACGATGCTGACCGCCGGTGG
>AR_comb_assmDRAFT_10034668_pt1 | contig 11888 bp, 10 predicted proteins | sample ArasoioldDNA_FD_10543 | JGI IMG/M metagenome (IMG submission 10543) | reverse complement strand
GCCGGAGCTCGTGTTGTGCCAGGTTCGGTTGAGATCCTTGGGTGATCTAAGTTTCGCCTCAGGATGACAAACTAAAACGCAGCACAGAAACCCTGCCAGGTCCAGCGCTGCCCAGACGGAAGTCTGCGCACCAAACCCCGCCGCCCGATTAGCGCTTGGTGAACTGGAAGCGCTTGCGGGCGCCCTTCTGCCCGTACTTTTTGCGCTCCTTCATGCGCGAATCGCGCGTCAGAAAGCCGTTCTTGCGCAGCGCAGGCCGCAGTTCAGGGTTGTAGCGCGAAATCGCGCGGGACAGCCCCATGCGGACCGCTCCGGCCTGACCGCCGGTGCCGCCGCCGTGCGCGGTGACGACCACATCCACCTGGTCGGCGAGATTGGTGAACTTCAGGGGCTCGATAGCGTCGTGCTTCCAGGCAAAGTTCGGGAAGTACTGATCCACGGTGCGGCGGTTCACGGTGAACTTGCCCGATCCCGCGCGAAGAAAAACGCGCGCGATAGATTCCTTGCGGCGTCCGGTGCCGTGGAACCAAGTCGATTTGCCCACGAGGGGCGATTCAGCGGTGCTCAACGATCCTCCTCAAAATTCTAAAGCCAAATCACGAAACCGCGACGGTCCAACGGAATTAACCCTAGACGACCTCGAGAACTTACGTAGAGGGGCGACTCAGTTCACGTCAGGGTTTGTAGGTGCAAACCCCAAAGGTTGGCGGAAGCTCTTAAAACTGAGAAACTTACGCGCGCTTCGTGCTTCTTCTACGTCTTTACCGCCCCTTCCCCTCTTTCGTAACTACTCATTCTAAAGGGGTTAGAGGTGATCCTTTTCGCAGTATTCATTCCAAAAGACTCAGCGAAAAGGTTCGGACCCGAAAAATCAAACGGCCAGAGGCTGAGGCTTCTGGCCGGTGTGACGCGACAGGCCAGCGGCGTCGCGGTACACACGCAATTTCTTGGCACGGCGGGCGCGGAGCTTGTTCTTCGGCAACATGCCGACGATGGCTTCGCGGACGACCCATTCGGGCTTGGTTTCACGTACCCGCTTGGCTGGGATTTCCTTTAAGCCGCCCGGGTAACCGCTGTGCGAATAGTACATCTTCTGATCCACCTTGTTACCGGTCATGCGAATCTTGTTGGCATTGATCACGATGACGTGATCGCCGGAATCGAGATACGGCGTGAAGGAAGGCTTGTCCTTCCCGATCAAAACGCGAGCAACTTTGGTGGCCAGCCGCCCGAGTACCTTGTCGGTGGCATCCACAACAAACCACGCAGCGCCGACTTTGAGCGCTTCCGCTTCTTCACCCTTGGCTACGTACGTCCTCATGGAGCCGAATTTGTCCTTTCCTAAATCGGGGTTAATAAATCCCGGGAAAATCTCTTCTTTGTCTCGCCTTCAGCGGGCTGAAGCTCTGCCGCTTAAGAACTGCGGAACGTTAGAGCGAAAGCTAGCTCCTAACCTCTAAAGAAACGTATCCAGTTCGGTGGCTGACCACACGTAGACCGTGGCAGTAGAGACAATGGATGATTGTAGGGGTGGTAGGCGGAAAAGTCAACGAGAGGCGGCGGGGAGCATTCTGTGGCCGCAAAAAAGCCGGCTCTCTGAACGAGTCAGAGAGCCGGGAAGACATTTCGATTGTCTGGAACGGCTAGAAAGCCAGTCGCAGACCTAGCGACATGACGCGGGACTTTGGCGAACCTAGGCCAAATGGCGTGAGGCACTGTGCCTGTCCAAATGTGCTGCTGCTCAGGTTTGCATCAATGCAATCAAAGTTCGGGTGATTGGTCAGGTTCTGCGCTTGCGCCCGAAAGTCGAGTTTCACTGATTCGGTCAACCTAAATGATTTACTGAGGCCCATGTCCATTTGTATGAATTTAGGACCGTGGAATACGCCGCGGCCCAGAGCGCCGAATCGTTCAAATGGCGTGGCCCCCGTACCGTAGGCGGGGTTTCCAAAGAGCGTGCTGGGGGTCCCCGGACAGAGGCTAGAACTAGAACCTGGATCTACATTCGACGGGACACCCGAAACGGCGCAGCCGATCCGGTTGTTGTCCGTGAAAATTCCGTCCGCGGGGCTGGCACCGCTGTAAACGGACCCCAGGCTCGATCCGATGAAGTCTGGATGGTCGTTGGCCGTGCCGTCCAAGTTGTAATCGCCACCGATATTGAACGGAACGCCATTGGGATCGAGAACCAGATCGCCATTGACGTCGCGGGCGCGGATTCTGGTCCGTCCGTTGTAAACGTCAATCGGATGGCCAGAATACATTTGGAAGAAGCTGGAAACCGTCCAGCCTCCCAGAGCATGCCCCACAATTCCTTTCTGTTGTTTGAGGAAAGGCAACTCATACGTCACGCTGAACTTGTAGGCGTGACGATGATCGAAGGAGGCCGGACCACGGTACAGATTCGGCTGAGCGTTAGAGACGTAATAATACGGAGCTGTATATCCGCCAATGGTTGAACAGCCTGCAAAAAGGTCGGAGTTCAAGTCCAAGAGCTTTGAATATGTGTAGCCGGTCTGAAACTGTAGACCGTGCCCGAGGTGTTTCTGGGCCTCCAGCACCAGTGCGTGATAGGTGGAAGTGATGCTGTTGGAACGATAGTTGAAGCCATTATAAAGTGGATTCGGAAGAACTGCGTTTAAACTCGTAGGCGAAGCGACTCCGTACGCATCCCCGTCATATCGATTGTAGTTTTCCAGCATGGGCAAGTGGCGCCCCATTGAGCCTTGGTATTGCGCGCGAAGCAGCAAGCCTCCCAAAACCTGCCGTTCAATACCCAAGTGGAAATTTTGGACCGAGGAGTCCTTCATATTTTGGTCCATAGTGCGAAGCGACACGCGTTTCCCGGGATACGGAATCGGGCCGTTCGGGCCGTTTGGATCGTAGGCAGCGCCTATCGACGCAGGATTGGAATAGAACACCGCATCACCCGTATCCGCTTCGAAATCGATCAAAGCGTAGAACGGGGGATTCCAAGCGCCGTTGGACCAGATATTGTCGAAGATGCGGTCGTAGTAGATTCCGTATCCACCGCGAATCGAAGTCTTTCCGTTTCCAAAAACATCCCAAGCAAAACCGAAGCGCGGTCCGAAATCCTTGTTTCTCGTCGGCCACATACGGTTGACCGCACCAACCCGCAAGCTTGATAGGCAGCTTGGGTCCAAAATATTGCATCCCAGGTTTGTGAACTGAGAAATAATGTTATGTGCTTCGCTGGGCGCGCCGTAACGATCCCATCGAAGGCCCAAATTCAGAGTGAATCGCGAAGAGACTTTCCAGTCGTCTTGCAGAAACCAGTAATAGTCGTGATAGGTGTAGTGCCGATAGGCGTCGGCGTGAGCACCCGTAGCTGGGTCTACCGAAGTCTCCTGGAAGTAGGGATAGTCCCCGGCGAAGTTGCTTAGCGTCTCATCCTGTACGTTAGCGATCGTTCCGTCCGGCTGCAAAGTGCCGTCAGAAGCCGGCGTAACGACATTACCGCCTCCATCCACGCTGATTAGTTCCCCGAATTCATACTGTCCGGGCAGCCCCAAGTCCCAATTCCGGTAGAGGATGCCGTACTGGCCGCCGCCGCCAAACTTGAAGGAATGGCGACCTTTGGTCCAAGTCAGATTGTCCGTGGCCTGCCAGCGGTCTTGAACAAAGCCCTGAATTTGGCCGCCTTCATAAGGGCCAAACTGAATCGGTCCGAAACCTTCGTTTTGCATGTCGAGATAAATATTTGGCGCGGTGTCGGTGCCATCGCCTTCGATGAACGTGTTGTAGTGCCGGTTGTGAGAGACAGTTAATTCGTTGACGAGACGAGGATTGAAAGAGTGCGTCTCGATCAACGAAATATTGTGGTAGTGGTTTATGGTCGAGCCGTTGATGGGCCCTCTCGTCGTCAAGCCTCCGCCACCGAAACTGTCAATGAAGGATTCTCGAAAAATGTTCACGGCGACGCTTAAGCGGTCCGACGGACTGAAATTGTGATCTACGCGGCCATAGTAGGCGTCTTGGGTGTCAGTCTGCGGATTGAAGAACGAAAGGCAGCCGACCTGATTCGGCAAGCCGGTGTTTGGATCGGTGCCCGCACCGGTGATGCCTTGATCGTCGCCGGGACAAGGGATGTCTGAGGTCACGGGCGGGTAGGCCGCAAGCACTTGTTGAGCCAGAGGGCCGCCGTTGGCCTGCAGGTAAGTAAGAGCAGCACTCGTTGGCACGAAGGTGTTCGCTGCAGTAGCTCCTGCTCCCAATTTAATTCGGTCATAAGCGAACGAGAAGAACGTCTTATCGCGGCGGATCGGCCCATCCACTTCACCGCCGAATTGATTCCGAATGTACTTAGGCCTCTTTGGCAGAGTTGCATCGGCATTGCGATCACGATCGTAGAAAAAGTCATTCGCATTGAGTGAAGCGTTCCGATTGAACTCATAGATCGCGCCGTGAAATCTGTTCGTGCCAGACTTCTGGTTTGCACTCACCACGGCTCCCGCGCCTCGGCCGTATTGGGCGCCCATGCTGTTGGTCAGAATAGAAAAGTCCTCGACGGATTCCAACGGAGGATGAATATTCACGGCGCCTTCACTGAAGTTGTCGTTGTCGTCTGCGCCGTTCAGTAGGTAGGCAGTGCCCGACTCGCGAGCGCCGCCAGAAGCGGGATTCAGGTTGAGACCGGGTGTCACTTGCGGGGCCAAGAAGGGTAGCGAGGAGAATACGTCGCGATCGGCCAGCGGGGTGTTCAGAATGGTCGTGCGGTCGATTTGAATCGATAGGTCAGAGGTAGCTGTTTGGACTAGCGGCGCCTGTTCAGTAACCTCGATAATCGACTTACCGGCCGCCAGCTCCAGCTTTACGCTGAGCGGGATGACTTGGCTGGCCTGAACGACGATTCCAGAGACTCTAAATTCGGAAAAACCAGTTGCTTTTACGTCCACCACATATTGCCCGGGCGGCACGAGCGGGAAGCGATAGGAGCCATCCTCACCGGTGGTCGCGGTCTGCGAGATGTTCGTTCCCACATTGGTGATGATTACAATCGCCTTAGGGACAGAAGCTCCACTAGGATCGGTAACCGTGCCGGTAATTACACCCTGTACAGTCTGAGCATTCGAACCACTCGCGAGGTAGAAAAGAGACAAAGCAAGCACGAACAGCGCGACCAGAGACTTCTTCATCGAGGTTCCTCCACCCGTCAAAGAGACTGCTTCAGATCGGAGTTTGCGAAGCGGGCCCTGAAAACCGCCTCAGCTCAGGGTTGCGAAGCAAAACCCGAACCCGGCGCGCAAGCATCCGCATTCCCTCGCGAATGGCGAAAGCCGACGCTAAGCGTCCCCGAATCTATTTCGTAGCAAATAAAACTACGCCCACCACAGGCATTGGCTGATTGTGGCGTTTATACGTCCAAGTAAACGAGGTGTCAAATAGAAAATTTAGACCGAAGCAAGAAATAAATTAGTTCCCGTACGCGCGGCGGTACTGGTACAACCGGCGGAGCAACGCCCGTTCGTGTACAATCCGCAACAAAACAGCTGCCGAATTCCCGTACGTGCGAGGTTCAACAGGAGGTGTGCTCTGAACCGCAGGCGCTTCGTGACGATGACGTCGCTCGGATCCGGCGCACTGCTGTGCGGGGGGAACTCCATCCTTTTGCCGGTCGAAGGATCCGAGGCCCAGGGCGAGCTGCTGGACAGGTTGGGTTTCGTGAACGAGGGCGCCGCAGAGATGGGCACGGCCTTCGGGAGCGAACTGGACGGCCGATTGTACACTGCGTTAGATGGAATGGACGATAGAGCGGTGGTCACGCCCGAGGAAGGTTTTTACCTGAGGACGCGGGCTTCACAGATATTGCCAGTGGCGGAAGGCTGGCAGATCGCGGTGGATGGGCTCACGGCGGCAAAGCGGTCCCTGAAGATCGCGGAGTTGCGGGAACGGGAAAAGCCGCTGGGGCTGCACCTGATGGAGTGCGCTGGAAATACACGGGCGGCACATTTTGGAATGATCAGCGTGGGAGATTGGGCGGGCGCGCCGGCGGCAGATCTGCTGGAGGAATTGAGACCTTTGCCAAGCGCCACACGCGTGCTGGTGAGCGGATTCGACAAGTACGTGGAAAGTTCGGCGACGTCGGTAGCGGGAGCGAGCTGGATTTTTGCGATGGAGGAGTTGCGGGCCGCCGGAGCGTTTCTCGCGACGAAACTTGGCGGGAAGCCGTTGTCGCGCGATCACGGAGCACCGGTGCGGCTGGTAGTGCCTGGGTGGTACGGATGTACCTGCATCAAGTGGGTGGACCGGATCACGTTTGTGGATGAAACAGCGGAAGCGACCTCGCAGATGTTGGAGTACGCAGCGCGAACGCACCAGAACGGAAGCCCCCGATTGGCGAAAGATTTTTTGCCGGCGCGGATTGATCACGCGGCGATGCCGATTCGCGTGGAGAAATGGCGCGAGGCGGGGCAGTTGAGGTATCGCGTAGTGGGATTGCTGTGGGGCGGTAGCGGGACGGTGAAGAAGCTGGGGATTCGGTTCAATCCGGAAGAGGAATACGTTCCGGTAGAACCGTTGCGCGTACCGCAGACGACACCATGGACCCTGTGGTCGCACACGTGGAGACCGGCGCAGCGCGGAAGATATACGATTCGGCTGACGATATTGGAGCCGAGTGAACACCCGAAGCGGCTGGAAGCAGGCTATTATGCGCGCAGCGTGGAAATTGAAGAAGTTTGATTGCGACGGAAGAGAGCCTTGCGGCGACTATTGACTTGTACGGCGATTGGTTTTTGCCTGGCGTGGCCCAGCGTGATGGGCGGACAGGAGGCGGAGCACGCCGCGCACGGCGGCGGGCCGGTGCCGCGGGAAATCCTGGACCGGCCAGTGACAATGCGCAGCGGCATCGGAACGGTGCACGAAAAAGTTTCGACGAATTCGGCGGAGGCGCAGGCGTTCTACGATCAGGGACTGGCTTACGTGCACTCGTTTGTGTGGATCGAGGCGATCCGATCGTTTCATCAGGCGCTGCGGAGCGATGCCAAACTGGGTATGGCGTATCTGGGGCTGGCCGATGCGTATGTGGGGCTGCAGGATCCGGGCACAGCGCGCGCCGCAGTGAACTCCGCGAGAACACTGGAAAACGAGATGAGCGAGCGCGAGCGTGCGTGGCTGACGATTCGCGAGGCGGAGGTAGCCTACGCGGAGGATGGTTCGAACACGGATTTGTATTTTGCGTACCGGAAGGCGGTGGGCGACGCGCTGAAGAAAAACCCCAAGGACGCATGGCTGTGGATACAGCGTGGGCTGGCGGATGAAACATCGCCGTTCACCCACGGGCAGGCGGGCGGGGTAGACACGCTGGCGTTTTACGGCACGGCGATGACGCTGGCGCCGGGGAATCTGCCGGCGATGCACTACTACGCGCACACGTGCGAGGGTATGGGGCGGATTCAGGAGGCGCTGGAGTTGACGACAAAGTATGCGCAACTGGCGCCGGCGATTCCGCACGCGCGGCACATGCACGGACATGAGCTGCTACGAACGGGGCGAACCGAAGAAGCGATACAGGAATTTTTGAAGACGAAGGAACTGGAGGATGCGTACTACCGGACGGAGAGAATTCCGGCGCGCTACGACTGGCATCACGCGCACAACCTGCAACTGCTAGCGATGGCATATCAGTCGCTGGGGCAGGTGAAAGCAGCCGGGGCGTTGTATCACCAGGCGTTTGAGACCCCAGGATATACGGAATTTCTGGACTACAACCGCCGGGTGTGGCCGGAGTTTTTGCTCAACCGCGGTCGATTCGAAGAGGGGCTGGCAGCTGCGCGGGAAATGGCACAGAGCCAATGGCCGATGGTACGGCTGGCCGGACACGCGCTGGCGGGCGAGGCATTGCTGGCCCTGAAAAAGATAGATGATGCCAAGGATGAACTGCACGCTGCGGAGCGCGAAACGGAATCGCTGGCGCCACGCGTGGTGGCGGCTCTGCCATATCCAACGCTGCTGCGGGCGGAGATCATGCTGCGCGAAGGACAGACGCAAGAGGCCGAGGGGTTGCTTGCGGAAGCACAGAAAGCGATTCTCAGCATGCCGGGACCAGATGCGTGGAGCAGCGCGACTTTCCAGCTGGAAACGATTGCGCAGCGGGCGCGCGATGCGGGCGATTGGGAGCTGGCGGGGTTCACGGCGAAGAACATGATCGAGCACAATTCGAGTTATGCGGGCGGCTACTACGCCATGGCACTGGTGGCGGCGCATTCGAAGGATTCGACGGCGGAGAGCAAGCTGCTCGGGAGGGCTCGCAAGCTTTGGGCGAAGGCAGACGCGGATTTGCCGGAGCTCGCGGCGATGGGAACGAAGGGCGTGCTCGGGCAATAGCGTACGGTACGCCGGCTGCGAAGCTGCGCGGGCTGGTTGGTTATACTGAAGGCTATGCTGCGCCGGACGCAAACCGTATACGTTGAGACAGATCGATTTTTTTCCCCGCGCGGAAAAGTGCTGCACCGGTTCGACCAATTTTTGGCGGAACTGGCGCAGGCGCAAATGCCATGCGTGTGGATGAGCGGGTGGACGCGGGCGCAACTTGACGAACCGCGGCGGCGGTTCGGCCAGGGTGATCCTTATATAGGTGAGAACGGGTGCGGGGTTTACCTTCCTGAGGACTACTTCCACCTGAAAAACAGCGACACGATTCGGTTGGGCCGGTATACGTGCATTCCGGTGGCAACGCCGCAGCCGGCAGCCGCGGAAGCGTTGGGGGAATTGTCGGCGGACACGGATGTTTCGGTGGTGCCGCTGCGCAAGCTTTCGCAGCGCGAGCTCAGCCAGAACACCGGATTGCCGGCGAAAGAAGCCGAGCTGATGCGGCTACGCGATTTTGATGAGCTGTTCTTTTTCGCGGGAGCCAGCGAAACCGATATTGAGAAATTTTGCTCGGAAGCAAAAGGCCGCGGGCTCGCGCTGCGCAACGGCGGACAATTCTGGTCGCTTGCTTGCGGCAGCAATCTGGCGAAATGCGTTCGCGAGCTGGGCGGGCTGTATGACCGAGCGCTGCGTTCGCATGCGCCTCGGCTCGGCTTGCGCGTGTTGCCTGGCGACGGCGGTCCGAGCGCTCAGCGGGACACCTGGGCGGCGTCCGTGTTTGATCGAACGGTGACACTGACGGAGCGCGTTGGTCTCAGCGAGGAAAATGTGGAGGTGCAGGACGACCCCGCAAGCATGCTTGCATCTGGTGAGTCTTCCGTCGCGAACCACGCGAGAGATTTTCGGCGGATGTCCTTGCTGGGAAGCAAGAACCGCTTCCACCTTCACTCGCCCGAGGTGTGGGACGACGTTTTGCTTTGTTTGGGAGAGGGCTCGCCGCGGCGCTAGTGGCGGTAGTACCTGTAGGACTGGATTTTCAAACAACCAAGTCGCAGCTTGCCAAAAAAAGAGAACAGGTGTCACTAGGCGTAGTCACACATCGGATTGCGGGGCGGTCAATGGAAGGTCCGGTTTGTGACACCACACGCATTTTTCCAGCAAATTGTGAAAGGTCATGTGATTTCCGTGTCCCCGCGCAGTTGGAACACTGATTGCTCCAAAGTGGGTGCCAGTCGGCGCTAACTGTTCGAAGCGCTGCCCATGCGGCACTAGAGGTACTAGGAGAAATCAGATGGCTTGGTTAGTTCGCACCCTTCGCCTTCCTGCAGCCGAGTCGCATACGAACGTGGCGCTGGCGCTTTGCGTCACGCTGATGGGCCTCATGTCGGTCGCGATCATCTGGCAAGCACAGATCATCGCCAACCAGCGCGACATCATTAAGTTTCTGGAAAGCGTCAAGTTTGGCGGCTAGAGTCGTTCCGCCCAACCACATCCAACCGGACAAACAAATCATGCTCGAACTGATCTTTGACTTTACACGACTGCGCAGCACGCTCCTCTATCTGTGGTCTCGACTTTTCTCCGCATTGGTGTACCCTTTTTTCAGCAGGGGAATTTCGGTTGGGGAGAAAAGCAAGTGAAAAAGACTCTGGCAACAATCTTGTTGATGGGAATGCCGACTGCGGCGCTGGCCATGGGACCCTGGCAGAACGGTGCGCAGGAAACGGCGCCGAGCGTGACTACGAGCTCGTCTGCCGCGAAATCACATCACAGCAGCAAAGGTCACAAGCGCAGCAAGAACACACACCACAAGACTCAGAAACACCACGCCGCGAAACAACACCCGCAAACGCAGTAAAAAAGAGCTGGCCGTTTTTCAGATTCAGGGATTTCGCATGCAAAAAGGGGAGCCAGGCGGCTCCCCTTTTTGTCGTTTTATGCTGAGTCGTCCCGGAAGCTGCGCTAATCCTGCTGCGTTGGTTTCGCGAGCGACACGCACCGCATGCGCGGTGTGATCAGCTAGTTGCTTGCTCTAAGCCCGGTGGAGTCATACGCCTCTTTCCGTGGCTCGCTGAGCTCACCACAACGGTGTACGCCCGTGCGACCACCAATTCAAGTGGAAAGATGAGCAAAAAGAAAATTTGCGAGTTGGGGAAAAGGGCTACTTCACAAACAGCGACTCGCGAAGCTGATCGCGACCGACAAAAGATTTGACGGTGCGAAACCGGTTGAAGAGATCCTGAATTTCGCGGTTCTGGTAGACGCGCTGCGCGGGAACCAGCCGCGCCGCGCCGATCACCTGCAGGGTGCTGGAATCGGCCACACGGTAACGCTGGAAGTTTTCCGGCTTCTTGCTGTGAAACATGGCGAAGACAATGCCGCCGGGACGCAGCAGCTCGGTCAGGGACGCAACGGTCTGCTTTGCGACCACCGGTTCCATGTAGTCGAGAATATCCCACAGCAAAACCGCGTCGAAGGAAGCCGGTGCGTATTGAATGTTAGCCTGTACAAAACGCGCAGCACGACCCGCCGGCGTCAAATCAAGACTTTCAGTGGAAGTGGTCGCGTTCTTTACGCGAACTTCCTCTTCCGCCAGAAAATCCTTCCAGGAGTGCAGTAAATCGTCGGAAGTGACGCGGAATCCTCGCTCGATGAAGAAATTCAGAGTAGTCTGCCAAGCGGGGCCAAAATCCAGCAGGGTGCCGCGGCCAAGGCCGTCCAAATTCCAGAGAAATTCCTTCAATCCATTGGAAACCCGCGTAGTCTGGTCACCTTGCGGAGTCCGATTAGCGCCGACCGTAACGGGAGGTGCACCGTGACCGGTATGTGGTCCCGTGTGAGCAGGCGTAGACGGGCGAGGGGAAACGTTTCTGCTCGCTCCGCCGCCCGCTGCGATTCCCAGTTTATTCAAAAGCCCCATGACTTAAATAACCGCCGCCCTGGAAGCGGCGTCCGCGCTGCCGCTCTTAGGTTTCTCGGTTTTCGCCGAGGCGGTGGCCTGTGCATCTGCGCCACGCGCATGAGGTTTTCCGGCTTCCACCTTGCCGCGGAGAATGGCGCCATCTTCGATGGCCAGGCGCTCGGTGCGAACTTCCCCTGCCACGCGCCCGGAATTCCACACCTGGACGCGATCGGTACCGTCAATTTTGCCGTCCACACTCCCGCGCACGATGACTTCACGCGCAGAAATATCGGCTTTGACTTTGCCATTAGGGCCGATCGTGCAGGAGGCGCTGCCCAGGTCGAGCTTGCCTTCGAGCGTGCCGTCAACGAACAAATCTTCCTTACCGGTGATTTCGCCCTTTACGCGGATTCCTTGCGTGATACAGGCGACGGCGCGAGGGGAAACCGGGAGGGAAGACCCGACCGCGGCGATCGGAGCATTAGCAGAATTAACCGGAGTACTTGTCTGCGCAACTACGGCACCAGCCGGAATGGCGGCTTCTGCGGCGCCAGGAGACTTGGGCTCTTCTTTCCTCCACATTTTCGACACCTCGACACGGACAGTTGGATTTTCGAAGTCGCCAGTCGTCGAGAGCGGGAGGGCGGCGCGACCT